>Ga0070754_10002781_pt1 | contig 12686 bp, 6 predicted proteins | sample VirMetDEL_Sep_01_FD_75181 | JGI IMG/M metagenome (GOLD analysis project Ga0070754, IMG submission 75181) | Aqueous microbial communities from the Delaware River and Bay under freshwater to marine salinity gradient to study organic matter... | ecosystem: Environmental > Aquatic > Marine > Coastal... | reverse complement strand
GAAGCCATCGACGCCTTCGAGTCCAGCGGCAAAGCCGATCAGGTAGGTGATTATCTGGATGATTTCGGGACCTTTGATAGCGATGATGAAGAGTTCTCGGGTCTGGACGAATTTACCGTAGGCAAAAAAGTCCAGATCAGCCTGGCGGATATGGACCTGCCTTCCTGGCGTCACGACCTGGCAGCAGACCTGGCCTTGATCGACAACCTGTTGGAGTCCATGCGCCAGGTAGCTCCAGCGGATGACAGCAAGCTGCAGCACTTGCTCAAGCTGATCAACGACAAGATCGACCAGCCGCTGAACCCCGGCAATCGCAAGGTGCTGATCTTCACAGCCTTTGCCGATACGGCCAATTACTTGTATGACAACCTTGCCCCAATGGCCTTGAAGCGCGGATTGCATGTCGGGAAGGTGACAGGATCTGACGCACCCAAATCGACGCTGCACAAAGGCTACGACTTTCAGAGTCTGCTGACCCTGTTCTCGCCACGCTCCAAGGAAAAGACCATTGTCTTGCCCGATGAGCCCAGCGAGCTGGATATCCTGATTGGCACCGACTGTATCTCCGAAGGCCAGAACCTGCAGGACTGCGACTACCTGATCAACTACGACATTCACTGGAACCCGGTGCGCATCATTCAGCGCTTCGGCCGTATCGACCGTATCGGATCGCCCAATCAGCAAATCCAATTGGTCAACTACTGGCCGGACATCAGCCTGGATGAATACATCAACCTCAAGGAGCGGGTAGAAAACCGTATGGTGATCGCGGACGTCACCGCCACCGGTGATGACAACGTGCTCACTGCCAAATCCAGTGATATTGCCTACCGCAAGGAGCAGCTCAAGCGCCTGCAAGATGAAGTCATCGAGCTGGAAGACGTCAAGGCCGGTATCTCCATTACCGACCTGGGTCTGAACGACTTCCGTATGGACCTGCTGAACTATGTGAAAGCCAACGGAGAGCTGGATAATGTGCCCTTCGGCATGCACGCGATCGTTCCAGCGCAACCGGCATTCGGTTTACAACCGGGTGTTATTTTCGCCCTGAAAAACATTCACGACAGCGTTAACGTCAATCAGCAGAACCGTCTGCACCCCTATTACCTGGTGTATATCGGCACCGACGGTGAAGTGATTGCCGACCATACCGAGGTCAAGCGTCTGCTCGACCTGATCCGCAGTAGTTGCAAGGGCAAGGATGAACCCATTCGTGCCCTGTGTCAGCTATTCAACGAGCGGACCCAGGATGGGCGCAATATGCAGCCCTACTCCGACCTGCTCAGCCAGGCCATTCGCAGCATGATCGAAGTGAAGGACGAAAAGGACATCGACAGCCTGTTTGGTGGCGGTCGCACCACGGCACTGACCGCCACGATACAGGGACTGGATGATTTTGAGCTGATTGCGTTTCTGGTCATCGAGGGCAGCACAGCATGACCCTCTATGCCTGGCCGAAACAGGCGGCCTTTGGCCGAGTGGTGCCCAAGAGCAAGATATACGAGCATGCTGCCGTCAGTGCTGCCCTTAAGGAACGCTTTGTCCAGCAGGTGGAGCAAATCAACTGGGCCTATAAACTGGCCCCGGAAACGGTCAATCTGCCCGCAACCCCCGCGGTGACAGAAATCCAGGTGTTTCGACTTACCCTCAAGGGCGTCAGTCTGGATCACGAGGTACTCAAAGCCATCGACCGCGCCATTCCCTTCCCGTTGATCTTTGAGCTGGTACAGGGCGGCCGCGTAAAGCTGGCAGCGGGTTATAAGCGACCCGCGCAAAACCCCAAAAGTACCGCGGACAGTAGCCGCTGGTTAGTGGGAAGCTACTTCGAAACAGACTGGCAGCCGGAGAGTTCTCCGCGTCAGTCGCTTCCGGTGGCACTGAATCTTGGCGTGCTTTATGAAAAGCTGATGTATCACCTTAGCCCCCTGATTCCTCGCCCCCAGGAGCCGCTGGCAGACCTGCTGGAGCGCGGCGAGCAAGTACAGGCTAGGCAGCGCGAAATAGAAAGAATCACTTCGCAGTTGAAGCGTGAGAAACAGTTCAATCAAAAAGTTGAACTGAACGCCAAATTGCGCAGGCTGAGAACCGAATATACAGAGCTGAGTCAATCAGTAGCGAATGGGGGTCAGGATGACGGAGTCTAACGACTTAACGCAAGCAGAGAAGCCAGCCAAGAAATACAACATCTTGAAGGTGAGAGATGACAGCGCCCCTTTGTATTTCTCCAAGACAGACGCCGACGCATTCGAACTGAGGGACGAAACAGGTGCATCATGGCTGGATGATGGTCAGCTGAATTACAAGGCACTCAGAAAACACATTGAGCCGTGGCTAACGGCGCTCTTCCAATCAGAGCACCTCTCCCTTCTCGCCGGATCAGGACTGACCCACGCGGTTCATATGATCGCCACCGGGAAGCTGGCCGCAGGAATGGCAGGTAACGTTAGCGAGGGCAGCTACAAAGATAGAATCATCGCTGCAGCTAATCAGTCAGCCAAGGCCTCTGGCAGAGATAGCAGCAACATTGAGGATCAGATACGAGTTGCCAATGAGCTATTACGCGGTCTAGAGATAGTGCAGCAGCTAGATAAAGCAGCGTTGCTCCGGAAGGACATTTCAGAAGCCTTAGCAAGCCTCGCCACTGCCGTTCTTCAAAGTGAAAAAAGAATTGCAGAAGCAAAGGAAGATGAGCGAGAACGCGCATTCAATGCACTGATTACCTTTCTTATGAGCTTTTCAAGTCGAACAGGCACACGCGATCGACTGAATATCTTTACAACCAACTACGACCGGTTGATAGAGGCAGGCGCAGAGCTTGCTGGACTGCACCTTTTGGATAGATTTGTTGGCAACTTGACGCCGATATTCCGCTCATCGCGACTGGACCTGGATATGCACTACAACCCACCAGGGATTCGCGGTGAACCGCGCTATCTCGAAGGCGTGTCGCGCTTTACAAAGTTACATGGCTCAGTGGATTGGCTGCAAACGGAGCGCGATATACGCCGCATTGGGCTGCCGTTTGGCGCAGACAATGTAGATGCCTTCTTGGCGGCCCCAGGCATGGGGCAGCTGTCATCAAATCAATTGATGATCTACCCGAACGCCGCAAAAGATAGGGAAACCGCGGAATATCCATACGTTGAGCTCTTTCGTGATTTGGCCGCTGCAATTTGCCGCCCCAATAGCACACTAGTGATCTATGGATATAGCTTTGGTGACGAGCATATAAATCGGGTGATCCGGGATATGCTGACCATACCATCCACGCACCTGGTAGTGATTTCAATGGATGACAATCTCGGTCGCATCCAGGCGCTCGCTAATGAAAGAAAGTCCCAGGTGAGCATACTGGTAGGTCCACAATTGGCAGACTTGCAGATCTTAACTGAGCACTTTCTGCCCAAAGCTGCCATCGACCGGACTACCTTCCGCATGGCCGAACTACTCAAGCAGCGTTATGGCACCGAACGCTCAGAAAAGAAAACGGCCGCTGAGACTGAAAGCGGGGGGGATAATTCGTGAGCCTATCTCCCTTGGCATATGCCGACTCGCTTCGTGTCGGCATCGTGGACTTTGTCTCCCCCGATGAAATCAAGGTGTTGTTGGATATTGAAACGCCTGACGGCGTTGCCCTGAATACAGGAACGCCAAGGCCTTTTCCGCGTATCAACGGCTATGTACTCATTCCCAGTGATCAAGGCCACCTTGTGGCTCAAGTCGAATGGATCACCATCGAACGCTCGCAGTATCCCAAGCGCAAGGGGATGCAGGACTTCGGACTGGTAGACCTGCCATACCCATTGCGCAAAATGAGCCTCAACCCTTTGGGCAGCCTTGTTTACGAAGGCACCAAGGGGAATGTCGAACAATTCAGCTTCAAGCGTGGCGTGGAGTCGTACCCTACGGTCGGTGACCCCGTATTACTGCCAACTGAAGTACAGCTCAAGTCCATCGTAGAGTCAGGCGACAACCGCCATATCAAGATTGGGACAAGCCCATTGGCTGCCAATGCCACAGTCAGCGTTGATCCAGATCGTCTGTTTGGACGCCATCTGGCGGTGCTGGGTAATACCGGGAGTGGGAAGTCTTGCTCTGTCGCAGGTTTAATACGCTGGTCTCTGGAGGCTGCAAAGAAGAAACGTGGAAGTAACCCTAATGCTCGCTTTATCGTGCTCGACCCCAACGGTGAGTACGCCAACACCTTCAAAGACATGGGGGATGTTCGTGTATTCGCTGTGGAACCAGGGGACCAAGTTGAGCAGCTTCAAGTGCCCCTTTGGTTCTGGAACAGCAGTGAATGGAGTGCTTTCACCCAAGCCAGCGCAAAAACACAGCGCCCAACACTTATTCAATCTCTTCGTTCAGTTCGCGATGGCGCGGTAGAAGCGTCGGTTACACCAAGCCATGAAATGCGCCGTTTCCTTCGAACTATAGTGAGCGTGATTCAGATCGAAAGGAATGCTGGTCGTCCATGGGCGAACTTCCCCCATCCGAAGAATTTTCTAGAAAAGATAAATAAATGGCAGGATGGATTGCTAGAGGATGCATCCTTCTCTCAAAAAGAAAAATACACCCTTGACGAACTTAGCGGAAAGATCTCTGACTTAGTCACAGCGCGAACACCGACGGCGACTAACAGATACCCTAATGGAGATTTCACACGGACAGAAATTGACGACCTCCTGTCACTTGCTCAAGCTGCCCATTCTACATTTGGAGGCAGCGACACTGATATTCTTCCTATTGATGCTGATGTGCCTCGTGCCTTTACCGGCGATCAACTCCTGCGCAGCGTGGAAGCCAATGCCGAGTTGTTGAATGTCTCTGAGTACGTCGAGACTATGTTGATGCGCATTCGAACAATCCTTTCAGACAGCCGAATGAAAAACATCACCAGTGGTTTGGAAGATACTACGCTAGATAGTTGGTTAGCTGACTATATTGGAGATAACCAAGCTTCCAACGGTTCTGTCACTGTAATTGATCTATCTTTGGTCCCGGCAGAGGTTGTACACATCATAACTGCTGTGGTGGCACGTATGACCCTAGAGGCCTTGCAGCGTTACCGCAACCTCAATGAAGGAAAGACGCTGCCAACAGCATTAGTCATGGAAGAGGCTCACACCTTTATCCGCCGTTACTCTGACGACGCAGAGAACCAGAGTTCGGCCGCAATGTGCTGCCAGGTCTTCGAAAAGATTGCGCGGGAAGGACGAAAGTTTGGCTTGGGCCTGGTGCTGTCATCACAGCGGCCAAGCGAACTTTCGCCAACAGTTCTATCGCAATGCAATACCTATCTTCTACACCGCATCAGCAATGACCGTGACCAAGAGCTGGTGCATAAACTGGTACCTGACAATCTGCGTGGCCTATTGAGGGACCTACCATCGCTGCCGTCCCAGCATGCCATATTGCTGGGCTGGGCGTCAGAGCTACCCATTCTCGTCAAGATGAATAGCTTGCGCAACGATCACCGGCCAAAGTCGGATGATCCGGACTTCTGGTCAGTATGGTCCGGAGAAGGATTGGACAAGGATTCGGAAGGCAATCCAATTGAGCGTACCGTTGACTGGCCAGCTATCGCGGCAGATTGGCAGCAAGTCCAGCGACATCAAACAGATCCAAGCCATGAACAAAATGTATCATCAGATCCAATAGATCTGGCCGACAGTAAACTTAATGACGAGACAGACTTTTTCGACGATGACATACCGTTCTAATTGGCACTCTGGGAGTTTAGCCAGTTATCAAGATAATCAGGATGCCTGGGAACGAACGTATGAGCATCCGTAAGGTGAGCTAATATGGAAAAAATGAAAATGCACAGTCCTGATCTGAGTCAGGACAATATTGCCAAAATTCGTGAACTGTTCCCCGGCTGCGTGACCGAAGCTAGGGATGAGGCAACAGGGAAATTGCGCCTCGCTGTTGATTTTGATCAGCTGCGCCAGGAGCTAAGTGATTCGATTGTGGATGGGACGCAGGAACGGTATCGGTTGGACTGGCCAGGGAAACGAGAGGCGTTGGCGCTAGCAAATGCGCCTATTGCGAAATCGCTTCGGCCGACGTTAGATGAAAGCTCTCAGTTTGAACAAACAGAAAACATATTCATTGAAGGTGACAATCTAGAGGCTTTGAAGCTGCTTCAAGAGACCTACCTCGGAAAAATTAAGATGATTTACATTGACCCGCCTTACAATACGGGCAATGACTTCATATATGACGACGATTTTTCTGAGGATACAGAAGCATTTTTGCAAAGATCTAACCAGATGGACGAATCTCGAAATCGCTTGGTGGCAAATACAAATGCCAACGGAAGGTTTCATTCGGATTGGATCTCTATGGTTTACTCAAGAATAAAGCTAGCAAAAAACTTGCTGGCAAATGACGGGGTTATTTTCATCAGCATTGATGATGTAGAGGTCGACAACCTTTGCAAGGTCTGTGACGAGATTTTTGGTGCAGAAAATAGAATTGGGTTAATAACCGCTGTGAGCAATTTGAAAGGGCGTAGTGATGATAAATACTATGCCACGGCCCACAATTATTTGCTCGCTTATCAAAAGAAGAATTTTATATCGCTAGGTGTCCCTCTTCCAGATGAATACTTAAAGGAGTATCAAGAGACTACTCCAGATGGAAGAAGGTACAGATTGCAAGGACTGAGGAAGCGGGGTGATAGTGCTAAAAGGATAGACAGGCCTAAAATGCACTATCCTTTCTATGTGAACCCCTTGGATAACTCTGTTTCGCTTCAGAAGTCTGAACAACACAGCATAGAGGTGCTCCCTCTTCTCTCCGATGGAGAGGATGGTCGGTGGCGCTGGGGAAGAGAGACATCCGCGGAAAGAATATCTGAGCTATGTGCTCGCACCGTGGGTGCAAATAAAAGATACGATATTTTTCAGATTGATTATGCCGAAGGAGAAAATGGGGAAAAAAGAATAAAGCCTAAAACTGTATGGGGCGGCAATGGTTTTGCGAACGAAACTGGGTCGCTGGAGCTTAAAAGTCTTTTCGGAAAGAAATTTTTTGATACTCCAAAACCAATAGGATTGATTAAATATTGCCTTCAGCATGCCACCCATAACAACGATTTGGTTTTGGATTTTTTTGCGGGATCGTCTACCACAGCACATGCGGTCATGCAGCTAAACTCTGAGGATGGTGGAAGACGCAAGTTTATTATGGTGCAACTCCCAGAGCCGTGCGATGAGAAGTCCGATGCATTTGAAGCTGGCTATGGATCAATCGCCGATATTAGCAAAGAACGTATTCGCCGCGCTGGCCAAAAGATACTCGAAGGCGATTGCCATCCTGACTGGAACCGTGACGTAGGCTTCCGCGTACTGAAGGTGGACACCTCAAACATGAAGGACATCTACTACCGTCCTGATGAGCTGTCCCAGGGTGACTTGTTGGAGGCTGTGGATAACGTCAAGCCAGACCGTACACCGGAAGACCTGCTGTTCCAGGTGCTGGTTGACTGGGGTGTGGATCTGACCCTGCCGATTCGCCGCGAATCACTGCAAGGCAAAACAGTGTTCTTCGTCGATGAAAACGCCCTGGCCGCCTGCTTCGACACTGGGATAACCGAAGAGCTGGTCAAGGAACTGGCCAAACATGAACCACTGCGCGTGGTATTCCGCGACAATGGCTTTGTCTCTGATGCGGTGAAGATCAACGTCGAGCAGATCTTCCGCCAGCTGTCGCCCAGCACCGAGGTTCGTGCGCTATGAGCCAAGGCGCTGAGAAGCCTGGTAGCACAGGGGACATCCTGCTGTATGAGGCGGCCGAAGGCCGGTTGCGGCTTGAGGTGCGCTTGCAGGATGAAACCCTGTGGCTGACCCAGAATCAGCTGGCTGAGCTGTTTCAGACCACCCAGCAGAACATCAGCGGCCATATTCAGAACGTCTACGCTGAGGGCGAGCTGGAGCGGGAGGCAACTCACAAGAAATTCTTGTCAGTTCAGCTAGAGGGTAGCCGCGAGGTCAGCCGCCAGCGGGATTTCTATAATCTGGACATGATCATTGCGGTGGGCTATCGGGTCAAAAGCGCCATCGCCACCCGCTTCCGGATCTGGGCTACCGAGCGCCTCAAGGAATACATCATCAAAGGCTTTGTCATGGATGATGAGCGCCTCAAGGAGCCGCAGAACGACCGCTATTTTGAAGAGCTGTTGGCGCGTATCCGCGACATCCGCAGCTCTGAAAAGGTGTTCTGGCGCAAGGTATTGGATATCTACGCCACCAGCACGGACTACGACCCCAAGGCTGAGCAAACCCAGCTGTTCTTTAAACAGGTGCAGAACAAGATGCACTGGGCAGCGCATGGGCATACGGCCTCGGAGCTGATTTACCAGCGTGCTGATGCCAGTTCACCCAGCATGGGTGTCACCAACTTTCCGGGCAAGAACCTGCTGAAGCGTGATATCGAGGTTGCCAAAAATTACCTGGATGAAGAAGAGCTCAATATCCTGAACCGCATCGTCAATGCCTACCTGGAATTGGCTGAGGTGCAAGCGCTCAACCGCCAGCCCATGGCGATGGCCGACTGGCAGCAGCGACTGGATCAATTTCTGACCATGACCGGGCGCGAGCTGCTGACCCATGCAGGCAGCATTAGTAACCAGCAAGCGGTGAACAAGGCGCATCTAGAGTTCGAGAAATTCCGCGAGCAACGGCTGCAACAGCCCTCGGAAGTTGAAAAGCACTTCATCGAGGCAGAAAAGAAGCTGAAGCAACTGAAGTCACCCGCACGAAAGGGCGACAGAGGCCCACAGGGTTGATCGCCGCCCCCGGTTCTTTCTGCATGACGACGTGCAGAAAGCCTTGCAGAAAGAATGCAGAAAGAGAATGCCATGAAGCTGAAGTTTAAAACCCAGGCCTACCAGACCCACGCCGTGGAGTCCGTGGTCGACTGCTTTGCCGGTCAGCCCCTGCTCGACGGTTTGACCTACCGGATCGATCCAGGTCAGCGCACCCAATCCAGCGCCTTTGATGAGGATGGCTTCAGAAACGCAGATCTGGCCCTGAGCGAAGCCCAGGTACTGGAGAATATCCAGACTGTCCAACGCCGCCAGAACCTGCCGGTTGCAACGTCGCTGACCGAGTTCACGACCTACGACAACAAGGGTAACCGGGTGCCCGTCAAGGCGGCTTATAAAAAGGACGCTCTGGCGGCTACGCGCATCCACCTGGACGTGGAAATGGAGACCGGCACCGGCAAGACCTACTGCTACATCAAGACGATATTCGAGATGAACAAGCGCTATGGCTGGAGCAAGTTCATCATCATGGTACCGTCCATCGCCATCCGCGAAGGGGTGTACAAATCCCTGCAGATCACCGCTGAGCACTTCACCGAGAGCTATGGCAAGAAGGCGCGATTCTTCATCTACAACTCCAAGCGGCTGCATGAGTTGGAGAGCTTCTCGTCCGATGCCGGCATCAATGTGATGGTGATGAACATCCAGGCTTTCAACGCCCGGGGCGCAGACAACCGGCGTATCTACGACGAGCTGGATGACTTTCAATCGCGCAAGCCAATCGATGTGATTGCCGCTAACCGGCCGATCCTGATTCTGGATGAGCCGCAAAAGATGGAAGGCAAAGCCACTATGGAAGCTTTGCCGCAGTTCAAGCCGCTGATGATCTTACGTTATTCGGCCACACACCGAACCCACCACAACCGTATTCACCGCCTGGATGCGCTGGATGCCTACAACCAGAAACTGGTCAAAAAGATCGCCGTGCGTGGCATCCAGACCCGAGGCCTGGCGGGCACCAATGCCTACCTGTATCTGGAAGGCATCGACATATCCAGGCAGGCACCAGTCGCTCGCATTGAACTGGAAGTGAAGCTGAAGTCCGGAGAGATCAAGCGTCAGCTACGCCGCTTGCAATTTCGCGATGATCTGTTTGCCGAGTCCGGCGAGCTTGATCAGTACCGAGACGGCTTCACCATCAGTCAGATCGACGCCACCACCGACACCGTGGAGTTTACCAATGGCTTGGTATTGAAGGCCGGTGAAGCCAACGGCGATGTGTCCGAGCGAGACATACGGCGAATCCAGATCCGTGAAACCATCAAGGCCCACCTGGATCGCGAGAAGCAGCTGTTTGCTCAGGGCATCAAGGTGCTGTCGCTGTTTTTTATCGACGAGGTGGCCAAGTACCGCGACTATGACCAGCCGGATGAGAAAGGCGAGTACGCCCGTATCTTCGAAGAGGAGTATCAGCTGCTAAAGGACGAATATCTGTCTGAGCTGGTGATCGATAATGAAGCCTATCGACAGTACCTTGAGGGTATCGATCCGGCAGCTACGCACAACGGCTACTTCTCTATAGACAAGAAGACCAACCGCCTGAAAGATCCGGCTGTCGGGGCACGCTCAGTTGACTCTGATGATGTGGATGCCTACGACCTGATTTTGAAAGACAAAGAGAGTCTTTTGGCGTTTCATACTGCATCGGATGACGCAGAAACCAGTGCTAAACGAAAGGTCAGGTTTATCTTCTCCCACTCGGCCCTGCGTGAAGGCTGGGATAATCCCAACGTCTTTGTTATGTGCATGCTCAAACACAGCGACAACACCATCTCACGACGCCAGGAAGTCGGGCGCGGGTTACGCTTGTCGGTGGACCAGCACGGTGACCGCATGGATAACCCCGCCGTGGTTCACACCATAAACGTACTGACCGTGATTGCCAGTGAGAGCTACAAGGATTTTGTCGCCGGTTTACAACAGGAGATAAGTGAAACCTTGAGCGCGCGGCCGCGTCAGGCGACCGCGGCATTCTTCACAGGTAAGTTGATGGTGACTGAAGAGGGCCCTGTCACCGTCAGTGACGATATGGCGTCAGGTATCGAATTCTACCTTGTGCAGAACGGATATGTGGATCGTCAGAAAAATATTCTGGATAAATATCACGAAGCAAAAGACAGCGGAACAGTGGCTGAGCTACCCGATGACCTGAAGCCTTATGCTGATCAAGTTTTTGACTTGATCGACAGCGTATTCAGCGATGCCCAACTCCCCAAAATCGAGGATGGCCGCAAACCGAAAACCAACCCCCTCAACGCCAACTTTGACAAGAAGGAGTTTCAGGCGTTGTGGCAACGGATCAATCGCAAAGCGGTGTACCGTGTCGAATTTGACTCGGATGAGCTGGTCCGCAAGTGCATCGCAGCCCTGGACAAGAGCCTGCGCGTCACCCCGCTGCAATACACCGTGCAAAAGGGCATCCAGCAGGATGGCCTGACAGATGAGCAATTGAAGAAAGGCGATGGCTTCAAGGTCGAGGAAACCGCAACGGAGTATGGTGATTCAATCCACTCGCGGGTCCGCTATGACCTGCTCGGCAAGGTGGCCGAGAATGCGCAGCTGACCCGGCAGACGACCGCCAACATATTGCAAGGCATTCAGCCCGCCGTGTTCCAGCAGTTCCGGCAAAACCCTGAACACTTCATTGCCGAGGCCTCCCGCTTGATCACCGAACAGAAGGCCGCGATGGTAATCGAGCGTTTGGCCTACGATGAAGTGGACGAGCGTTACGATGTGGATATCTTCACCGCCAACCAAACCGGACAAGACTTCTCCCGTGCCACGCAAAAGCTCAAAAATCACGTCTACGACTACGCCATCACCGATTCTGAGATCGAACGGCGCTTTGTCACCGAACTCGATACCAGCAGTGAGGTAGTAGTTTATGCCAAGCTGCCAAGGGGCTTCCTGATCCCAACGCCGGTGGGCGACTACAACCCCGACTGGGCCATCTCTTTCCGTGCCGGCAGTGTGAAGCACATCTACTTCGTTGCTGAGACCAAAGGCACTATGTCATCCATGAAGCTGCGCGAGATCGAACAGAAAAAGATCGATTGCGCCCGCAAGTTCTTCGACGAGATCAGCCAGCAGGTGACCGAGGATAAGGTGAAATACGATGTGGTGACTGACTATGCCAAGTTGATGGATGTGGTGAGCTCATTAGGATGATTTTTTTGAGGCCAGAGGCATTTCCTATCTAAGGGACAAGGTATGACAGACCTCGAACCTGGCATGAGGGTCAGGCTTAGGGATAATCCAACGCGAACGGGCACCCTCGGCAATGAGCCAGAGGGTAGTGGTCGTAGGTTGCGCCTACAGGTTCGTTTTGATGATGGGACCGCCGATCACTTCCCGCCGAGTGCGATAGAGGTCCTGACTGAGGTCAGCAATTCTCCGTATACCTGTATTCGTGAGGGCAGCTATGCATTGGCAAGCAATCTGCGCGCAACCATTACCCACCATCGCCTGAGTGGCAGGCTGGCAAACCTCATCTACAGTCTGAACACCACCAATACTCAGTACTACCCGCATCAATTCAAGCCGGTTCTGCAGTTTCTTGATTCGCCAAGCAACGGCATTCTTATTGCGGATGAAGTGGGCTTGGGTAAAACCATTGAAGCAGGTTTGATCTGGACCGAATTGCGTGCACGGACTGATGCACGCCGCTTATTGGTGGTCTGTCCGGCGGTTTTGCGTATGAAGTGGCGCGAGGAACTGCTGAATCGCTTTGGTATTCGTGCCGAGCTGGTGGATGCAGGCGAGCTTACAGACAGGCTTGAGCAGGTACGTAATCAGCCACGACAAGATTTTGCTTTGATTGCGAGTATGCAAGGCTTGCGACCGCCTAAGGACT
>Ga0070754_10002780_pt1 | contig 12689 bp, 12 predicted proteins | sample VirMetDEL_Sep_01_FD_75181 | JGI IMG/M metagenome (GOLD analysis project Ga0070754, IMG submission 75181) | Aqueous microbial communities from the Delaware River and Bay under freshwater to marine salinity gradient to study organic matter... | ecosystem: Environmental > Aquatic > Marine >... | reverse complement strand
TCAGGGGCTTCGCGCGAGCCGACGGAGTCGATCTCGTCGATGATCAGCACCGCAGGCGTGTTGCTGCGGGCCTCAGCGAAGGTGTCGCGCATTGCGCTGAGCATATCGCCGAGATGTCCGCGCGATTGCCATTCCCCGAAGCTCCCCGTCACCACGGTGAAACCGGCACTGTTGCCGATGGCTTGCGCGAGCCAAGTCTTGCCGGTGCCCGGGGGGCCATACAGGATGAGCGAGCGGCTCAGCGCGTGCCAGGAGATCTCTCCGGCGCGCCAATCGCGCAGATCCCGCGCCAGTTGATGCGCGGCGCGCAGGGCGGGGCCATTGCCGGTGAAATCGTCGAGCTTGGGCGCATTGCTGATGGGTTTGGTCTCTGCGTTGGCGGTGTTTGCAAGGCGCTCCGCTACCTTGCGCGCCGTGGGGGCGCGCAGCGCGAGCGCGATGCGTGTTGGATCGGCCTTTGCGAGATGCGCCTCCTCCGGCAGGGCAGCCCGGACGGCCAGCTCGTCAATCCGGCCCGTGGCGGAATGCGTTGCCCGCATCAGGGCAATCAGCACGTCCGGCGTAATCGGTGCAAGCTGGAGCGTATGGGTTGTGTCCGGCGTCAGCATCGGCGGGCGCGTTGCCATAGGCGGCAGGGCGATGAGGATCGGCATCGCGAGGTCGATCACGGAGGCGATATTGGCGTTCAAGCCATGCGTCATCGCGCTGCCTTCCAGCCCCTGCAGCGCGATTGAGCAGAGATAGTTCGCCTTTGCCTGTGCTCTCGCATTGGTGCCAAGTGACCAGCCTTGCGGCAAAAGATGCCTCAGCGCGTCTTGCAGCAGATCAAGATCCCCCTCGGGCACGCCCTCGATCACCGTGATCGCGCCGTCTTTGAGGCGCGCAGCCAGAGCGCTTGCCGATACGAAACTCGCCGCCAAGCGGATCAGCAGCAGGAGTTTGCGCGTCGGCAAGCGGACAGCGGGCTGGCTGCGGCCGTGCTCATCCGTTGCGGCAGGATCATCCCCCGCCTGCGCGATTGCGTCCCTCAGCGCGTCGGGCAGGTGCTGCACATGATAGCCCGCATTCAACAGCTCCAGCGGTGTCGCGAATGTCTCTGCGGAGGCCTTCTGTGTTGAGGTCTCGAAGGCGAAGTCTTCCGTGAGGTGGTCGAGCGTTTGCAGCGAGGGGCTGGTTGATGCCTTCTGCATCCGGCGAATGGATTGGGCGGCAAAGGCCCACCAGTCCGGGCGGATGGGGGCAGGAGCGGAGACGGTTGTGGTGCTGGGGTGTGTTTGGGTCATGGTAGATCTCCAAGGAAAAGGGCGGCGTCGAGCGTGCCCGCTCGGCGAGGTTTGGGATGGGAGTGGTCTGTGGGTCAGGGATGTTTTTGGGGCCCAGCCGGATAAAATCCGGCTGGGGAGCGCTGATATCATTCAGCTTTTTGTGAAACTTCCGGATAGGAATGGCCGCGCTTTTAGCGGGACGATGTGTCGCCGATTATCCGGATATCCGGTAGCCGGGGTATGCTGCCGATCCCCCGGTTATCCGGAAAAGAAGTTGTCGGTTATCCGGTTGCTTGGGCAGCTATGGCTGGTTACCGGATGCTTCGGTTGAGCGGCTTCAGGTTGCCTGTCCGATCTTCCGGATACCGGCGCATATGACCATCCAGATACACGGGTTTGAATGAGGCCCATCCGGATGCTCGTCTCCGGTTACCGCGAGGTGCGGCCCCGCTTGCGGGGTGATTTGCGCGCCGGAGCCTGCCCCGCTGTTGCGGTGACGCGGCTCTCGATGCGGTCGAGCATTTGCTGCAACACGGGCAATAGCTGCGGGCGGTAGATCTCGGAGACAACATTCATCAGCGCGCTGAACTCCTCCGCCGGGACGATCCCGGAGGCATGCGTGCGGCGCAGATCGGCATGGGCGCGCTTCTCGATGGCGCAGGCATCGTGGCCGGTGGGCATCGCGACCACGCGCAAAACCTCCACTTGCGCCGAATTGGGCAGGCCCAGCTGGTGGCGATGCCGTTTGGCGGGATGCGCGCTATAGCCCAGCTTGAGGAAGTGTTGGTCCTCAAACCGGATATCCAGCAGGTAGAGGAAGGAGGGTTTGGACGTCCAGCTTTGCCCGCAAGCGGCGCAATCGCATTGGCCCCATCGCATGTTCGTCACCGCGATGCGTTGCTGATGCCCGCAGCTATGTTGATAGTGCCGGTAATTGGGGTTGCCATCAGGATCGGGGCCGAGGCGCGTCCAGTTGAACCGCCGCGCTTCCGCCGCTTCGCGCGCGGTCAGGCAGGTCTCGCACCGCGCGGCAACCAAGCCCCGCGCGACCCGCTCGACAAAGGCAAACTGTCGGCGGCTCGCGTGGCCGCAGGGCAGGCGATAGTGTCCGTAATGACGATTGCTCTGATCGCGCCCGAGCCAGCCCAGCCCGGCAGACAAGGCCGTTTGGCGCCACCGCCGCTCAATGCAGTGGTGGCACAGCGGCTGATTGTTCATCACGACAAAATGTCGTGTCACATTGATGCCGCTGCACATATGGCAGCGCAGCGCGAGATGCAGGTGATCCTTCACCCGCGCGATCAGATCAAAGCCTTTGGCTTTTGCCGCCGCGGCCCAATGCGCGTGGAGCGCGCCGTGAAAGAGGGGCGGCAGGGCCGCGTTCTGTTCAAGCGCAGGCGCTTGGGGGATAAAAAGAGGATTCATGGAAAAGTCTCCTGAAAGGATTGAACAATCACAGGCCAATGGAGCGCAGCGCTGCGGATGCGGCGCCATAAGCGTCGGGTGCAATCAAGAATGGGGAGAGGGCAGGGCGCGGGGCCGCGCCCAGATGCGCTGGCGCGGTCAAGCGACGGGCGCGAGGTCCATCGGTTCAGAAATTGTGAAGTCGACGTCAATCACGTCGCTATGCTCCGCAAGCTGTGCCAGCGCGTTGAGATGCGTCTTTGCCGCGTCAATCATCAGGCGGAGGCGACGCGCAACCGGATCCTCGCCGGGGCAGGCAAACAGGTCCGCGTGCTGATCCACGCTCTTGAGAAGATTGAAGAAGCTCGCCGAGGTCTCGCAGTCGATCAGCAGCCGCGTCACCATCCCCATCCGCCGCAGCGGCACGTCCAGAGCCCGCGTCAGCCGCGTATCGCGCAGCCTGTCCAGCGCCGCAAACATCGCAACGCGGTTGCGCTCCGCATCCATCACCCAGTTGTCTACCGCCGGATCAAAGCTGTCGACATGCTCAAGGTCGCGCTCGGAGTCGATGTAAGCCGACAGCGCCTGCAACATCGCCGCGAACGCGCGCGTCATCGGCGTATGCGTGAAGCTCGTCGGCGCTTTCGGAATGAAATACCCGGTGCTATAGAAATGATTAGCCATATTTGATCTCCTAAGGATCGATGTGGTTAGGGCTGGGTGGGGAGCTACAACCTTCCCCTCAGCCCATTGCATTTGTGTGCAAGTGAGTTTAATCTAAACACAATGAAATTGAATGTCAACTGCACACAAGTGAACTCATGGCAAAAACATCTGCGATATCCGTAAGAGTGTCTGACGAGACGAAGCGCGCTGTCGAACTGGCGGCGCAAGAGGATGACCGTTCGGTGGCGTCCTATGTTGAAAGACTGCTGATTGCTCATCTTAAAGAACGCGGCCTGCTCCCACAGTAGCAAGCTTCCCGCTGTGAATTGATGGCTCCTGCCGCGTAGAGGCAGATGCCCCTGCGCGCTCTTGTGCAGGGGTTGTAATTTACTGGCTCCGAAACCTGAGAGAATACGGGGCAGCCGCGCGGAGGATTAGGCTGATTGGCGCAGCACGCGTTATCCACATTAAAATCGCTCCGACCTGATGATTGTATTTGCGGGGCGCTTTATGTGGATAACCCCTGAAACAGGCAATTCGCCGTTTTGAATAATCGAACATCTGAACACAGATAGACACCAGTCGATCTGTGAAAGGATGTGAAAGATGATGAAAGACGGAGCAGATCCGGTGCGCATTGCGCGCCGGAAGCGTGAGGAGATCTCGCGGAAAAGGCGGGGAATTGTCGAGTGCCGGCTGAGTGTGCCAGCCGCGGATGTGCCCGTTATCCGGTTGCTGGCAGAGAGGATGCGCCACGACCCGGGCTTTGGGCGCAAGCTGATGGGCGAGTTGGCACCGCAGCGGATCGTCCAATCCGTTATTGTGCAACTCGCGAATGCGCCCGCCAAAGGCTCCACGAAAAGGACCGCGAAGCGCGCCCCCAATGCCGCAACTGGGGATCTCTTCGACACCTAACTTTACCCTTGCCACTGATCCAATCGGCACCAAGAATCCTATTCTCAGACGATAAACTCGGCGGGCTCCTCGGCGGGCTCCTCGGCGGGCTCCTCGGCGGGCGTAGGCGGAATTGCTTTTTTGAGACAGCAATGAACTTTGCAAAAAGAAGCTGTGCTCTGCAGGCTGCCGGATTCTTATGAGTTGGAAGGTTTAGAAGGTGAATTGGCGATATTGGCTGCCGGATGCGCGAACAAGCGTGCAGCGGTAGCATGATTGATGACTCGATAGATTCAATATTACTGTAATGTGATAATTTTATTGACGTGTCTTGCTTTGCTAATCAGATTGGTGACATCCGCTTTCTCGGGAGGAACCATGTCTGAACCCGTCATCCCAGTAGTCACACGCTCGGGCGAGCTTGCTGGCGATACCGCCCAGTCTGGTGATTGTGTGCGCAATTCGGGTGTCAGCCCGCAACATACTCCGGCCACGAAACTTTGGTTCGGGCGTGTCTCGAACGAGCCCGGTCATCGCTCGCCGCCCCATCACCACGGGGAGGCCGAGACCGGGGGCTATGTGCTGAAAGGTCATGGCCGCATCTACTTCGGCGATGGTTACATGCAGTTCATCGACATGTTCGAAGGGGATTTCGTCTTCGTCCCGCCCTTCATGCCGCATATCGAAGTCAATATGTCGACTACAGAAGAACTGGTGTGGCTGACCTGTCGCACGCCCGACAATCTGGTGATCAATCTCGACGACGTGGCCGACGAAGCGCTGGAGGGATATCGGCGCGCCTGACGCGCAGAGCTGGCTGGCAAGAGGGAGGAGACCCGTATGACGTTGCCTAAACTATACATTTTCAGGGCCGGACTTCTGGAGTGCAAGTATTGCGACATCTACCTGAACCAAGGATCTGACCGGGACTGGCAGATCCCCGTGCCTTTTTACGTGATCGACCATCCGCGCGGGAAAGTGATCATCGACGGCGGCACACCCGTGGAATGCGCGAGGGATGCCAAGGGCCACTGGAGCGCGGTGGCCGAGTTCTTCCGTCCTGTGCTGCAGGAGGAGGAGGGATGCGTCAACCAGATCGAGGCCATGGGGTGGAAGGCTGAAGAATTCCGCTACGTCGTGCTGTCGCACCTGCATCTGGATCACGTCGGGGCTGTCGGGCGCTTCCCCGAGGCGACCCATGTCGTGCAGCGGGCAGAGATGCATTATGCGATGTCGCCCGACTGGTTCCAGCAATTGGCCTATGTTCGGAAGGACTTCGACCAACCCGGGCTGAAATGGCACGTTCTGGATGAAGGCTGGGGCGACTTCTACGATCTGTACGGAGACGGCTCTATCATTCTGATCCGTTCGCCGGGCCATACGGTTGGCCATCAGTCGATTCTGGTCAAGACGGCCTCGGGCCATGTTTTGCTGGCGGTCGATGCGGCAGATACCATGGACCATTGGGAGGAACGTGCCCTTCCTGGCGCGCTGCATTCGGCGGTGGATGCTGTGCGGTCAGTACGCAAATTGCGCGAGGTCGCTGCGCGCACCGATGCGCTTGTCATCGCAGGTCACGATCAGGCGCAGTTCGAGATGCTGAAGCTCGCCCCCGAGTATTACTGAGGACATCATGAAACTTCTGAGATACGGACCGAGAGATCAGGAAAAGCCGGGATGTATGGATGACACGGGCCGGATCCGTGATCTGTCGGCGCATATCGAGGATGTGGACGGCCGGAGTCTGGGTGACGAGAGCCTTGCGCGGCTGCGGGCGCTTGACCTGAGCCAGTTGCCCGAGGTGGCGGATGATGTGCGGATCGGTGCCTGTGTCGGCTCTGTCAGCAAGGTGATTTGCGCCGGGCTGAACTATTCCGACCATGCCCATGAAACCGGAAAGGCAGCGCCCGAGGAACCGATTTTGTTCGGGAAGGCAACAACTGCACTCTGTGGTCCGGGCGACCGGGTTGAGCTTCCGCGGAACGGGTTGAAATGCGATTGGGAAGTGGAGCTCGGCGTGGTGATCGGCACACGCGCGAAATATGTCACCGAGGATCGGGCGCTGGACCACGTCGCGGGGTATTGCCTGTTCAATGACGTTTCCGAGCGGGCCTTCCAGTCCGAGCGGGGAGGGCAATGGATCAAGGGCAAAAGCCATGACACCTTTGGCCCTTGTGGCCCATGGCTGCTGACGCGGGATGAGATCCCGGATCCACAGCGCATCGCACTCTGGCTGGAGGTGGATGGCCAGCGCCGACAGGATGGCAGCACCGCGACCATGATCTTCCCCGTGCGCCATCTCGTACATTATATTAGCCAATTCATGACGCTGGAACCCGGGGATATCATTGCTACGGGCACGCCTGCGGGGTGCGGGCTGGGGCAACGGCCGCAGGTTTGGCTGCGGGCGGGGAATGTCATGACGCTTGGCGGCACAGGCCTTGGCGAGCAACGGCTGGAGGTGGTTCAGGCGTGAGTGTTTTCAACGCAGAGGCCGCCAAGGCGGCCATGACTGAGCTTGCCGGAAAGACAGCTATCGTGACCGGGGGAGCCCGCGGGCAGGGCGAGGCAGAGGTTCGCCTGCTTGCCGCTTGCGGTGCCCATGTTCTGATCTGTGACGTTCTGCTGCCCGAAGGTGAGGCGCTTGCGGCAGAGTTGTCCGCTCAGGGGCTTCCGGTGCGCTTTCAGCCATTGGATGTGACTTCTCCCTTTGACTGGGATGCGGTTGTCAGGGTGTGTGAAAGCTGGACAGGGCGGCTAGATATTCTGGTCAACAATGCGGGCATTATCAACCGTAGTCTGATCCGCGACACCGATCCGGAAGCCTGGAACCGCGTGCTGAACGTCAACCTGACCGGCGCATTTCTCGGAATCCGCGCCGCCAGCACGCTGATGGACCGGACAGGCGGCTCCATCATCAATATCTCGTCCAACAGCGGGTTCTCCGGTCATTACGACCCAGCCTATACCGCGTCGAAATGGGGGCTGCGCGGCTTGACGCGGTCTGCCGCGATGGAACTAGCCGGGCAGAATATCCGCGTCAACACTGTCTGCCCCGGACTGATCGTCACCGATCTGAACCGCCACTCGCCCCATCTCCAGCCGATGATCGACATGACGCCGGCAAAGCGGGCTGGCGAGGCTGGGGAAGTGGCGCAGATGGTTCTCTGGCTTGCTTCGGATGCGTCATCCTTCGTCACCGGAGAGGATTTCCTGATCGATGGCGGTTTCATCGCAGGAGCGGCCTACAGGCAAGTGGCGGAACGGACAGGAATTCTCTAGAATATCACTACCGCGCTGCTGCCAAAGGGGGGAATATGACCAGCCATGACAGGATGCTGGAGCTTCTGGCTGTGTTCAGCGAAACGAAGCTGTCTTTTTCATTGGAAGAGGCTGTGAAAATCACGGGCACATCCAAGCCTACAGCCTATCGATACATCCAGTCGCTGACGCGTGCGGGCCTGCTGGCGCCTGCGTCAGGCGATCGCTATATTCTGGGGTCGCGCATTGTCGAGTTGGAGCATTTGGTGCGTGCGAATGATCCCTTGATGAGGAGCGCTCATGGTCCGATGCTTGAGGCCTCGCGGCTGACCGGCCTGAACGTTATGCTGTGTGGCTATTATGGCGACAGGGTAATGTGCCTCGACATGGTTTGGCCGGATGACCGGACCGCCTCGTTCTACCAGCGCGGTCGACCGATGCCGCTGTTATATGGTGCGATGGCCAAAACCATTCTGGCGCATTTCTCGGCCTATCAGATGCGCCAGCTCTACCTGCGCTATGCCGAGGAAATCGCGGCCTCCGGCTTTGCCAGCGATTGGGAAGAATTCCGCAAGGCGCTATCGGTGATCCGGCAGCAGGGTTACGCGATCACCGATAGCGAGGTCTTTGACAACATGGTCGGCGTTGCGGCACCGGTCTTCGCAAACGGCAAGCGAATCCTTGGCTCGGTGGTCTGGGCGATCAGCGGGGAAAAGTATCGCTCCCTCGACAGTGCGCAGCTGGTCGAGCAGATAAAGGTGCTTAGCCAGACTATCACCGACGCGATCCGCCTGCGTGAAGAGGACGGGTCTGAGGGCGCGACTGGCGGCGGTCTTGCCGCGCGGCCACGGTTTTCGAAAGATCGATAGATATATTTATAATCAACGTATTGTCTTTGTTTCTGACTTTGGTTGGCGCGGCTGACCTGTCTCATCTGCTGCGGAGCAAGGCGATAAAAGCGCGAACTGGGACAATTATCTGTTGACTAAAAAAATATCATATAGCGATAATATTGAATGATGCGGGGAGGAGCCGCAGCATTCAATAACGTCCAGGGAGGACCCGATGACCTTTGCTTCCATGCGTGCCGCTCTTTTGGGAGGGGCTGTTGCCGCCGTTTACCTGCTTCCGACCTCTGCATCTGCTCAGATGCTGAAATTCAGCTACCCGGTGGCGTCAGACAATCCGATGGGGTTGGCGATCGAGCATTTCGCAGGCCTCGTAGACGAGGCGACGGGCGGGGCGGTCACTGTGCGGGGGTTCCCCGATGCGCAGCTTGGCAACGAAATCCAGACCGTAACGGCAGCCCAGGGCGGGACCATCGAAATGGGCGTGACTTCGACCGCAGGGCTGGCCGGGACGTTTCCAGATCTCAATGTCTTCAACATGCCCTTTGTCATCAACAACGATAAGGAGCTTGATGCGGTGAAAGCGGGGCCGACTGCGCAGAAACTGCTCGACGGAATGTCCGTAAACAATCTGCATGGCCTTTGCATCTGGGATTACGGCTTCCGGAATCTCACCAATAACAAGCGGCCAGTGGAAACGGTTGAGGATATGGCGGGGCTGCGCGTTCGGATGATCCAGAACTCCGTCTATCTGGAGACCTTCGAGGCGCTTGGTGTCGTTCCGGCGCCGTTGGCTTTTCCGGAGACATTCTCGGCTCTGGAGACCGGCGCGATCGACGGGAATGAGATTTCCAATGCCGTGACCCGGTCTTCTTCCTTCTACGAAGTGCAGAAATACCTAACGGAAACACGCCATTTTCCAACCGCCGCCGTTGTGTATATGTCGCAACGCGCGTGGGAGGGCTTGCCATCCGAACATCAGGCCGCGATCGAGCAGGCCTGCGATGACACGGTTGCCTTCAACCGTGAAACCAATCAGCGGCTTGAGGCTGAGACACGCGATTTCCTGATCGAAAAAGGTATGGAAATTTCTGAGTTGAAGTCTGGCGAGCTTGAGAAAATCCAGGCCACCGTTTCGCCTGTTGTTGAAAAGGTCAGCGCTTCTATTACCCCGGAAATTCGCGATACCTTCTTCTCCGAGCTTGAAGCGGCGCGTCAGTAGTAGGCCTAAAATAGCGTGGGCCGTTAATGGCCCGCGCCCACAGTTGGCTTGGGAACCAGTTATGCTGCTTGATCAGAAATGTGCTCTCGTGACCGGCGTGGGTGACCCCGACAGCATTGGATTTGCTATTGCCCGCAGCTTTATCGCGCAGGGCGCCCGTGTTGCAATCCTCGATATCGATGGGGCTGCCGTCGCCAAGGCCGGTCGCATACTTGGCGCGACAGCCACACCTTTTCAGATCGACGTGTCGGCCGAAGCGGAAGTTCAAGCTACATTGGCGCTAATTGAAGGCGCATTTGGGCGGCTTGATGTCGTGGTGAACAATGCCGGCATCGCCAAGCCAACTCGGACGCCCGATCTGACTGAAGGAGAGTTCAACCAGACAATGGCGGTCAACATGACGGGGACGTTCTTGGTGACCCAGAAAGCATTGCCTCTAATGGTGCCGGGCTCGTCGGTGATCTGTATGGCCTCAATCGCCGCGCAGCGTGGCGGTGGCCTACTGGGCGGGCCGCATTATGCTGCCTCAAAAGGGGCCGTCATCGGGTTCGTTCGTGCCTTGGCACGCGAGCAGGGGGCAAACGGTATCCGCGTAAATGCGGTCTGTCCGGGCGTTATCATGTCTTCAATGACCCGAGGTTTTTACGATGCGGCGCTGACCGCCCGTGTTATGCCTCAGATCCCCTTGGGGCGCTTTGGAGAGACCGATGATGTGGCCGGCGTCTGCCTTTTCCTTGCCTCGGACCTGTCAGCCTATGTCACCGGGGCCTGTATCGATGTGAATGGCGGGATGCAGATGTCCTGAATGGGCATCGGGGGGAGTTCTATGAGACAGTTGGTGATGGGCAGTTTTGCTCTGATCAAGTTCGCGATGGTTACCTTGTTGGCGGCGACGGTTGTGATGGTCTTCGTCAATGCGGTGCTACGCTATGTTTTTGCGTCGGGTATCACGGTGTCCGAGGAATTGTCGCGATGGTGCTTCATCTGGATGATCTATCTGGGCGGCATCCTATTGCTTAAAGATGATCGTCACCTGCAAGTGACCTTGATCCGCGACTCGCTTCCAGCACCGCTTGCGCGTGGCGCGCGCGTTGCGGTGCTGCTATTGGTCGCGGGCCTTTGCGCCGTGGTCCTGAGCGGAAGCTGGCAGCAAATGAACCTGTCTTGGAGCACTCGGGCCCCTGCTTCGGGCCTAGCGATGGGTTGGCTCTATTTGTCCGGGGTTGTCTTCGGGCTCTGCTCCATCCCAGTGCTGTTGTATGAGTTTTGGCTGCAGATCACGGGTCGCCCGCCCTTTGCGGGCTATCGCTCTTCACAAGATGCCATTTCCGACTGACTTTGGGCACCCTGAAAAGGACCACGAAATGATTCTGCTTCTATTCCTTGCTACGCTTTTGGGGGCGATGATCCTAGGCACACCGATCGCCTTTGCGATGCTCTTGGCGGCCTTTGTATTGATGATGCCTCTGAACATGGTCGATGAGCTGATCATTGCTCAGAATATGTTCAACGGAGCCGACAGTTTCCCGTTGATGGCAATCCCTTTCTTCATCCTCGCGGGCGAGTTGATGAACGCAGGTGGTCTGTCGAGACGACTGGTCAATTTTGCCATGACCTTGGTCGGCCATTGGCGCGGAGGGCTTGGTTATGTCGGCGTGGTCGCGGGCTGCATCATGGCCAGCCTTTCCGGCTCGGGTGCAGCAGATGCGGCGGCGCTGGCAACGATCCTTGTGCCGATGATGATGTCCGTCGGACATGACGGAGGGCGCTCTGCGGGTCTAGTTGCCTCCTCTGGCGTGATCGCGCTAGTGATCCCGCCGTCGATTGGTTTCATCCTGTTCGGTGTCGTTGCCCAGGTTTCGATCACTCGGCTGTTCTTGGCGGGGATTGCACCGGGCATCATCATGGCTTTGGCAATCATGACTGTTTGGTGGTTCGCGGTTCGCAAGGAACCAACGCCAGTGCGGGATAGGGCCTCTAGGAGGCAGGTCGCGGCCGCATTACGAGAGGGAATCTGGGCACTTGTGCTGCCTGTCTTTATTCTGGTCGGACTGCGGCTTGGCTTCTTCACCCCGACCGAGGCTGGCGTCTTTGCGAGTGTCTATGCGGGGGTCGTGGCGCTTTTCATATACGGTGACATGAAGGTCTCGCAACTATACGATGTGCTATTTCAAGCCGCATACCTGACCGCGATGATTATGTTTCTTGTCGCAGCGGCGATGGCAGCGGGTTGGATGGTGACGGTATCTGGGGTGCCCCAAGCCGTTGTCCAGCTTGTGCAACCGCTTATTGAAACGCCTAAGCTGCTGGTGTTCACTATCATCTTGCTGGTGCTCGTAGTGGGCATGGTCATGGACATGGTGCCAATCACCCTGATTCTTGTGCCAATGGTGATGCCGGCTGTTCGTGCCGCTGGCGTTGATCCTGTCTACTTCGGCGTGCTGTTCATGCTGGCCTGCGCGATCGGCCTGCTGACGCCGCCGGTAGGCACAGTGCTTAGTGTCGTTTCTGGCGTGACAGGGCTAGACCTTTGGGTGGTTATCCGTGGCATCATGCCTTTTATTATTGTCCTTCTGCTGATCTTGCTTCTAATGATTTTCATTCCCCAGCTGATAACCGTTCCGCTTCGGTTGCTTGCTGGATGATAGGTCTTTGGGGGGTGGAGTAGCGATGCAGATGACCTGCCAACTCAATAGGCTCCTGGCCCATTGAAAAATTCACACCCATTGCGGTTCTCAACCCCTTATGTGTAGATTCTCGCAGTTCGATGTTTGAGGGTCAGCTAATGCACGGATCGCTCGAATAGGCCACTTGGCGCCCCGCAGCATATCTCCGCGAGCACAATTACGAAGTTCTAAACTCTCAGCGACATTGCTTCGGTGTTCAAGCGCAAATTGATGGATAACGATGGCGCTTTGCAAGTTCATACCCGAACCCAGTTCGTACCAACTTCACAGCACTTCAGCGGGAGATATTGGTGTGAGAAACTGCTGAGGGGCGTTCGATTCATTCGACACCATCGGCCTTCTCCTGCCGTTTATCACTGACGACTCGCGGCAGGGCAGCTACACCAAACCAGTCATTCATGTATCGCGCAGCATTTTTGAAGGGTGAAAGTCTGCTACGCGG
>Ga0070754_10002778_pt1 | contig 12697 bp, 11 predicted proteins | sample VirMetDEL_Sep_01_FD_75181 | JGI IMG/M metagenome (GOLD analysis project Ga0070754, IMG submission 75181) | Aqueous microbial communities from the Delaware River and Bay under freshwater to marine salinity gradient to study organic matter... | ecosystem: Environmental > Aquatic > Marine >... | reverse complement strand
CGTGCCAGACCCGGCGGTGGAAGCCGACCCGGTCAAGCGCGATTCCATTACCCGCGCGCTGAAATACATGGGACTGCGCGCCAACCAGCCGATTACCGATATTCAGCTCGATCGCGTATTCATCGGCTCCTGCACCAACTCGCGTATCGAAGATTTGCGCGCCGCTGCTGAGGTGGCTAAAGGCCGCAAAGTGGCCGCTACGGTCAAGCAGGCGATGGTCGTGCCGGGTTCCGGGCTGGTCAAGCAGCAAGCCGAGGCGGAAGGGCTGGACAAGATCTTCCTCGAAGCCGGTTTCGAATGGCGTGAGCCAGGCTGCTCCATGTGTCTGGCGATGAACCCAGACAAACTGGGCAGTGGCGAGCATTGCGCCTCTACATCCAACCGTAACTTCGAAGGGCGTCAGGGCGCTGGTGGCCGGACGCATTTGGTCAGCCCGGCCATGGCTGCCGCCGCTGCAGTGACCGGCCGTTTCGTCGATGTTCGCGAATTGATCCAGGCCTGAGGAGACCGACATGAAAGCATTTACCCAGCACACCGGGCTCGTCGCGCCGCTCGATCGGGCTAACGTCGACACCGATCAGATCATTCCCAAACAATTTCTGAAGTCGATCAAACGCACCGGCTTCGGCCAGAATCTGTTCGATGAGTGGCGTTATCTGGATGTCGGGCAACCGAATCAGGATTGCGTGAATCGCCCAGTGAACAAGGAATTCGTGCTGAATTTTCCGCGTTATCAGGGCTCCAGCGTGCTGCTCGCTCGTGAAAATTTCGGCTGCGGTTCGTCCCGCGAGCATGCGCCATGGGCGTTGGACGAGTACGGCTTTCGCGCCATCATCGCGCCGAGTTTTGCCGATATTTTCTACAACAACAGCTTCAAAAATGGCCTGCTGCCGATCGTATTGAAGGAAGCGGAAGTCGACGAGCTGTTCGCGCAGGCTGAAGCCACCGAGGGCTACCAGCTCACCGTGGATCTGGCCGCCCAAACCGTTACTCGCCCAGACGGCAAGCAGTACAGCTTCGAGGTCGATGCCTTCCGCAAGCATTGCTTGCTTAACGGCCTCGACGACATCGGGCTGACGCTGGAGGACGCGGATGCAATCAAGACTTTCGAAGCCCGTCACCAGCAGGCCCAGCCCTGGTTATTTGGCGCGATCAAGTGAGCCCGCGGCGATGAAGCGCTTTCATATCGCTTTGGCGGTGAATGATCTGGAGGCGTCCATCGCTGATTACGACCTCCGCCTTGGCCAGTCGGCAGATGTAATAGTTCCGGGCCAGTACGCCATGTGGCGCACCGATCTGCTGAACTTTTCCATCAATCAGCAACCGGGATGTGGCGGCCAGCTGCGTCACGTAGGCTTCGAGGATGATGGGGCGCAAGGCTTTACAAGCGAGACGGACGTGAACGGTTTGGCTTGGGAGTTGTTCTCCGCCGTTGAGCAGGATTTACGCATCAGACAGATGCACGGTGAGCCGGTAGCCGATTGATTTTCAGGCGGTCGCCAGTGACCACTCCACTAGAGATTTGAGGAAGCGATGAGCAAACAAATTCTGATTCTTCCCGGCGATGGCATCGGCCCGGAAATCATGGCCGAAGCGGTCAAGGTGCTGGAGTTGGCTAACGATAAATTCCAGCTCGACGTCCAGTTGAGCTACGACGAGCTGGGTGGCGCGGCGGTCGACAAATATGGTGTGCCGCTGGCCGATGAAACCCTGGCACGTGCCCGCGCGGCCGACGCCATATTGCTCGGTGCGGTCGGTGGTCCGAAGTGGGACACGATCGATCCGTCGATTCGTCCTGAACGCGGTCTGTTGAAGATCCGCTCGCAGCTTGGCCTGTTCGGCAATCTGCGTCCGGCGCTGCTGTATCCGCAGCTGGCAGAAGCCTCCAGTTTGAAGCCGGAGATCGTTGCTGGTCTGGATATTCTCATCGTCCGTGAACTGACCGGCGGCATCTATTTCGGCCAGCCACGCGAGAGCAAGGTGCTGGAAAATGGCGAGCGCATGGCGTTCGACACGCTGCCGTATAGCGAGAGCGAGATTCGCCGCATTGCCAAAGTCGGTTTCGACATGGCGCGCGTCCGCAACAAGAAACTCTGCTCGGTGGACAAGGCCAACGTGCTGGCGTCCAGCCAGCTGTGGCGTGCGGTGGTGGAGGAGGTCGGCAAGGATTATCCGGACGTCGAGCTAAGCCACATGTACGTCGACAATGCGGCGATGCAGCTGGTGCGTGCGCCCAAGCAATTCGACGTGATCGTCACTGACAACATGTTTGGCGACATCCTGTCGGATGAAGCTTCCATGTTGACCGGTTCGATCGGCATGCTGCCGTCTGCTTCCCTCGACTCGAATAACAAAGGTATGTTCGAGCCGTGTCATGGCTCCGCGCCGGATATTGCCGGCAAGGGCATCGCGAATCCGCTGGCGACCATCCTCTCGGTTTCGATGATGTTGCGCTACAGCTTCAATCAGGTCGCTGCGGCGGATGCGATCGAACAGGCGGTCAGCGATGTGCTCGACCAAGGGCTGCGTACCGGCGACATCTGGTCCGATGGTTGCCAGAAGGTCAATACTCAGGCGATGGGCGACGCAGTAGTCGCGGCGCTCGCGAAGCTGTAATCTCTTTGGCCCATTGCACCGGCCGTTGAAGAGCTTGCGGGGCGACGGCTAGGCGGTAACGCCAAGTGATGGCAGGGCGGATTATTCAGCACAGACTGGATGTCGCGCCCTCGCTTTCCAACCCGAAAAGCACAGTCTGTTACGGCCCGCCGGTGGGCCACTTTATATAGGTGTTGTTTGCGATGAAACGTGTAGGTCTGATCGGTTGGCGCGGTATGGTGGGTTCCGTGCTCATGCAGCGGATGCTGGAGGAGCGGGACTTCGACCTGATCGAGCCAGTGTTCTTTACCACTTCCAACGTAGGCGGTCAGGGGCCTTCCATTGGCAAGGATACTGCGCCGCTGAAGGACGCCTACAGTATCGAGGAGCTGAAAACCCTCGACGTGATTCTCACTTGCCAGGGCGGCGACTACACCAGCGAAGTATTTCCCAAACTGCGCGAAGCGGGTTGGAACGGCTATTGGATCGACGCAGCGTCGACCCTGCGCATGCATGACGATGCCGTCATCGTGCTGGATCCAGTCAACCGTAAGGTGATCGATCACCAGCTGGATGCGGGCACCCGTAACTACATCGGCGGTAACTGCACCGTCAGCCTGATGCTGATGGGCCTCGGCGGCCTGTTCGAGAACGGTCTGGTCGAATGGATGAGTGCCATGACCTATCAGGCAGCCTCCGGTGCGGGCGCGCAGAACATGCGTGAGCTGATCAAGCAAATGGGCAGCATTAATGCTTCGGTTGCGGATGAGCTTGCCAATCCGGCCAGCGCTATTCTGGAAATCGATCGCAAGGTCGCCGAGCGCCAACGCTCAGAGGCGTTCCCAGTGGACAATTTCGGCGTTCCGCTGGCGGGTAGCCTGATTCCCTACATCGATAAGGAACTGCCGAATGGGCAGAGCCGTGAAGAGTGGAAGGCTCAGGCTGAAACTAACAAGATTCTCGGTCGTTTCAAGAGCCCTATCCCGGTAGATGGCATCTGCGTGCGGGTTGGCGCGATGCGCTGTCACAGCCAGGCGTTGACTATCAAACTGAACAAGGATGTGCCGATTTCGGACATCGAAGGCATGATCAGTCAGCATAACCCCTGGGTGAAGCTCGTTCCGAACCATCGTGACGCGAGCATGCAGGAGCTCAGCCCTACCTCGGTAACCGGCACCTTGAGTGTTCCGGTGGGTCGTCTGCGCAAGCTGAACATGGGTTCGCATTACCTGGGCGCTTTCACCGTTGGTGATCAGTTGCTTTGGGGAGCGGCCGAGCCGCTACGCCGCATGCTGCGGATCCTTCTGGAGCGATAATCTAGAAAGAAGGTCGACAAAAAAGCGCTCCGGCTGTGCCGCGGCGCTTTTTTTATGCGAAAGGGTGTCCTTTGCTTTCCCATGTGCTGCCGCGGTGAGCCCTGGTAGCACCCCGGCGCTGAGCGTAAATCCGATCATGCAGAGCGTCTGAATGCTGGCGGTCGTATTGCGGCCTGCCTGCTGTACGCGAACACAATTTGTGGAGTGTGTCTGATAACGTGCCAAAAGGCGCGGCGGTCAATGTCGTGCGGTCTGGTGAGTTGTTGATAAAACGCTATCTGTAAAAGATACTTACCGGAAATTCGAAGAACTATTCTAGCTAACAACGCTGTTTAGGCTTATCGCTGACGGGGAGCCGCCACCAGGCGGGCGCAGGCAGTGACTATAAGACCCTCTCGAAGATCCGAGAAAAGTTAAAACAAGGGATTTACATAATGGTTCGGGTTCGAAATTTGGTGCTGGCAATCGCGGCTGCTACCGCGCTGACTTCCGAAATGGCTTACGCGCTGGGGCTGGGGGAGGTCACGCTGAAGTCGGCGCTGAATCAACCGTTGGTCGCTGAAATCGAGCTGCTAGATGCGAAAACATTGACGCCGGGTGAAGTGGTTCCGGTTCTAGCTTCTGCCGAGGATTTCAATCGGGCCGGTGTCGATCGCCAATATTTTCTGACGGACCTGACCTTTACCCCTGTTTTGCGTCCTGACGGCAAGAGCATCATTCGAATTTCATCGACAAAACCGGTTCGCGAACCCTATTTGAATTTCCTCGTCGAAGTTCTCTGGCCAAGTGGCCGTCTCCTGCGTGAATACACCTTGCTGCTGGACCCGCCGCTTTACTCCCCGGAGATCGCTGCTGCCGTCGCGCCCCAACTTCCGATTGCTGCTGCCCCCGTTTCTCGCCCGAGCTCAACGCCGCAAGCTGCGACCCGATCTGCACCCGTGAGCGCTCCTGCTAGTACTTCTTCGCTGCAAGGTGATCAGTACAAGGTCACCCCGAATGACACGCTTTGGGAGATCGCTGAGCGCGCGCGTCAGGGCGGAACCGTGCATCAGACCATGCTGGCCATTCAAGACCTGAATCCAGATGCTTTCATTGGTGGCAACATCAATCGAATGAAAAACGGGCAGGTGCTTCGGTTGCCCAACGCCGAGCAAATTGGCAGTCGCTCGCAAGCGGAAGCGATTCAGCAAGTTGCGCAACAGAACGCCAGCTGGCGTCAGGGCGTGGGTTCGGTTGCAGCAGGTACACGTCAGCTCGATGCCACTCAGCGTAGTTCGGCCGGAGCAGCGCCATCTCGCAGCGAACAGGGCGATAATCTGCGACTGGTTGCACCGGAAACCGGCACGTCCACGACAGGTAGCGATACCGGAACTGGCGAGGACACCAAGGCTCTGCGTGACAAGCTTGCCGTTACCGAGGAAAGCCTCGATTCAAGTCGTCGTGAGAACCTGGATCTCAATGATCGCCTCAGCGATCTCCAAGGCCAGCTGGACAAGCTGCAACGTCTAATGCAGCTCAAAGACAATCAGCTTGCCAAGCTGCAGGCCCAGCTGTCGACCGGGGCGGAGCCGGGAATTGATGCGGCGGCGCCGATAAGTCCTTCAACCGATGCGGTCGATCCAAGCGCTGCCGTTGCGCCAGAAGCCGTCGCGCCCGCATCTGAAGCAAATGCCAAACCCGAAAATGCCCCTGAAACCTCCGCACCACAAGCGCCTCAGGAAAAACCAGCAGCCACATCTGAGCCTGCTGAGCAGGCACCCGCCGCACCGGCTCCGATTGTCAAAGAGCCGGAGGCGGATAGCTACTTCGACGAATTGATGGCCAATCCTGTTCTGCTCGGCGTGGTGGGCGGTAGTGCACTGTTGCTGTTGCTTGTCGGTTTGATGGCGTTGTCTCGTCGCAATGCGATGAAAGAGGCCGAACTTCAAGAAAGCCTGCTCGCTGATAGCGCACCAGACAATCTTTATGTAGCTGAGCAGGGGTTCGATTCCTCTGATATCGAAGCAGCCGATCAAGGCGCTGCAGTAGATTTCGACAACAATTCGACCGGCTCGCTTGCCGGTGCCACCAACGACCCGCTTGCCGAAGCCGATATCTACATCGCGTACGGTCGTTTCAATCAGGCCGCGGATCTTTTGCAGAATGCGCTGAACGATGAGCCGCAGCGCAGCGATTTGCGTCTAAAGTTGATGGAGGTTTACGCCGAACTCGGTGACCGTGATGGTTTCGCCCGGCAAGAAGCGGAGCTCCGCGACATTGGAGGCGCTTCGGCCGCTATCGACCAGATGAATGCCCGATACCCTGCGATGGGTGCCGCAGCCGCTATCGGCACCGCAGCAGCAGTCGCCGCAAGCGATGATGATTTCGACAGCTTCAGTCTGGATGATCTCGAGCTCGACGAGCCTGCCCCCACCCCTGTTGCAGAGCAGAGTGCCGACGACAGCTTCGACCTGAATCTTGACGATCTTGAGCTCGACGATGGCCTGTCGGGGACTGCTGTAGCGCCGACTGGCGAGGCCGCTCCAGAACTTGATGAGCTTAGCTTTGACGAACTCAGCCTTGATGCAGCGGCACAAGAGCAAGCCACGGATGATTTCTCTTTCGACCTGGAACAGTCGTCCAAGTCGAATGATGTATCCCTTGAGGATGAGCTCGCAGGCTTCTCGCTTGATCTCGATGACGAACAGCCGACGACATCGCCCAGCGATGAGGAATTGATGCTGGGTCTCGTTGATTCACCGTCTGAACCTGCGCCGCTCGATTCTGCCGCAGATGAGGTCGATTTCGAGCTTTCCGATTCGGCGCAGCCCGCTGCTATGCCGGACGAGTTCGATCTGTCTCTGGGTGACGAGTCCACCCAAGAGACGACGCCGGATGCCTTCACCTCCGAACTGAATGAGATCGAGGCCGAGCTAGGCGACCTTTCGCATGATTTGGAAGAGCCGCTCGACCAGCAAGAGCTGGCTTCGGCACCTGCGCTTGTTGAGCCGGAATCGGAATCGCTTGACGACGACTTCGATTTCTTCTCCGATACAGACGAAACCACTACCAAGCTGGACCTCGCTCGCGCCTACATCGATATGGGTGACGCTGAAGGTGCGCGCGATATCCTCGATGAGGTCATGAGCGAAGGTAGTGACACTCAGCAGCAAGAGGCGCGAGAGATGCTCGCCAAACTAGCCTGACCATGATCGAAGCAGTACCTGAAGCGGCAGCCACATCGGCTGCCGCTGGCGTTTCCAGAATTGCCCTCGGCGTCGAATATAAAGGCTCGCGGTATAGAGGGTTCCAGCGTCAGCGCGATGGGGTGCCGTCTATCCAGTTATCGCTGGAAAACGCGTTAAGCAAGGTCGCCGGCGGCCACCCTGTAGTGCTGAGTTGTGCTGGGCGTACGGATGCTCTCGTTCACGCCTGCGCCCAGGTGGTGCATTTCGATACGCCAGTGACACGCTCCATGCACGCATGGGTAATGGGCGCGAACATGAATTTGCCGGGTGACATCAGTGTGACCTGGGCCAAGGAAATGCCCAAACGTTTCGATGCACGTTTCAGTGCTATGGCGCGCCGTTACCGCTATGTCATCTACAACGATCAGATTCGGCCGGCGCATCTTGCCGAAGAAGTGACTTGGAACCATCGTCCGCTGGATGTCGCGCGCATGCGCGAAGCGGCCAAATGGTTCGTGGGCACTCATGATTTCAGCGCCTTCCGGGCACGTCAATGCCAGGCGAAATCGCCAATCAAGACTATTCATCACCTGGAATTGCTCGAGTACGGCCGGCTTATTGTCATCGATGTTCGCGCCAACGCTTTTTTACACCATATGGTGCGTAACTTTGCCGGTGTGCTGATGACCATTGGCGCGGGCGAGCGTCCCGTGGGATGGGCGCGAGAAGTGCTGGAATCACGAATACGGCGAACCGGTGGGGTCACGGCGCATCCCTACGGCCTATATCTCGTTCAGGTGGATTATCCCGATGAGTTCGAATTGCCTGAACGCTATCTCGGGCCGCACTTTTTGTCGGGCTTGCCGGATGTTCGAATTTACCCAAGCTAGCAACACGCTGAGATGGTCGGAGGCGGTCATCAGAACCGAAGTTGTTCTCAGCGCGAAGCAGGTTGCAGCCTGTGGCGCTTTTGTTACCATCCGAGGTCTTTTCTCGCAGGTACCTGCCGTTGGCCATTGTCCGTAGCAAGATATGTGGGATCACCAGTGTTGAGGACGCGCTTGTTGCTGCCGAAGCCGGAGCAGATGCGATCGGCTTGGTGTTCTATGCCAAGAGTCCGCGAGCGGTAAGCATTCAACAGGCACGCGCGATCATTGCCGCACTCCCTCCTTTCGTTACCACTGTTGGCTTGTTTGTTAACGCGTCGCGCTGCGAACTCAACGAAACGCTCGATGCGGTACCGCTGGATATATTGCAGTTTCACGGGGATGAATCACCGGCCGATTGTGAAGGCTTCCATCGGCCTTGGTACAAGGCGTTGCGGGTCAGGCCCGGCGACGACATTCGCGGCCAGGCGGCTCGCTATGGCGGCGCCAGCGCAATTCTGCTGGACACCTTTGTTGCCGGCATTCCAGGCGGGACAGGGGATGTCTTCGACTGGACTTTGGTTCCCGCCGATCTGCCCAAGCCTCTGATTCTCGCTGGCGGGCTTACCTCCGAGAATGTGCTACAGGCCATTGCCCAGGTGCGGCCGTTCGCTGTCGATGTTAGCGGCGGGGTAGAACTGCGCAAAGGCGTCAAGAGTGCTGAGCGCGTACGTGAATTTGTTCGACGGGTTAGAACGGCGATGTGACGAACCGAGGGTCCTTGCCGTCCAGTTACCATTCGCTGGATTGGCGAGCCCGCAATCGATCTCCCGACATTGATAAAGGGGTCGAGTTTCAGCGGTAGCGCCATCCGGTCTATCGCCAACGTGACGCAGTGAGCTCCGACTGGAGACCGGTCGCAACGATAAATTTGCCTGGTGCGTGCATCGATACGTGCGGGACTGAAAAGCTGTGGAGAATAAAAGCATGAGCAACTGGCTGGTAGACAAGCTGATCCCTTCGATCATGCGCTCGGAAACGCAGAAAAGCTCAGTGCCTGAAGGCTTATGGCACAAGTGTCCATCGTGCGAGGCGGTGCTGTATCGCCCCGAGCTGGAGAAAACGCTGGATGTTTGCCCGAAGTGCCAGCATCACATGCGTATCGATGCGCGTACTCGCCTGGATATCTTTCTTGACAAAGAGGAGCGCGAGGAGCTCGGTGACGAGCTGGAGCCTGTCGATCGCCTGAAGTTTCGTGATAGCAAAAAATACAAGGACCGTCTCTCCGCTGCACAGAAGCAGACCGGTGAAAAGGATGCCCTGATCGCTATGCGCGGCACTCTGTTCAACATGCCGGTCGTGGCTTGTGCGTTCGAGTTCTCCTTCATGGGTGGTTCCATGGGAGCGGTCGTTGGCGAGCGTTTCGTCCGTGCGGCGAATGCAGCACTCGAGCAGCGATGCCCGCTGATCTGTTTCGCTGCCTCCGGCGGTGCCCGGATGCAGGAAGCGCTGATCTCGCTAATGCAGATGGCCAAGACCTCTGCCGTGCTGGCCCGTATGCGTGAAGAGGGGCTGCCATTCATTTCCGTGCTTACCGATCCGGTTTACGGCGGTGTATCGGCCAGCCTGGCAATGCTCGGTGACGTCATCGTTGCAGAACCCAAGGCACTGATCGGTTTTGCCGGACCGCGAGTGATCGAGCAGACCGTCCGCGAGAAACTGCCGGAAGGGTTCCAGCGCAGCGAATTCCTGCTTGAGCACGGTGCCATCGATCTGATCATCCCGCGTGCCGAACTTCGCGCTCGCCTATCCCGTCTGCTCGCTCAGCTGCAACAGCTGCCAACACCGGCCGAACCCGCATTGGTGACGGCTGACGCATGACCCGGCGGAGTCTGCAGGAATGGCTCGATTACCTCGGGCGGCTGCACCCTACCGCCATTGATATGGGCCTTGATCGTTGCCGCGAGGTAGCGACAAGGCTCGGGCTGACGCGTCCGGCTCCGCAGGTCGTTACTGTTACCGGCACCAATGGCAAGGGTTCGACTTGCGCTTTCATCGCTCAGATGCTGGCAGGGCAGGGCAAAAAGGTAGGCGTTTACAGTTCGCCGCATCTGCTGCGTTATAACGAACGTGTGTGTATTGACGGTGCCGATGTCAGCGACGCCGCACTGTGCGAAGCATTCGAGGCGGTTGAGTACGCGCGCAGCTCCGTTTCTTTAACTTACTTCGAAATGGGTACGCTCGCCGCTTTCTGGCTTTTTGAACGCGAAGCGCTGGATGCCGTGGTTCTGGAGGTCGGGCTTGGTGGCCGTCTCGACGCGGTAAACCTGGTTGACGCCGACGTTGCAGTGGTCACCAATATCGGCCTGGACCATGCCGAATGGCTGGGAAACACCCGCGAGAGCGTTGCGTTCGAGAAGGCGGGGATATTCCGTCGTGCAAAGCCCGCCGTATGTGGCGATCCTGCACCGCCAGAATCATTGCTTGAAAGCGCCGTCCAGTCCGCTGTGCCCTTGCTTGTTCGCGGGCGCGATTTCGACCTAGTGAGGGAGGTCGGGTGCTGGCATTGGTGTGGTCAGGATGGTGCTGGCAACCCACTGGAGCTACGAAACCTGCCGATACTTGCATTACCACTGGAGAATGCAGCCTTGGCGTTGCAGGCGTTTGCGTTGCTCAAGCTCTCCTGGCAGCCGGAGCGGCTGATTGAATCGCTCCAGAACACACGCGTTACCGGACGCCTGGATCGTCGAACGATCCGCTGGAAGGGGCGCGACCTGTCGATACTGCTCGATGTTGGACATAACCCGCACGCGGTTGCTTACCTTGCCCAACATCTGCAAGCTCAGCCGAAGCGTGGGCGCCGGCTTGCGGTTTTCGGTCTGCTGGCTGACAAGGATCTGGCTGGCGTGATCGATGTGTTGATGCCTGTTATCGATAGCTGGGCCGTTGCGCCCTTGGCTACGCCTCGCTCTCGTCCCGCTGCTGAGCTAAGTGAGGCATTGATGGAACGGGGCGCCTCCGTCAGTATCTACCCCGGTGTGTCCCAGGCGCTCGAAGGGCAGTGCGATCAGGCTGTCGACGAAAACGAGATTTTGCTGTTCGGATCTTTTTATTGTGTAGCTGAGGCGCTGGACTGGCTCGATCGGCACGCAGCGAATGGAGGGCAAGGCATTGGTGGATAAAGGATTGCTGCAACGTATCGTGGGTGCGTTGGTGCTGGTTGCGCTGGCGGTGATATTCGTGCCGATGCTGTTCAATCGTGAAGACGATGGCCGTCAGGTCGCCGTGGATGCGCCGGAGATGCCAGAGGCGCCTGCTGCGCCAGTGATCGAGACGCAACCCGTCGAGGTGCCGGAACCAGACGTCGAGCCCTTCCCGGAAGAGTTTGAGATCATCGAAGAGGAGCCGACGGTCGAGTCTGAAGTGCCGACAGCTCCGATCAGCCAGGTTCCTGTGCCTTCCACAGAGGCGGAGTCGGCACCAGTCGAGCCCGAGCCAACCGCCACCCAGACGCCGACAGCTCCAGCGGAAGAGCAGCGGCTGGATACGGCCAATCTACCTGTCAGCTGGTCGGTGCAGTTGGCCAGCCTGTCCAGCCGCGACAACGCCGATAAGTTGCAAAAGACGCTTCGCTCCCAGGGCTACAACGCCTATATCCGCACGGCAGACGGGATGAATCGCGTATTTGTCGGGCCGCTGGTCGAGCGGGCTGAAGCCAATCGCCTACGTGATCAGTTGCAGCGACAGCAGAAGCTGGACGGCTTCGTCGTGCGCTTCAAACCTGAGCAGGGTTGAAACCTGGACCTTAAGTCGCTTGCTGCAGATGGATCGCCGCTGGGGCTGGCCTACGCGGTTTCGCTGTTCCGGCCAGCAGAAGAAAGATCGCGGCGCTTACTCCGTGACAGGTGCTCTGCTAAAATACGCCGCCTTTCCCCTTTGCAGGAAACCCCGTGACGTTCACCTGGGTCGATTGGGCGTTTATCGCCGTTGTGGTCATCTCCAGCCTGATCAGTTTGAAACGCGGTTTCGTCAAGGAAGCGCTTTCTCTGCTCACCTGGATAATCGCTGGCGTCGTGGCCTGGATGTTCGGTGGCGCGCTGTCTCATCATCTCGCCGAGTTCATCAGTACCCCGTCCTTCCAGATCATCGCGGCCTGCACGATTCTGTTCGTCGTGACGCTGCTAGTAGGCGCACTGGTCAACTTTCTCATTGGGGAACTGGTTCGTGTTACCGGCCTGTCCGGCACGGATCGCTTTCTTGGAATGGTCTTCGGTGCAGCTCGAGGTGGGCTACTGATCGTGGTGCTGGTTGGTTTGCTCAGTCTTGCACCTGTGCAGCAGGACCCCTGGTGGCGTGAGTCGACATTGCTACCCCATTTTCTGTTGGTCGCTGATTGGTCGAAGAACCTGATTCTTGGGTTCGGGAGTCAATGGGTGGCCGGCTCGCTCGATGCTTCCGGCTGAGACGAGAATTTTCTACGGGCGTGCCGAAGGCTTCGAGCCGGCGTCACGTCCGGAACAGTCTGTAACAACTGAGAGGTTCCTTGCATGTGTGGCATTGTCGGCATCGTCGGTAAGTCGAACGTCAATCAGGCGTTGTATGACGCGCTTACCGTACTGCAACACCGTGGGCAGGATGCAGCCGGAATCGTGACCAGTGATGGCGGCAAGCTGTTCCTGCGCAAGGACAATGGGCTGGTTCGCGACGTCTTCCAGCAGCGTCACATGCAGCGCCTGGTCGGCAACATGGGCAT
>Ga0070754_10002776_pt1 | contig 12703 bp, 1 predicted proteins | sample VirMetDEL_Sep_01_FD_75181 | JGI IMG/M metagenome (GOLD analysis project Ga0070754, IMG submission 75181) | Aqueous microbial communities from the Delaware River and Bay under freshwater to marine salinity gradient to study organic matter... | ecosystem: Environmental > Aquatic > Marine > Coastal... | reverse complement strand
GTTCCTTTGTCTGTAATGCTATCACGCCTTTCTTTCTGCATCAGCTGAAGCTTTCGTTTTGCAAGTTCTTTTTGCTTTTCAGTTGCTGACGTTGAGTCTTTCATACTTGCAACTTTTGCTTTTTGTTTTGCAATAGCTTTATCCATGCTTTTTAACTTGTCTCTCCAGCCTTCTATCGGTTCAGAATTTTGAGAATACCAACGATCTTGCTCATTTTTCCATTGATTGTATGTTGATCGTCCTTTTCTCCATTTAGATAAAGCAGTTCTATAGTCATCATAGCTTTCAAACTCTCTGTACAAAGGCTTGCCGTATTTAGCTGCTAGCCTTTCATGCATTACTTTTTCCTCTGCTCTATATTTAGGCATGTCAGTAGGCTGTACTAAAGAATTAACCTTTATAGTTTCTTTTTTATTATCTCTAAAAGCTACTACTTCTACTACTTCAACAATATCTCTATTAAACTCTTCTACATTAGAGCCATCTTTACCAGCTGCAAATTTTGTGTACGCTTCATTCAAAATAGCTTTAAAATCAAGAGTCATTTCATTTTTCTTGATGTTTGCTGTTTTTATAAGTTTAGCAAATAGTTGTATAGCTTGGTCGTTAGAATAAATCAGAGGATCAAAGTACAAAGAGTACCCGGACTTATCTTTATAACCTGCTGTAAGCTCATTAATTAGAGCTGTGCGGTTTGGAATTTGTTTTGATTTCACTTTGCTTACTGCAAGTCTAACTAGTGCTTCTTCAAATTCTTCATCGGTTATTTTTTCGCTCTCTAAATCAGCTTTGAGGCTTTTATACTCAGGATCTGTAAAGCTTAAAACTCCGCGCCATCTTTTATTTTTTTCTATGTTATCAATTTGCTCTTGTAGCTTTTCATCAATAGCGTTACTATGGTATGAAATAAGGCTATCAGCTAGCATAGGGATAATATCTCTTTCATACCTGTATTCTAGCCCTTCGGAAACTTCTATTATTTCAAGAATACGCTCTTCCATAGTACCCAAATTTCTAACATCTACAGAAGGGCGTTTAATTTTTTTGATTTCGTCTACTCTTTTTTGCTCTTTAATTACACTTTTTATAGTTTTAATAGTATCAAGAGCATCTAAGTCTCTCTTCATTTGATACATCTTATTTAAGATACTAGCATTTTTTTCAATGTCATTTTCAGAGTATGAATCCATAATATCTTGATACTGCTTTTCTAAAGAGCGGACATGCACTGCAGTATACTCTACAAAAGTTATCAGGTCTTCTATTTTCGAAATTTTAGCTAGTGAGGCTTTAAGGCTTTCTTGCTTATCAAGCATTTTTTCTTTTACTGCTCTAGCCTCTTTAGTATTTTCAGGCATGTTTCGTATGGCCCGCAGCTCCGCTTCAGTTTTTACTTTAACTTCCTGTACAATTTTTTCTATTTGCTCTTCTCCTTTGCTCTTTTGCGTATAAGCACTAAGAGGATTTAGCATTTCACTTGTTCGTAAGTCTCCAGAAAACAGTTCTCTAGCTAAAGTTGCTGCTCCGCTTGGGGTTGCAGTTATATTTAAGCTATTGAGTAGTTTAGCAAACTCTCTAAATATTCTGTTAATTAATATTTGAAGCTTACTTGGGTTCTTTCTAGTGATTTTTGCTCCTTCTATTCCAATCGCCGTTGCCAAAACTTCTTTGTCTAAAGAAGCATCACTGAGTTCCGGATAATTTTGAGCTACTCTAGCATATAAACTAGTGCCTCTAAGCTGTTTAATTGCAGAAGCTACTACAGGATTGTCTATACCTAGCATGTCAATGTAGATGTGTCCAAATTCGTGATACGCAGTATCCTCTCTAGTCAAATCTGGATTAAAACGAACAGTAATCGGCTCTCCTGTTTTTCTAGCATCTACTTGTCCTAAACTTTCTAGCTCTGGATCAAATACAACTTCTATTTCAAAACCTGATTTAGCAAAAGCATTTTTTAAATGCAGCGATTTTTTAGCAACAATTTCTCTATCTTCTCTTTCTAAGTCTGAAAACACACTTTGATCAGAAGTATTTTCTAACCTTGCCATTTCACTAAGAGCTACATCAGGGTCATTAAAAGTATCTTCAAGCCCTTGCCGTTCTATTTCAAGCTCTCTTTGCCTTAATATTTCTAGGATCTCAGCCTCTTCTCTGATATTGATAATTCTTTGATCCGGCAATGCTTTTTGCAGGACATCGTTATCTATAGACAGCAAGTAAAGCTTGTTAGGCTGTGTGTCCCATGTGGCCCCTGTATTTTTTATAAAAGTGTACGTAACAAGCCCAGGGTACTTTCTATTCATTTCATCAAACTCTCGCAACCTAGGCCTTTGAGCAGCCATGCTTTTACCTTGTATGACAAATATGCTTCCATTATCTTTTAGTACAAGGCCATTGTCTCTTAAGATTTCATATACCTTTTGAGAAGACCTTTTCCCAAGCTCTGTATCATCAATATAGCCATACAGCTCTGTATACAGCTTACTAAATTTTCCATTTTTGTAATACCTACACCCCATTAAATCTTACATATTTTTATTGGTTCTTCTACACTTTCTGGCAAATTATTTAACCTATCCTCTAATTTTTTAATAGCTTCATCAGTTGCTCCTGTAGCTGGATTGTGTACAACCCCTGGCCGTTCTGTATAATTATTTCCACTTTTTTGACTAACTAGACTAGGAGCATTTGTTCTATCACTAAGAACTTCATGAACTCTATAACGCATTCCTGAAAGTTGTAACTCCTTGTAGGTAGAATATTTATCTCCAGAGTCTGCTAATACAAATATCTTAGGGCCTGAGGGCAAGTAAGTTACAAAATATTGTGGAACTATTCCAGCAGTAGTTATATCTTTATTTTCTATTTCTACTTTGCTTGAACTTCTTTGATCTTTAGGAAGCCTGTGCAATTTGAGTAAAGGATACCCTCCAGGACTAGCAGTTCCAAAATTTCGTATAAAGTCTAGCTGAAAACCTTCAAAATAATTTTCAAAATTTGTGTGCTTTTGCTCTTGTTCGAAAAACTCTATTGGCGTTAAAGGGCTTTGATTTGCTGTTAACAGCCTAGTTTCAAAAAATTCTATAGGAACTAAATCAATGTATGTTCCTGGACCTGGTGCAAACCCACTACTAAGCAATTGGTTTGATACAAGCATTTTTCCAAAGTTTACTATTTGCTCTATTTCTGAAGCATCTGTAGGATTGTTAGCATACTTTGAAGGATTTTTAACAATACTAAGCAGGGCATTAGAAAACCTATTCTTGTCTGCAGAGGTCATATCATAGCTAGTATCAAAATCTATTGTGAATATAGTCTGGTTAAGATCATTGTTTTGCTTAGACGGTTTTAACTTTTCTACGAACGCATTTTTAGAAAGTTTAGGAAACTCTTTTTTAATGTTTTCTAACCTAGTTCCTATGTGGTTATTGGGGTTAGTATACATAATATTGAAAGCGTCTTGAGACATTAGGCTACGCAAAGGACTCTCAGGAGAAGCCATAATCTTTAAAAACAATGCTCTATCTATAAACTTGTGCTGTGCTGCAGTTAGCGTAGTTTTACCTATACTAAGTTTTAGGCGCTCTTTAAATCCATAAAATGCGGGTCTATTATTTATAAACCCTGCTTCCTCAGCTGCATTTAAAGATGTTTGACGAATAGTGTCGTATGCAGTAGAGATTGGATATATGTTTTGTTCAAAAAATTGCTTAGCTCCTATAATTAATATCTCTGGGTTGCTTAAAAAATCTTCTAAGTTGTCATTATACGCTACAAGACTTGATATTTCATTTACGTTTTCTAAAGTATCAGGAGTAAGAAGTTTATTTAATTGCTGTAAATGCTGACCTTGTGGCAACAAAGCTGCAAAGTTACTTAAATACTCAAGCTGCCTTTTAATTTTTGGTCCTGATGAAAGTCCACCCATAATATCGCTATCTGTTGTAGTTACATCTTTCATAGATTGCATTGCGTCATCTTTCAAATCTTTTGAAGTCATTTCAAACAAGGTTTCCCCTATCTTTCTTCCATTGTACTTGAAAGCTACTTTTCTAATTGCTCTTGTTATGCCTATCTCTTCATTTTGAGCTGTTTCTACAACCTCTTTAATTATAGGTTGAGATACAAAATATACAACATCTTCTACTGCTGCTCCTGCGCTTAGCATCATGCCGGAAACAGGAGCTGTCATATAGTTATCGTTAATGTCTACGTGTATAGGTTTAGTAGAAGCATCTACTGCAGCACTTAAATAGTAAGACTTGTTGTGCTCTACAAAATTTTCATTAGCGTCTTTTAATTTTCCTAGCGTTTTAAAAGTTTTTCCATTTATTGTAAAAGGAATAGTCATAGCTAATGGATGTACTGACAACACATTATGCCCTGCAATAAAGTTTGCCCATACACCTGTTTGTCTTTGACCAGTTTTATTACGCCTTTCCATAGATATTTCTACAAGTGGGTGGTTGTAGCTATAGTCTATAGAAGTTGTCCTCAGTTCTGCTGCTAAATCTTCTAAGACAGGATTGTCTAAAGGTGATATAACTTCTTGAAAATGATGTATAGATGTTAAAATAGTATCTAGCATATCGTAAATTCTAACATCTCTTTGTTTCCTAGTAGGGTTTTTTTCTTTATATGCTGGATCTACTCTTTGGAGTTTACCGTCTACAACTTCTGTTTCAGGCTGTATGATGTACATTTTATCAACATCAAAATCTGATCCCTGCTGCCTTGTGATAGCTCCAGGTACCATGATTGCTTTTTCGTGTGAGTCTGGTAAAAATCCTACTACTTGAACAGGCAAAGAAGAGTTCTTTCCTTGGTGCGGTACACGATACCCAATAGCTTGTAAGAGTATTGGGTCTACATCTTCTATTTTTGTGCCAGCAGGCAGTCCTAACACACTAGCTTTGATTCTAACTTGTGCTCTATTTGTACCATCGTACATTCTAAGCTCACTGTCTACCCCATGGCCGCCGGCTTCAGCAATCTGTACAAGCTCTTTACCTTTAATGTATTGATTAAATATTCCATTTTTAAACACGCTTAAAAATATTTGCTCAAACTTAGCTTGGTAGCTAGGGAACGACAAAGGAGCTTTAAATCTCCAATTATATGGACCGTCAGGAACAATATCTAAGGCTTTTATGTAATTATTAGGAAGCTCTTTATCTTCTATTTGGTCAATTAAGCGCTTTCTTACTTCCGTTAAGTACGCATGCTTAGCATCTGCAAACTCTTTAGTCTCTCTAGGAGTGCTTCGAAGAGTTGTAATTTTTAATTCTCTTTCTAAAATTGCAGTATCTTCTTTTATATTTTCTGCAATAGAATTGCTGTAGATTTCAAATATTTCACGACCAGTCATTCCATTTTCATAAACTGCATCCATTTGTATACCTGCAATACTATTTTTACGTACTTGTCTTGAAAATACTATCTTGCCTTTTTTCTTAGTAGGAATAATTTGAGGGAATCTTAATTTAGTAGAATCCATAGTTAGAGCATTAGACACATCTAAGCTTTCAACCTGTAAAAGGTCTTGAGTTCCTATTTTTACTCCTTTAGCAGCTGACCTTGGATTAATTACATCAATTCCCTTTTCAAACGCATCATGCATCTTTTTAAGAATTGGAAACTCATCAGCTAATTCTTTTGAAACGGGTAGATATGAATTTTTATTCATCGTCAACGTTCTCAAATTTTTGATGTTTGTGCCGTCCAGCTGTTCGTGGTATGGTTTTGTTGGCTTTAAAATTCTGTACTTGCCTCTATTAGTTACAAATTTACCAGCAAATGGGTTTTTAGGATCTCTATCTATTTCATTTTGATATGCCTCTTCATCTAATATTTCCCACGTACCTAATCCCATTTGGATACTTCTGTACATATGAACGCTAATAAAGCCCTGACCGTCTGTTTTTTCTATACCTTTTCCAGGTCTGTACTTATCCGCTTCTTCTGCTGCTGCTGCTTCTAATAGTCCAGAAACTTCTAATCTTTTTTGTATCCCGTCTGCAACCTCATTAGCAAGATCTATGTCTTCAAAATCAAAATCAGCAATGATAAGCTCTTTATATGTTGGAGGCATTCCATAATCAGGATCCGAAGCATTTTTGTTTTTTATAAACAGTTTGTACCCAGGAGTTGTAAGCAACGCCATACGTTTGTAGAAATCTGCTTTGTTTTTTGCAAAAGTATACCCTCCTCTAAGAAGTTTAACTGTTTCTATTCTACCTACAAGATCATTAAATACAAAGTTTTCTATAAAGTCAGGTTTAGTAGACTGCTTTGAGAAGACTTCTTGTGATAGAGAAATCATAGTGTCTTCAATTTTTGATTTTACATCTTCTTCTGACTTTTTAAGCATTTCATTGACTTTTTCAATTTCTCTATCGAAATATTCATCCATCAATTTCATTTGATTTGTAGAAAGGTTTTTATCTAAATACTCTTTTATTAAGTTTGAAGCCAGTAAGTAACCGTCTTTATCTTCCTCAATTTCCGAATCCACCTGTCCTTCTATTTGAGACATCTTAAGAGTAAAAGCATTCCCATTCCTTTGGTATGGAATATCAGCTATCTCTTGCTCACTCATTGTTTCCATCTCTTTTTCTGTAGGGATTATAAAATGGTAGCCTTCTATGAGCTTGCTAGGATCTTGATCTTTTTCTGCTTGCTGAACTTGAGTCTCAGCTTGGGCTTTTCGTATTAAATCTTGAACTAAAAACCCTTTTATGATATTTTCTTTTGTAAAGTTGTTGAGCTTATCATATCTAGGATGAGTTAAAAAGTGCAATACTCCCCTATCAGCCTCTGTAGGAACAGCAATCTTAGTAAAGTTTTTATTGTCATTGTTAGCATATGCGTTCAATCTCATCAATAATGATACTCTATCGGACTGACTATCGTAATCATTTGTTTTAGTTGGCTCTTTTACAGAGTCTAGCGTTTCTACTTTAAAATGATTATGTCTGTAGTTAGTATTATTTCCTAACTCTGAGAGAAAAGGAGATTTATTAGTGTATGTTCCGGGAGGATTGTAAAAAGGATCTTCTAAAACTTTTTCAATATATGCAGCTCCTTCTTGGGACCTTAATGTAAGAACAGTCTCATCTAACAGTGTTCCTAGATTGACTGGCCAATATTGTTTGTTCGTACCACTGATAAAAGAGCCTACTTGCTGAGCATCAAATAGAGGAGCAAAACTAGCTATGTGTCTTACCATGCTCGTTTCTTCAGTGTATATATTATTGTCTCTCAGATTCGTAGCTCTGTACAATAAATATTTCAAGTTTTTAGAACCTTTTTCTCCTAGTACAGGCTGTAAATATTGTTTAAGTAAAGCTTTACCAGTTAGCTGTCGGTTATTTATATAGTAGCCTTCTCTAAAGAGACTTGCAAGGCTTTCTTGTGTAGTTAAAAGGGTAGGACCATATTGCATTCCTAATGTCCATAAATACTCTCCTAGAGCATCTGTCACTTCTTTTGACACAGTGTTGCCTGGAGAGCTTTTCATAGCCTTTTCCATCCTTGCAAACGCTTCTTCAGCTGTTTTTACTTTTTCAGGTATAGGTTTTAAATTTCCCTCTTTGTCTTCTTTATAGAAAGCTCTAGGGTTAGGAGACTCCCTTTCTACAGAATTTTCATTATAAAGAGTTCTGTACCTTCTAGCGATAGAACCTTCATTGGGATTAAACATGTTAGTAACAGTCTCTGTTCCTTGTTCGGTTTCAACTTTGTATATCTGAAGCATTAAAAACTCACTGTATACAAGAGAAAAATTTGAAAATATTGCAGCTTGTTCTTGTGTTGTAGCTTCTTGTAGCCTTTTTAGAACCGGTAAGACGTCTGGCCGGTACTTTGACAAGTACTCAAGCTTTGCAATCATTTCAGAGTAGTTTCGAGAATCTACTACTCCTTCTACAAGTATGCCATAAACTTTGTCGACAGTCATACTTACATTAGCTTTTAAATAAGAATCTTCATTTACATATTTAATTCCTACTAACGCTGCTTTTACATTTGCAGATAGCTTGTCTCTAGGGTTTTCTTGCAGCCTGCTGATTCCATAGATACGTATAGGCGTATCCTCTTCTATATCAAGGGGAGTGCTACCTCTTTTCCATTTAATATTATGCTGCTTTAATCGCTCTTTAATTTTATTTCTATAGCCTACCGATGCAACGTTGCCATCTTTATCCAATTCATCATTCCAGTTGTCGTACATCTTAAAAAACAGCCTTCCAGCGGGAGGTAAGATGTGCCCTTGCTCTTTTGCGGCTTCTACTGCTTTTTCAAACCCATTTGCTTGGTATACTCGGTATATCCCTAATGCAGTCTTCTGACTCAACGGAGACCTTCCCATGCTTGGAAAAGCTTCTGTAAGAATAATTTTAGAAAGAACTCCATTGTCTACTAGTTTCTTATTTACAATTGTGGGATTTAGAAGGATTCTAGCTTCTTTTATATTTTTAGTAACGTTACGAGCATTTCTACTAGAATCTACAACAACATCTGCAGCTATGTCTAACAGCTCTATTTCTAAAATCGGATCCATGCCCTGAGATCCTTTTATAAAATCAGACAGGGGTCTAATTTCTCCCTTTAGGTTCATTACTTCAAATCTCCCACTACCAGATATAATTTTAGGCTCACCGTTTTTATCTGTGAATATGCTGCTTTGTGAACTAGCTTGTTGTGTTGGTTGTGATATTTTAGATAGATTTCCTTTAGATAAATCTTGTCTAGTTAAAAAAGCGTCTGTAAGTATCTCAGTTAACTGCTCTTTCTTTAAACTAGAAAGGTTATTAAATTTTTTAAGTATCCAATCAACAAACTTATTCCACCAATTGTATGCGTCTCCTTTCTGTTTAACTACTTGTTCTCCAATAGATTGAACTAATGCTTCTTCAGATCCCCATTTTTTAATAGCTTCTTTAACTAAAGGAGTATCTCTAAACCAAGCTATATAATGGTGTGCATACTCGTGTGGAAGGGTATCTTGTTTTTGATTTAAAGCGTCTATAAGAACTTTCCCTGCTTTAATGTTAGCTTGACCTATTATTCTATTTTTATCTTTTTGATTTAGAATAGACATGTCATTAGACAAATCAACACTGCTAGCAAAATTAATTTTATTTACTATTAAGCTATTAATATCTACTGTGTCAGCTATTTGCTGAAAGCGTGGAGTAATCCCATTGTCGTACAAAGCATCATATTCTTCTTGTGCAGACAAGTGTATAAGTCCTTTAACAAAGCCCCCACTCATTCCTTTATGTTCATCAAAGAACTTTCCAGTTTGTGCTACAGACACAGCATTTAGAAACCATCCTGGAATTGGTGCTAAAACATCACCATCTACTTCATAATTGTCGTAGTCATTATTGTAGTCTTCTTTATTTGAAAGGATTTTATTTATCTTTCTTCTCTTGTCTACAAGTGACTTGTATTCTTTATTTTGTGTCCGCTTTAACAAGTCGTCAGCGCTAACTCCAAAAGGCTTAGCTAAATAATTACTATTATTTATTATTCCATTTCCAGATAAATTGTTTCGTAAAAGCTTTTCAAGTCCGAAGCTTAAAATATCTTCTTCATCCATTTGAAGCATTTCATACCTGTAATCTATTTCGTTGCGTATAAAATCAGATTTAAAATTATCATCATTTAGCACAGATTCTGTAATCTGCAGCTGATGTTCTACACGTTCAACAACAAGTTTATTAATTGCTTTTTTAATCCTTGCTTTGTCTTTTTTAAATTTTTCTAAGTCTATATTATAATCAATAGTTAAATTTATATCTTCAAAACGCTCATAGTTTGTTTGAATGCCTTTACTATTCTTAAGCTTAGTTATTTTTTTTATAAATACCTCTTTAAGCTTTCCATTTACATACTCGTATTGGAATGTATTACCTGTTTCTCCTTTTAGACTAAAAAATTGCCGTACATCTTCTCTATTTGTAGAGTAAGTAGAAGTATTTACTAAAATTTCAAAAAGCTGTTCTTCCGATTTATTGTCTAAATTTTTAAGTTTTGTTAATAAATTCTTTTGATACCTTTTTTCAGTTTTAAGTCTTTGCTTATGCTCTTCAAACTTTTTTTCTGCTTCAGTAGGGTCGTTTATTTCTTTAGAAAATCTTTCTGCCTCTTCTAAAGCCTCTTTTGGAATTATAGAATCTCCTAACTCTTTTCTAACGTCTTTAGACAGCACGGGTACGTCTAAATAGACAATGCCTTCCTTGCTAACGTTTAAATATTTTAGAGGATCTTTAGAAATTAAAACATCAGCTGTTGAAGTAATTAATACTTTATCTTTATCCTTTAATGCGGAGAATGTCTCAGACGCTTTCTTTAAGTTATTAAGAAGTTTACCTTGAAGCAAAAAGTTTGGATTAAGAATACTTTGATTTAAAATATCATCTCCTTGTTCCCAATTAGGGGTATTAGTAATGTTTAGCTTAATTTCCGGATAAAGTTTTTGCAACTTAGATTTAAGTTTTTTACCTAATATTGGGTCAAAACGTAATCCAGTTTGTTCACGAGTATCCCACTGTGCTCCAAACCAGTCTATAAACTTTTTATTAGTTCTTAAAGCTGTGTGAATTTCGTAAGCACGACCAGTTCCTAATTTTTTTTCTTTAGACAATGAATCAAACAGCAATGACCGCTCGCCATTGGCTGCAGTAATTCCAGTAATCTGTCCTTCTTTGTTTCTTAGTAATCTACAAGCCATATTTTATATTTTAAACAAAGTAACTAGCAAGGATTAGTAACTTCTGGTGGTAAAAAATCCTCACCTAAGAACTCTGCTATTTCTTCCTTACTTAAATTTCTCATTCCCATTCCTCCTCCAGACGTAGCTGGGGGTTGGTTGCCGGCGGCTTCTTCAGGTTCCGCTATTATTCCTCCTTTTTCAAACTCTACTCTAGGGCTGTTAAAGATACTACCATTTACTTTACTTATATCAGTCGATACAATAGAGCTATGTCCGTACCTTCCTTCAGGAGCATCAAACTCAATAGGACTGAACAGATAGCTTTGGTAGCTTGTATAAGGCGTTCCTGTAACCAATGATGTGTACGGAGCATTGATATTAGCAGCCGCCGGGTTAACTTGGTACTTTTTAGTTTTCAAAAACTCTTTGAAATCGTTAGCCACACCTCCTGCTTTCTGCATGCTATCATACAGTTTGTCGTTATTTACTGTTTTAAAAGTCTGATCGAATGAATCAAACTTAACAAAATTGTAAGAAGGCGTTTTATTGTTCAGGGCTTTTGACATGTTGTGCTCGTTTATACGAACAAGCTCTCCAGTTGCAGGGCTTTTGTATATCAAATGCTTTGTACCGTCTTTGAATTCCCCAAAGGTTAGATAGTTTGAACTTCCTATAGAGTCATCTGCAAGACTGTTTGCAACAATCTCTGCAGCACTGTCGTAGTCTTTTTCTTCTATAAACTTTAAAGCTTTTGCTTGAGCTTCAGGAGAAAGGTTAGCAGTAGAGGCTGGTATAACCTTTACAGTGCCGTCTCCACTATCTTCTTTTCCTATTACAAATCCTATTTGCCCAGATGCTAAATTCTGATAACTATCATCATCTCTAGTTTCTGCTATTTCCCCATCTAGAGCTGGATCTCCTGTAATCCAAGAGCTTCCCCCTAAGGCTTTAGAAACTGCAGCTAATCTTATAGGGCTATCAGATTGTTCAGAAAATCCTTGTAAAGATTCTCCGTCAAAAACATCTGAAGGTTTTCTAAAATATACTTGTGGAGTATTTACCCCTTCGGTTACTCTCGTATGATTATATGCACTTGCGCTTACTTGCTTACTAGCAATTTTAGAAACTACTTTTTCTCCGGCTGCAAGTTTTTCTACAATGACTCTTCGATCTGTAGAGTTTGAAGCTTCTAATTTTCCTACAATTTCGTCGTTTATTTTAACGTAGACAGGAACATCTTCTACAAAATCAAGAACATTAGCATCTTCTCCATAAGTTTCTATAAACCAGCTGTCTTCGATAATTTCAAACTCTACTTCTGTACCTACTGGAGAGTGTATTAATAGATTAGTGTTAGGCTTTAAAAATTCACCATTTTTATCTGGGTACTGCGTAGACCTTCTCCCTTCAGAGTCTGTTCCAATTACATACCTTTCTTGGCCGTTAGAGTCAATAATCCGTTGTACTCCAATTTCTTGGTTACTGTTAGCCATTCTAACTCCTAATAGATCACTTGCAGCGCCTTTCGGTTCAGGATCTCTTGGTGGAGGAACTGCGGCAGGCCTATTTGGAAATACAGGCTCTTTTTCTTTTTCAAAATTAGGAGCTTTAGTCTCATTTCTTATAGAAGCAGTTTTTCTTCCTTTTCCACTTTCAACTTTGTCAAGAGGCTCTATTTCTAAGAATCCTTCTTCTCCAATTACGTCTTCTTCGTTAGCTATTTGCTCAAGTTTAGCAATAGCTTTATCAAATATAGCATCCTCTTCCTCTAGGCTTTCAATCTCAATCTCTCTTCCAATCCCATTAGGGTTAAATAATTTTGCTGCTTTTAAATTTTCAATTGCAGAGCTTAAATCTAACTTTCCAATGTTGCTATTCCAATTCTGTAGTATGTCAACCATTGCAGAATTAATCTCTCCGTAGGTTCCTAGATATAATGCTTGTGCTTCAGCCTCAGATAGAGACGGTAGGACTGCTCGT
>Ga0070754_10002775_pt1 | contig 12704 bp, 18 predicted proteins | sample VirMetDEL_Sep_01_FD_75181 | JGI IMG/M metagenome (GOLD analysis project Ga0070754, IMG submission 75181) | Aqueous microbial communities from the Delaware River and Bay under freshwater to marine salinity gradient to study organic matter... | ecosystem: Environmental > Aquatic > Marine >... | reverse complement strand
CGAACAAGAGCTAATGCTTCGTGTTGCCATGGATCGTGATCCAGAAAGTGGCGGTGCGTATACCAAAATGTTTGGCCAAGTTAAGTATGAACAACAAAATTTACCTAAACCAGAGTCTCTTAACGTTGACTTAGGAGATGCACTTGAAGAACGTGATTTTCTACGGCGCTATATGGGCTCCTTGGAATCACTGGGATCTACTTATAAACTAGGCGATTTTCAAGAGGGCGTGCGTCCGTTTTATGAATATGATGCGCAAGGCAATATTGTCCCTCAAACTCTTGAGTTACGAGGCGGTCGTCGCTCCGTTGACTTAGAGCCCAAAACGGGCGGTGGTCGTCTGTTTGCCGAGTATGATCCCGAAGGACAGACTGGCAGTACACTCGGTGTTTATGGTGTAGAACAAACTTCTCGTCGTTCAGGTGAGTCAACACGTCCAACTCAGATGACGATGAACGAGTTGACGCGTGAAGGCTTGGAACAGGCTACAGCTTCTCCCGAAGGTGATGTGCCAATTCCGCCTAGCCTGGAGCAAATGACAGAACGTAAACCTACTTCTGTTGCCCGTCGGAGTATTGATGCGAGTCAAATTGTACGTCAAGCTATAATTGAAGGACGCGATCCGCAGCTGGTGTTACGTCAACGCGGTTTTAATGTATAGCCATGGCTGAAAAGAAAAAGAAAGACAAGAAGTGGATCCAAGGCATGGACATGAAGGAAGGCGCCTTCACTGCCAAAGCAAAAAAGAAGGGTATTACTTCTGCTCAGCTCCAGGCAAATGTCCTTGCCGATCCTGATAAATATGATGAAAAGACCGTGAAACAAGCACGGTTACGCAAAACCCTGGTAGGGTTAAAGAAAAAGAAATACAGCAAAAAAGCTGAAGAGTAATGGCAAAAGACGCCCGCTTAGATCTTGGTAGATACATCGATTACACCAAGGATGTATTTGCTAAAAAACGTCAATTAAATTTTGACGATCTTTTTTCAGCAAAGGCAGATAGCGGGACTGCCCCCTGGACGCCAAGTCGGTTTGATAACACGGACCTTCTCCGCCGCATTCAAACACGTAAATTAAAATTCAACCCAGGTCTTCAGTTTGTCGGAGAAGATGCGCAAGACCTGGAGGTTTTTGCCGGCATTGGTCGTTTTAATCGTCGGGAAGATTATGACTTTAACAATGGCCGTGCATTAACAAAACAACGCCCAGAAGATCAACCGGGCTTCAATCCTATCTGGAGGGACATGTATGCCCTTAGCCCTACCCTGAAACCAGATGATCGGATAAGCAATCCGATGCCAAGGGCTGCCAATCCAGATCCCAAGGGTTATCTCATGGCCACAGCGGAGAAAAGGGCGGAAAATGAAATTGAAGGCAACAAATCGGTTGCCCAATTACTCAAGGGAGACGATGAAAACAACGAAGAGGATAGTGAAGCCTAGCGTTTTATAATAAAAAAAATAGTCGGATAGATACATGCGTCTTGCAGGAAGCTGGTTAAGTAAAAATATTGGGCCAGTGGTCAAGTCAGTTTTACCTGGCACCGCGCTGACCGCAGGTTTTGGCTTGCTTGGCGGAGGCCCAACAGCTGCAGCTACTTATGCTGCAACAGATGTATTGGGCTCTGTACCAGCTACTTTACTTGGTCGTTACGTAGGAAGGAATATCAAGAACGAAGGATTACGCAATATGGTAGAAACAGGGGCAAATATTGCCGGTTCTTTAGCAGGTGCTGAGCTTGGTGGTGCTCTTATCCAAGGGGGCCAGGCTCAACAGATGGCACAACAAATTGAACAACGTTCTTTAGTTAATCGTCTACCCCTGGCGGAACAGGCGGGAGAATTAGCGTACGGTACTCAGTATCAACTAACCGGCTTACCAGATCCCACACAGTTTGATCAGTTGCTTGCACAACAATTAAGCCCGACAGAAAGGCAACTTCTTCAGGGTGCTTTTGTACCGAGGGTTTGACATGTTTCAGCAGCTACTCAATACTGTTACAACCGGTTTAAAAGAGCTGAAAACAGGCGCTGCCAAAAGCGCTGAGGCAAGCAGGCGTGCTTATTTAAAGGGTGAGTACAATCCAAGCATTCTCAAAGACATTCCCGGTCTAAAAGGCGAATATCATAAACAGCTCAATAGTTTGGGTGTCTCGATGTCTGAGACGCCTACTCAGGCAGTTGGAGCCTTTGGCGCACGTCTTCTCACAGACCTTACCAACGATGGCACACGCGGCATCTATTGGCGCTACAACCATCCACTAGCACTGCTTGAAAAAGGAGCTGAAGTAGCTATTGGCAAGGAAGCGTATAAACAACTTGGTCCTACTAAGACTGGTTTAATTACAGCTGCTGTTGTTGCGCCGGCTACAGCCCTTGCTGGAGCGTATGACATAACCAATCCCGCTCAGATGTTTAGGCCAAAGGGTTTTGCGCAATCATATGCTGAACCAGGTTCGGAAGATAGGCGTGAAACTGCGCAACCAACACCAGAATTATTTGAGCGTTTCTTCCTTGGACGCACTGGCCGTCCTTTGAATTACGAAACTGCCAAGGCGGATATTCCTTCTTTGACACCGGAACGTTACGGTAACTACCTTCGTAATTATTATCAAGACAAAGGATTCCTTGGTTTAGTTAAAGCAACACCAGAGAATCTTGAAGGTGTCCCAGAGGCACGGATGCTTGGTTACCCAATTACTATTCCTTCCGTCGCAACGGCAGTTGGTGGTATCGCAGGTGCTTCTGCTGCAATTCGCACTGCACCGCTCGTCAAAACCTCCTTTAAACGTGGCTTAGCGGGTGCAACGGGTGGTGCCGCAGCCGGTGCAATGCTTGGTAATTTAGCGAACGCTGCTTTAGCCGCAAAACCAGCGGAACGTCAGCTACCAACTACTGCTCAATATGAAATGATGCAGTAAAACGTGTAGCCTGATAAAATTAATTTAAACAGAAAGATAGAAATGGCAGCACAATATGGATTCCCAATGGAGGGAATGATGGGTCCTTCAACTCCTATTGATCGCATTAGTGCACGAAATAGTATGTTTGCTGGTCGCAGCCAACAGATGCATCCTGGCGAACAAGTCATTTTCCAGGAAACCCTGCGCCAAAATGTAGGAAATTTGTTGGGTAATGCGGGGCAAAAAACAAGCCAAGCCGTTCAACAAGCCGGTGCCTTATTTCCAAGAGGTGCTCTGCTCGGTGGTGTTTTAGCCGCAGCGCCTACGGTAATGAGCGCAGTTGGTTCTGCACAAGAAGGCAGAACACTTGAGGCTGCCACTACTGCTGGCGTAGGTATCCCCACTGCATTAGGTGCCGCTGCGTTAGGCGCTTCAGTTGGCGGCTTACCTGGAGCTGCTATTGGTCTTGCTGGCGGTTTACTTGCTCCCGTAATTGGCCAAGGTGCTGGCGCCCTTGCTGAAAAAGCAAAGGCTGAGATGACGGGCGAAGAGATTGCCGGTCAACCGGGCAGTGCCTCTGCTTCACGTGGTATGCGGGCTAAAGAGCGTGCTGAGCTGATGAAGGATGCAGCTCTTCAGGCACAAATCGCTCAGCAATACGGTCCTGCTTATCTGCAACCTACTCTGCAAGCCATTCAAGACCTCCGTCAGAATGACATTGACATGATGGTGCAATCCGAAAAGCGCCTGGATCCTATCATTCGACAGCGCTTGAATGATCAGATGGTTCGTCAACAAACCTTGATGAACACCCAGGGTCAGAATTACGCAATGCTTGGTGCCCTTTCCACTGCAGGTCAACTTGCAACTGGCGGTCAACGTGAGACTGGTGCAACACTCCGCACCGCTCTTACCGCCAACCCGTACGCTGGCTCGACCCTTCAGGCTCCTCAAATTAGCTTCTGATCATGGCTAATAACATCTTTGGTCTAGGCCGATATACACAAGAAGCCATGCAACCGTCGTATGCGAATTACGGCGGCACTCTTAACATGCAGGGTCTTGCCGATCAAATGAATGCCCAACCAGCTATTGCTGGACGTTACGGCACTCTTGATCCCAACGAAGCGAAAGCATATACCGACATGTTTGGAAAAGAGATCGGTCCTTTTGCTTACATGTTGGATCAGAAGATGCGTTACGAAAGCGATCCGCAACGCCTTAAAGAACAGCTTGAAGTCCTTGGCCCCTATTTAAAAGATGTTGCACGCGAGAAGCAACGCCTTGGCATGGAGTCCAATATTTTTGCTGGCCTAATGAACTTGCCCAACAAGTGGCAAGAGGCGATGTCTGAAAAGTATCGCTTCTCCGGCCCCATGGTTGACATGATTAAACAAGGCTCTCAACGGAGTATGGCTAATCCCTTCACCCAGCGTCAATATATTAACATTTAACGGCCATGTCTTATTTTACAAACCCTACTTTTGGCATTGGTACCACTGGCGCCTTTGGTGGAATTGGCGACTCTCTGGCTTCTAATCCTTTTGGGGGAGCTAGCCTCAATGTTGGCGGCTTTACAGGATCAACCCCTGGTTATGGCGGCGGGCTTGGCATGAACCAGATGGGAGGCATCTTGGGCCTTGCTAATCTTGGTCTAGGCATGATGGGCCAAAGCAACACTGCACGCTCTTTTGAAGCAATGCAGCAGCTTGGTGGTCAGATGCGTGATCTTGACTTTGGCACCAATCTGTTTGCTCAAAATAAAGATATTTTTGAACAAAAAGATGCTCCCCGCTGGGCCGCTAAATTCAAAGTGAACGATCCTTTCTATCGTCAGTTTGAAACTCGTCAGGCTTTAATGAATCCTGGCCTTGCTGGACGCTATTCCGCTTTTGTTGCATAAATTAAACCCAGTTAAAATTAGACTATTGCAATAGGTTCATTAGATATGGAATTTGATTTAGGAGGGTTGTTTGGAGGCGGTCTTAGCGGCGCAGCATCTGGTTCTGCCTTTGGTCCTATTGGAGCTATCGCCGGTGGATTGCTCGGCGGTATCGGCGGAGGTCTTACCGGCGGGGGGCCACAAGCTTATCAACCAACGCCATTACAAGAAGAGTTGATGGGCTATGGCTTTGATCAGGTCAAGGCATCACCCGAACGGAAAAAAGCAATTAAATCTCAGTTTAAATCTCTTCGCCGAGGTGGAAACAGAGGAGCAGCAGAGGCCTTCCTGGAATCCTATAGAGATCGCTTTTCAAATCCCGCTTTTATTGAAAAAAGTCTAGCAAAAAGTTACGGAAAGCCTATTAACTTTACACGTCCTCGTTTCCAATCTCTTGCGTCTGATATATATTCCCAGCAAGGAATCGGTTTTAGTGATGCTGAGTATCGCGGTTTTGCAGACAAGGCAAAAACTCTTGGTGTGCGGAGCCCGCAAGCCTTTGGTGACATGATTAAACAAGATTTAATTGCGTCTGGCAAAGTAATGACTCCTCAACAGGAAATGCTTTCTTACATGTTCGGGGCTCCCGGACGAGATGCCAGCGGTAGAATTACTAATACATATAAACCCTACGTACCCTTAAGCCAACGCACTGCTTCTTGAGGAATTTAATATGGCAAAAACAAACGCCGAGCTAAAAGCTGCAGTTAAAAAGAAATTAGCAGCTGGCGCATCCGTTGCTGACCTTAAAGGAACAAACGCCTGGAATAAATTAGGAGGTTCAACTGTACGTACACTTGCAAACAAAGTATCTCCTGTTAGTACTGACGTTAGTACTGACACATCCCCCTCTTCTTCGCCACAACAAAATCTTGCTGGTGGATCATCTGCTCCGGCGCCGTCTTATTCGGGTTTTGGCAACCTCTTCCAAGATGTTCTTGCGCCCTTCCAAGCGTCTCTTGCGACGATTGAAGCAGGGGCTACAACACAAAGTGCTACCATCCGCGGCGAAGCGGATAAAGAAGTCGCTCGTGCATATTCTGATGCTCAAAAGTATGCATCAGAACTTAGCCTAGAAGGTTTAAAGTATGGTGCCGATAAAGAATCGGAGTGGCGCCAGGCTCTTGCCAATATTGAAGTAAAAGGCAAGCTGGACTTGCAGCCTATTATCAATGCTGGTTTAGAGCGCGTTGCAGGAATTGAAGCCCAAGCCCAGCGTGATGTCGCTGAAACCACAGGAAGATACAGCCTGGAATCAACCAAAAAACAAACTCAAACTCAAGAAAACATAGGAAAAATGCAGCTCGCTGGCTCTATGTACGGATTACTTTCATCTATTTTTGGCTAATATTGTTAAAATATAGATACACCTTACACGGTTAACAACATGTCTCCTTCCGTACCTGCCAATCAATCTGGGGCTGATGATTATTTTGACATCGCCAAATTTGAGCAGCTTCTCGAGCGTCTTGAGGGCTCCAAGGGGCGCCAGAAACGTCAAGAATCCGTCGAGGGGCGCCGCAACATCTTTGCTCAAGGTCTTGCCAGCATGATGAGCAACTTCTAATTTTTTTGTTTAGGTATAAGCAATGACTAGCAGCGTGCCCACAGGTCAGACCGATATTGACGATTGGTTTGATCTAGATAAATATAAGCAAGCTGCAGAAGTAGCTTATAGTTTTTCGAAGAAAAAATTAGAAGACACAGGCGCACAAGAACGTGAAACCATCGGCAAAGGTGCAGAAGAACAACGAACTTCTGCAGAACAGTCCCAGCAGTTCAAGGAAGCTGACGAAGCGCGAGACTACAATCAAGCGCAACGAGCTTATCGATATTGAGTTGTTTGACCAATGGGTAGATGGCTTAAGCTCTTCTGAGCAAGAAGCCTTTACCTCTTTTGCCGAAGACACTTATTCGATAATTGAATGCTACCTCTATGCCAGGTTTCTTGGCTATGGAGGTAGCATTTCCTCCTGTGAATATTGGGTGAAAGAAAACTACCCCAAGCCCGATCATCGAAAGAAACTTCTTTACGAGATCGAGGAAATGCAGGAAGATATTCGCAAGTTACGTGCCGACGTAGATGATGGGATTGTAAAACGTGATGCTGGTGTAGCTCGCATTGCCGGCATGCAAAAAGAGCTCCGTGGAACAATTGCCCAGATTGAGCAATTTACTTCCAACCGTGATCGCAAGGGTCTTTTAATGGCTGGAGCGGATAGAGCCATCAGGGAACTTCTTACTGTGTTCAAAGATGACCCAATTGAGTATCCCCTGGAGGAAGCCTCGATGAGTGTTTGGGCAAAAATGCAATATGAAGATAGTTGATTTAAAGTAAAAACATGAATTCATCTCCCCAAGCTCAATCTGCTCCCGACGCCAGACTTGCTGGCGGAATGATGAATATTGTTCAGCAGTTACAGAAGAACCGCTTAGGTGGCGTCCGCCAATTACAAGGCGCTCCTATCGGCGGCGAGGCACAAGCCAACCCCGAGAATTTCCAAGCTTTATTGAACCAAGTATCTCCAGATGCCCAAGAACAAAATGCCACCCGAACTCCTCGAACATTTCAAGAGGAAGGAGGCGACGAAAAAGGACGGCAGCGAGATGACGGACAAGGAGAAGAGGAAAGCGGCCTTAGAAAAGGCAAAAAAATACAAGAAGCAGAAAGAGAGCAGCAAAGACCAGGAATGAGGTAGTATTCAGTAATACTCTGAATAATATTTACTGTGCCTGCTTATCAACATTTGGCTTATCGGCGCAACGCGCAGGCTGCCGCACGCAGGCAACAAATTAGGACACCACGAAATCTTGAATCCCTGGAAAAAGCCAGAGAAGATTTTGGTTTCTTTTGTGGTTATGTAGCGGATAAACCACCTGCATTGCACCATAAAGAATGGCACCGTCACTTTGTTACTAACGAAAACAGTAACTGCTTAGTAAAAATTGCCGGACCCAATGTTGACCTCCTGGCCCCCAGGGGATCGGCAAAATCTACCGTCCTAGGTTTATTCACTGCCTGGGCAATTGGTGTACATACTGCAGCAAAAATGCCCTTGCAGATTTTGTACTTGTCTTATACGGTTGATATTGCACGTTCTAAATCGGCCACTATTAAAAGAATCATTGAGAGCAAGCGCTATCAAGAAGTTTTTCCAACGGTTCGTCTTTTAAAAAATGTCACCAGCAATGAATATTGGTCTATTGATCATAAATTTGCAGGCATTGATACTACAGGCGAAGAACAATTTACGCTTTGCGCTGCCGGTCTAAAAGGTTCGGTGACTTCTAAACGCTCGCATCTTGTCATCATTGATGACGCCATTAAATCCGCCGCTGACATTTCAAATCCTGACATTCGCAAACAAATGCAGGACAACTGGAATGCTGTTATTGCTCCAACAATGTTTGAGGGCGGACGAGCAATTTGCCTTGGAACCAGGTTCCGACATGATGATATCCACTCAACAACTTTTAATCCACAAAATAATTGGCTGCAGATTGTTTTGTCTGCCATCCTTAATGATCCCAAGACCGGGGATGAAGTGTCTTATTGGCCCGATATGTGGTCTTTGGACTATTTAAAAGAAAAGAAAAGACAAGCCCCGATTGCTTTTTCTTTCCAATACATGAATCAAGTTGTAAGGCAAAATGAATTGTCTCTTGCGCCAGAGCTAATAGTCAAGGCCGAAATCGCAACAGAATTTGATTCCCTGGGAGTAGGCGTTGACCTGTCTGTAGGCACAAAAGAAAAGAATGATTACACGGTAATGGTTCTGGGAGGACGCATAGGAGATCAAATTCATATTATCGATTACAGGCGATTGCGCGTCATGGGTAATCTGGAAAAGCTTGATGCTCTCAAAGAACTTCTTAACGATTGGTCGATCCTTGGTAAAGATGAGAGCGGTAATTATTTTCCTACTTATTCAACTTGCGACATTTGGAGCGAAGCTGTTGCATACCAGGCTTCCTTGGAAGCAGATTTTAAAAGAATTTGCTTAAATAATGAAAGCCTCTACAATTTAAATTGGCATGCTGTCAAAGGTTTCAGGGCAGATAAATTAGCGAGGTTCCGTGGCTGCATGGGCATGTTTGAAGATCGAAAAATTATTTTCAATCGTTTTCGCAATTTCACGGCCATGTTTGAAGAATTGACCAACTTTGGGGTAAGCAGTCACGATGATTGTGTTGATTCTTTGGTGTATTTACTAACGGGTTTAATGCGCCGTGGACAGCTTCAACTTGATTACTAAACTTTAGAATTAGAAAAAAGCTTTTTTGTAGTGGGACCCGAATACATTGCCATTGGCTTGACTGCGGTTATTTCCGCAATCACAGGAGGCGGCTGGGCTGCTTCCAGAATTTTAAGCAGATACAGTGATCAAGTGCAACAATCCTTTAGCTACACAGGAGCTCAAAAAAGAAGAATCGACATACTAGAAGAAGATCTAAAGCGTTTACCGATGGATTACGTTCTTAAGGTTGATTTTTTAAGAGAGATTCAAGATATGCATGACAACTTTCGCGAAATCAACAATAAACTTGATAAACTTATCGATAAGATGCTTTCAACTAAATGAGTTACATCGTCGAAGTACAAGAAGACGAAAATGGAGATCAGTTCATTGTTCTTCCCGATGAGATCATAGAAGAACTCAGCTGGCAGGAAGGCGATGTTCTTAATTGGGACGTTCGCAGCAACGGCATTATTCTTTCTAAGGTAAACGACGCGGCCGGTTACGAAATTATAGAAGAGTAGAATAAACGGAGAAAAGAGAAAGAAAATGTCACAAGGTTTTTATGGCGGCTACATGGGCAACGCAGGTGCCCTGAGCGATCTTGTTTATCGTGGCGGCCCTAACCAAATGATGCCGCTACCTTATTACGGTGGCGTACAAGGCATTCAACAACTTGGTGGATTTCCAGGACCCAGTCAGCTTTCCACTGATGTGATCAAAGCGAATGTTCCAGGGGCAGGACGTGGAGCTTTTACAGGACCCAGCCAGCTTTCCACTGATGTGATCAAAGCCAATATCCCAGGGGCAGGACGTGGAGCTTTTACAGGGCCAAGTCAACTTTCTACCGATGTGATCGAAGCCAATATCCCAGGGGCAAATCTCCTTGCGGGCGGTAAAAGTTTTGGCATTAATCCGGGGGCAGCTGGAGACGCTCGTCGCATGCGCAAAGGATTGTCTCCCCAAGATGTTCAACGTTTAATTGAAGCAAACCCACAATTTGAAAACCAGATTCGCGAAATGTATCTCCCTGGCGCCCAAGGAACTCCATTTTTCAAAAAAGCTGGTCTTCCTGCTGGTTTTGATGCTAAGTATGTCTCTTGAGCTGCTAAGCTTTAACTAATCCAAAACAATAAATAATGGCAGACGCTAAGGCCCGGCTTCAAGAGATCATCAACGCTTATCTTGATAAAGATAGCAATATCGTTGTTGATACCGGCATTGTCGCGTCTCATATTGCCCAGATGAAACTTTTTGGCATTCGCCAGGGAGTTGAGTTTTTCCCGTCTCAAGATAATTTCGGCGCGCAGCGAAAGGATTTCCTTGATCGCGTGATGAAATACAACAAGATGGATACACGCCTAGATTCTATCTGGGAGTATTTTCTTTGTGATGGAAAAGGTCTTTTTTACATTCGTCCCACTAAAAACAACTATCGGCTTTATTATTTCCGCGAGCATGAATATCGTGCTTATTACAACGTTGACGGCGAGCTTGATGAAGTTGTAATCATCTACAGCTACAAAGTTCGACGCGGCAATGGATTTGGGGATCAAATTAATACAACAAACTTGACCGGAAACCAGAGCACGTATAACCCTGGAGCCAAACGATACATTCGTTTGTCCATTAAGGCCACAGAAATTGAAGAGACTCATTCTGAGTCAGAGATGAATTTCGAAATGCCTACATATGCTTTGACAGGTAACACCAAACAATTAAAAAACAGTCTTGGTTTTATTCCGTGTGTCGAGATATTAAATAATCCGCAGGGCCTTTCCAACGACGGCGTTGGCGAGTTTGACGCCATGGCAAATCATATTATTACGCACGACGACTTGATGCGCACGATGCGCAAAAATATTACATTTTTTGGCAATCCCACTTTGCTCTCTTCTCGTCCAAAGACAGATTTGATGGAAGCAGGTGGAGATGCTGTTGTACAGCGCCCCTCCATTGCAGCAAACTCTGGCTTTACCAGTCCGGCTCCCTTTAGCCGATCCATGTTCAAATCAGATCCTGTTAGCAGGGGTGTTGATGGACAAATCCGGGTTCCAAGAGTCATTGCAAACCTGGAACCCAATGACCGAGTCGGCTATATTGTTCCAGATGCTATTACAGGCGACCAGAACGCTTTTGCGCGTCAGTACAGGGAAGAGATACGCACGTCACTTGGCGGTGTTGATGAACTATCTATTTCCGCTGGCGTTACAGCAACTGAGTACAAATCTTTGTTCGGACGAGTTGCCGCAACCTCAAAGAAAAAAGCCAACGCTATTTACACACACGGTATTTGCAGGTGTTTAGAGTTAATTGTTTATCAAGAAGAGCAACTGTTCAAAACGACATTAGCAGCTGCAGCTGGCATTGAGAAACCGGTTCCTGTATCTCCTGATGCTTCGCCGGATGAAGAGGGTGCTTATCAACAAGCAATGCAGATGTATAACGATAAGCTAAAACGTCTCATGTTGGCTTGCATCGAGACGCAGATGATTCCCCCTGGCGTCATGGGACTTATTCCCGATGGAGACGTTACAGTCCTCTGGCGCTGGCTCGGCCCTGTTTACGAGGATTCTACCCAGGACATTCTTAACAATTCAATTGTTGTAAGGAATTTACAGGAATTAGGTGTTGATAGCATTGAAGCATTGAAATACCTCTTTCCGTCTAAGACGGATGAGGAAAGGGCCGAGATGTTATCTGGGTTCCCATTCAGAATGGTTAATGAATTACAGGGTGCATACTCTAAATTCGCTAGCCTAGTGGGGGGCATGATGCAGACTCCCCACCCGCAAGCACCGGATTTACCGATGGCTGCGGATCCAAGATTGGATTTAACGCCATATCTGTATCGAACATTAGAAGCTCTACAAAAGGAGATGAGTTATGCAGGACGCTACCGTCCAATCGATCCCACAGACGAGCCCGACTCCGGCATCGGTGGCTCCCAGCAGCTACGTGGTGGCAGCACCCAACAGCTACCAGGCAGCTCCAGCCCAGGCTCCAGTGGCAGCTCCGATTCAGTATCAAGTGGGTACCAGCTACCCCCAAGCGGTGCCTCAGGCGGCCCCCAATTACCAATCCGCCCCGTCTCAGTACGCCCCCCAATCCCAATCGGAGGCCCCGGCCAGCAATCCATGGGAGTCGGCGTTCAACAAGGTGGTGAATCTGCTGAGCGCACCAGTTCAATCCCCGTTCCAGGCTCAACCGTATCAGACGACTCAATACAGTCCAGCCAATTACGGCCAGCAACCCAGCCCAGTTACGCCACAATCGGCTCCGCAGACCTGGCAAGCCAACCCGACATACTCGCCCAGCTCTTCCCAAACTTACTCGGCGGGCTACTTAACAGGGGAGGGAGCTCGCCAGGCCCACGCGGAAGTGAACAACGCGATCGCGGATTATCTCGAGCTAAGCCCCGAAAGTAAGTATGTAATCAATGCTTATGGCTGGGAATCCCCGGCGATCCTCAATAACTATGCTCTCCAGTTGGAAAACATGCTGGATAGCGCAGTGGCATGGGGCAGCCAAGCCAAGGAGTTGATCAAGGGTTATGCCAACTTCTCGGTCAATGAGCATCAAGAAAATCTTGCGTACAACGAGATTCTGACCAACCCTGATG
>Ga0070754_10002774_pt1 | contig 12705 bp, 14 predicted proteins | sample VirMetDEL_Sep_01_FD_75181 | JGI IMG/M metagenome (GOLD analysis project Ga0070754, IMG submission 75181) | Aqueous microbial communities from the Delaware River and Bay under freshwater to marine salinity gradient to study organic matter... | ecosystem: Environmental > Aquatic > Marine >... | reverse complement strand
CCGACATACTCAAACACAGGTATATTCTATAATATCCCACCTGGTAACTACGTAGGTCAAATACTAGACTTTTCCGGTAACACAAGTTCAGTTAACTTTTCGATACAACCTGGTGATATTTCAATTCAATATACAGTAAGTTTAACTTCTACAGTTACAAACAATGGTTCAGGTACCAGAACATGGAACTATGGTGTTCAGGTGAATCCCTCATTACCACCAGGAGTCGAATTAACATTTGATATAGAACTGTCACATACAAATATAAATAGAGATTCGGGTACTGCTAATTTCAGTTATCTACACACGATTTATAAAAACTCTTCAGTGTTAATACCATATATTAATACGACACCGGTAGTAAATACTTACACGACAGGTTGTTTAAGAAGTGAAGTGGAAGAAACTACAACAACATTTAAAAATGTAGCAAACTCTGTAACATACAATGGAAGTGATACTTCGTTAATAGGGTATGTAACGCAGACCGTCACAGTAAATGGAAGTACAGCAAATTGTGAACCAGAGTGTAGGATGAGAGGTACATATAATACATCATTACAAATAACTAATCTATCTATAAGTGGTAATGAATGTGCAACAGTAAATAATGCGTTTACTCCTATAAACGAAAACATAACTATTTACGATTGCTTGTCTCAAGCATAATTTAATCATAACAATATTTATAACTAATGGGATATATAATTAAGGATACTGCGGCACTACTAACTACTAAAGTTACTGATGCCGCCAGAAAAAAAATGTCGGAAGGGACATTCAACATTACATATTTCCAAGTAGGTGATAGTGAGGTTTGTTATGATTGTGTTGATGGTGAGAACTTAACAACAGGAATGGTTTTAGATAGTGAATATAATGCACAAAACTTATCTCCAATACCTGAGAAAAATAAGGGTAATATAAAATACCCATTAAAAGTTACAACAAACAATGACAACACATATGGTTTACCTGTAAAGGCATCATATATTGATAATATTTTCAATACATCGTCACCTAGAGGGTTTTTTAACACAGGTACCTCTACAAATTATAATACAGTAAGAATAGGAACTGCTTATACCGTAAATCCAAATTTTATTTTTAATCTAACTGATGTTACATCAGGAAAAACATTATCATTAAGTGCTGATGTTATTGATTCAGATGTTACAGGAAATACAAAGTCAGGAGATTTTGCGGTTCTTTATTTTGGACAAAGCGGTGTAACTATAAGTAATAGTTCACCAATATTAACATATAAAGTTGTTAGTGTAACAGGTAATACATCAGGTAATTCAGGAACTGTAACAATAGAGGTTGATAGAGAATTACCACAGTTAAATTCTATGGGTTATACTGGTAATGGTAGGGTTATATTTTATCCTTCAGGTATGACCGCACTTTATGATACCTTTACTCCAGAATATTATTGGCAAAGTGATGCTATAGATTTTGAGAGTAATTGTGACGTTTCAGATACTGATGTTAAAGTTTGGAATATGAACATACCATGGACTGAATCACCAGCGGGTATAGCAAGTAATAGTTTTAAGGATTATACGACATATCCATCAAGAAAATATATAGGAACCAAAGAATACTTAGGTTATAATTCAGATTCAGGTCAAACAGACACAAGCAGTACGTATTATTACAACTCTTTTTCTGAAAAAATAAATCTTTCACCTTCAGACCAAAAGTCTATAGCGATTGTGCACTATACTAATCAATCAATAGATAATTTTTACGGTGAAAAATTGGCTATGCAACCTTACGACTCTTCTAATCCTAGTGATACAGGACAGGCCAGAAATTTTAAAATTACTATACCATGGTTGATGTGGCATAAATCATCAGACAGTAATGTAGGAGAAACATTTTACACTGACCCACCAGGTTATAACAATTTAAATCTATTTAATGTTCAGTATATAAAATCAGTTTCCAATACTGACATGAATAATCCTGGATTAAGGTACTATCATTTATGGGATACTAACACAAATACAAATGGATATCCAAATAGGGTTGGAAAGGTATGGCCTGATTTAAAAATGATTACTTTTGATGATGAGGAAATCATTGCATCTTTAAGTTATAAATCTAATAGAAATTGGACACTACCAGCACCTAAACTCGGTTTGATTGTTCCTAACACATGTAATGACACACCTGCAGACGATGAAGGATTACTTAGTGGTACATCACAATCTTTATGGGTTTCATATAGATTTAATAGTAGTGCTTTTACGGAGTCCTTACAATGTAATTATTATAGTTTGATATCAGGAACTGACCCTGATTGTCCACCTGACACCGCTGATGTAACATTCAGATTAGGTGACGAATTCCCATTTTTACAAAGTGATATTGATTCAACAATAGAAGGATTTACAGCGAATGAGATGGTTATTTTAGCTCAAAAGGTGACAACTGGTGATAAACCTAATCCTACTCAATGGAAGGAAATTAATGTAACAAGCCAATTAGAGTCAACAAAAGTCAATGGATTTTTGACGGTTAGTGGGTTAACTAACACAACAATATCGATTAATAAACCTGATTATGACAGTGCTAGTTTATATAACTTAAATAATTATATAGATATACCTGGATTAGGCTCAACAGGACAAACATTAAATTTTGGAGATGAATATTTCTTCTATGGTGAAATTCAATCAGATATTCAAGCCACAATATATGTTTTAAATTATTTATGTAATTTAGGTCAAAATCAATTTATGACATCTAATAATCCTACGTGGTCAACATCAGATACTCCTTATGTTTCTGAAGTTGGACTTTACGATAGTGATAAAAATCTTATGATTATATCTAAAGTACAATCACCCGAACAAAGACTCGGTGTACAACAATATAGCATAAAGATTGATTTCTAATACAAATGTCAAAAGAAAACCTTAAGAACACCCCAAAAGTATTGGGGTTGGATATCTCTACCAAAACAATTGGATGGGCATTATTCGACTTCCACAATCAAAATTTACTTGAATTAACACATTTTTCACCTGTCATCAAACCAAAGAGGGAAGATAAGATAGAGGAGTTAATGTTTAAAGTTGACGCTTTCGAAGAAAAGTTAAACACCTACAAAGACTTAGGTATCACAAAAGTTATTATTGAAGAACCGTTACTAAATTCAAATAACGTATGGACTGTAGGGACATTACTTAGATATAACTCTATGATTTCACGTTCTATCTACAAGGTACTTGGTATTGTACCAAAGTATATTTCAACATATAATTCAAGAAAGTATGCGTGGCCTGAGTTAGTACAGGAAAACAACAAGGGTAAAAGAGTGTTGTTCGGAGGATTACCAAAGACTATAGACAAAAAAGAATTAATTTGGCAACAAGTATCCAAAGCTGAACCACAGATTGTTTGGTTATATACGCGTAACAACACACTTAAGAAAGAATGTTTCGACCAAGCAGACGCTTATACTTGTGTTTTAGGTTATATGAAAAAAGAAGGTATTTGGTAATTGATTAACCTCTAAATTTTTATTATACTTTCGGTATGGATAATACTGATGAAAGTTTAATTGTGGACATGTTGACCGGTATGTTCGGTGATAATCACATGCACAATGAATATAAACATCAGATTTCTTTCGATTGTCCCGTTTGTTCTTACGATATAAAAGGATTAGACAAAGGGGATGGTAAAGGTAACCTTGAAGTTAACTATGGTGACCACGTATTTAAATGTTGGGCTTGTGCTGAGACACACAATACAAAAGGTCACTTAGGTTGGTTGATTGAAAGATATGGAGGTAAAAAAGACAAACAATACTATGAGTTAATCAGACCTGATGAGTTTGTTAGAGGGGAGAAAAACTACAAGAAATTAGAGTTACCAAAAGAATATCATAAGTTTGATGACATTAGTGATGTCTTTCCTGAGAAAAGGAGGGCGATGAACTATCTTAAGAGTAGGGGTATAACCAAAGAGATAATAGATAAGTATGATATTGGATTTTCATTCGAAGGTGATTATGCTGGTAGAATTATTGTTCCATCATATAACAATGAGGGTAAGTTGAATTACTTTGTAAGTCGTAGTTGGAACCCTAAGACTAAAATGAAGTACAAGAACCCTGAAGCGGATAAAGAGTTTCTTATCTTCAATGAGAGTAGAATAAATTGGGAAGAGGATATATGGATTGTTGAAGGTGTGTTCGACGGATTCTTCGTACCAAATTCAATACCGTTATTGGGTAAGTTTTTGAATGATAATCTTTGGGAAGTACTTTATGAAAGAGCAAAAAAAGACATCATTATATGTTTAGATGATGACGCATGGGATGATGCTCAAAGACTATATTATAAATTATCAGGAGGTAAGTTGTATGGTAGGATAAAATTAGTTAAGCTACCTGAAGGTAAAGACCTCGGAGATTTGAGGGGAGTGATACCCGATGGTTCATTTGTAGAATTAGAGAAATAATGGAAACTATATTAGAGTTAAGTAAATTTAATCACGTAAAATATTATGACGGTCCACACAAATATTACATTGGTGACCGTGAATTAATGAGTGCGACTAGATTTATAGGAATGTTCAAACCTAAGTTTGAAACACAAAGGATTGCTGAAGAGTATGCTGCTAAGCGTAGATTAAAGGTGGAAGATGTGATTGCGGATTGGGACTTAAAAAGAGATACCTCAACAGTTAAGGGTTCTGCGGTACACGATTATGCTGAGAATTGGTGGAACAACAAAGAATTTCCATATGACCCATCTGTGGCAATAAAAGAGTTCGGACACGATATCATCAAAGAGAAATTTGACAAATGTCAAAAGATATTCAAAAATTTCTATGAAGACTCAAGAATAAATTTGGTTCCGGTAAAGATGGAGCTCGTGGTTGGTGATGAAGATTATGGTTTAGGTGGTATGGTTGACTGTCTGTTCTATAATAAAAAATCAGGTATGTTGGAAGTGTGGGACTATAAGACAAACAAAGCGATAAACATAAAAAACAATTATGGACAAAGGTTTAGTGAACCCATTTCACATTTGGATGTGTGTGAGATAAACACATATTCACTACAATTATCACTTTACAAACATATAATTGAAAAGAACACAAATCTAAAAATAGGTAATTGCTACCTAATATGGATTAATGAAAAAAATAAAAACTATAAGGTTTATAAGTGTAAAGACTTAGAATCTGAAATTAAACTAATGTTAGAAGAGTTATGAGTATGGACTTATCAAATTTAGGTCAAGGAGGGCAACAAGTTAAAGTCAATGTTGCTGACCAACCGAACGTAGAGTGTGAAAATTGTAAAAATATTTTCTTCGATAAGGTGACAGTTATTAAAAAAATTAGTAAATTGCTCGTTGGAACACCAGATGACCAACTTGTTCCAATGGAAACCTATAAATGCACTGAGTGCGGAAACATTAACGAAGACTTTAAATTATGATGACAACACAGTACTTTGAGACTAGTAATACTCTCAAACTTTCACGAATGATTGGTAACACACCAATGATTAAGATTAGTGACAAAATCTATGCTAAGGGTGAGATTTTTAACCCAACAGGGTCTATTAAAGACCGACCTGCCAGTTATATTCTTAATCACGCAGAACTTATGGGTGAACTTAAGAGTGGTGATACTATCATTGAGGCTACCTCAGGTAATATGGGAATCTCATTTGCTTGGTTAGCCGCTGAACGTGGTTATAAATGTAAGATTGTTATGCCCTCTAATATGTCAGATGAGAGAAAACAAATGTTGAGACTGTATGGAGCGGAACTCATCGAGGTAGATGCTGGAGACTTTGACGGTGCGATTAAACTGAGAGATGAGTTGTCAGAAAAAAATGGGTGGTTCAACTGTAATCAATTCGATAACCCAATTAACATTAAGGCACACGCTGAAGGTACCGCACGTGAGATTATTGATTTTTTTGAAAAACCTGACACCTTCCTTGAGGCTGTCGTAACAGGAACGGGTACAGGTGGGACTTTGATGGGTTGTAAAGAAACTTTGGATAGAAAGTACCCAATGATTAAAATGATTGCGGTTGAACCTGAAGAGTCACCTGTCATGAGTGGAGGTGAACCAGGACTACACGGCATTCAAGGTATTGGAGACGGGTCTAAGTTTTTGGTTGATATGAATAAAGTTTCTGAGGTTCTTACTGTAACGACTGAAGATGCGAAAGATAGAGCGAGAAAACTAGCAAGAGAAACAGGTATCTTTGTTGGTATTTCAGCGGGTGCTAATATTCTTGCGGCCGAAAAGTGGGTAGAGAACAATAAACCAAATGGATGCGTTGTCACATTTCTTTGTGACAGGGGTGAGAGATACTTGAGTTGTCTATGATTAACAAAATTATACATTTCTCTGACCTACACATTAGGTTATTTAAAGACCACGATTTGTATCGTGAAATAATGACGAATGCGTTAGAAGAGTGGAAGACACATAAACCAGATAGAATTGTTTTTACAGGTGATTTAGTACACTCTAAAAATCAAATGACACCTGAATTAATTAATTTTGTGGTTTGGATTCTGACGGAGTGTTCAAAAATATGTAAGACTGTTCTTATAATCGGTAATCATGATTTTCTTGAAAGTAACTTAAATAGAGTAGATGCGCTTTCACCTATTATCGATTCATTAGAAAATGAGGATATTGTCTATCATAAAGACAGTGGTGTATATACTGATGAAAATATTGATTGGGTCGTTTATTCTTTAGTTAATCATAACGTAAGACCTCAAATAGATAAGTCTGACAACTTAAAGATTGGATTATTTCACGGACCCATACAAGGGTTGACTACTGATATTGGTTATAAGTTTGAAGACGGATTTGATACAGACAGATTTAAAGGATGTGATTTGGTTTTATGTGGTGACATACATAAGAGACAAACTTTCAATATACCAGGAAAAAAGAAGGCGTATATGATTGGTTCCACAATTCAACAAAACTTTGGTGAGAGCGTAAACCGACATGGATATGGTATTTATCACGTTAAGGATGATAAATACGAAACCTTTGATTTGATAAATCCAAGACCATTTTTGAATTTTAAAATCAACTCAATAGAGGATTTAGAGAGTGGAAAAGAAAAACTCGTAAATGCTTAACCTTAATCCTCAAGAAATAAAAGATATCGAAGTATTCTGTAAATTAAATGAGTTTACAGACGTTAACGAATTCGTCAAAGAATGCTTCAATAAAGGGTATCAGATAGAAAAGTATGGATTACTCACAATTGACGGTCAAACGGTGATAGAGAAAGAAGTTATCAAAGAGGTTGTAAAGGAAGTGCCTGTGGAAGTGATAAAAGAGGTTGTAAGGGAAGTTGAGGTTGAAGTCACCAAAGAAGTGGTGGTTGAAAAACCTATTGAGGTGATAAAGGAAGTTATAAAAGAAGTGCCTGTGGAAGTTGTAAAAGAGGTGGTAAAAGAAGTACCTATCGAAGTCGTAAAAGAAGTGATAGTTGAAAAAGAGGTTGAAAAACCTGTAGAGGTAATTAAAGAGATACCAGTTGAAAAGGTGGTTGTAAAAGAAGTGGTAAAGGAAGTACCGGTAGAAAAAATTGTAGAGAAAGAAATTTATATAACCGATGACAGTAAGATTGAGGAGTTAGTGAACAAAATTGAATTGTTAGAAAATAAACCACCTGAAATAATTGAAAAGGAAATTATCAAAGAAGTCGAAGTTCAAGTCGAGGTAATCAAAGAAGTTGAAAAACCTATTGAAGTAGTAAAAGAAGTAAAAGTAGAAGTCATCAAAGAGGTAGAGAAACCAATTGAAGTCATTAAAGAGGTTATTAAAGAAGTAGAAGTTGTTAAAGAAATTGAAAACAAAGAAAAACAAAAAAAACTTCAAGATACTATTAAACAACTTAGAGAGGATATGAGAAAAAAGGATGACAATATTTTACAATTGGAAAAAAATGTTGTAGAATTACAGAAAGTAAAAGGACCTACAAAAGGACAATTTATGAGGTCATCAAACCTAAACGATAATTTATATAGATAATGGAATTAATTACATGGATTTTAGCTGCTTACGGAATGAGTAACATATTGGTTTACGGTTCCATATTTGAAGGAATACGGAACAGTATACACAGTATGTCAAATACTAAAATATTTTTGATTACACCACTCTTTAAGTTCCTATCAGGACTTATAGTGTGTATGATGTGTACATCAACATGGGTAGGGTTTTTTATGAGTTTGTTTTTCTCACCTACTACATGGTTTTGGGGGGTACATCCAGGTCTTGGAGTATTCTTTGATGGAATGTTAGCGTCAGGTAGTGTATGGGCAATCAATGCGATTGTTGAATGGTTCGAAGAGAATAGAAAATAAAATTACAAATAATAAAAATTAATATCATGCCAAAATCAAGATTGAGAGGTGGTAAAAAAGCGCACCGTAAAAGAGTTCAAGCAAGAAACAATAAGATTCAGAATCAACGTAACCAAATGCAGAAAATGTGGGAACAAGAGATGATGAATAGACTTGAAGAAATGAACAATTCAGCTTCAGGAGAAACCGAAAACCAAGAAGTTGATACATCTGAGAGTGTGAACATAACTCTTTAATGGATTTATTTAATCAACCGAAAGAATTTGATTATAAAACTATGAACCACGATTTAAAGTTAGAAGAAATGGAAAACCCATACATTCAAGTGGTATGGGAAGACACGCCAGATAATTTCACACAAGAAAGAATTAAGCGTGTACGTTCCTACTTTGAAAAAAAATATGGTTCAAAGAATGTAAATGTAGTCACAAAAGTGAAGGCTACCGATAATGAAATTCAATCGGTTGATGTTTCCATGAACATTCTCGATGAGAACTATCAAAAAGAACTTATATCCAAATACCTTGAGTTGAACGAGTTATCGGATGATGAGAAAGAGATACTGAAGTTTAATGATGTCGTTGAGAATAAAGTTAGTGAGGAAAAGTCTGATGTCACACCTTTTAAAAAGTGGTATATAAATAAGATAGAATTTTCTAACTTCCTATCTTTTGGTGATAATCAAGTATTAGATTTTAATAAGGTAAAAGGTATTGCAGCGGTTGAGTCTAACCCACCAAACTTCGGAGGTAAAACAGTACTAACTGTGGACCTTTTACTGTTCTTATTTTTCAATACGACTACAAAGACAAGTAAGGCTGAGGAGATATTCAACAGGTTTAGAGATAAGAATAAGGTTAGTGTTAAAGGAGATATAACCATTGATGGTGAAGACTATATAATAGTTAGAGAAGTTATTAGGAAACCGAAAAGAAGTGGTGATGGTTTTACAGTTAGTACTAAATTAGATTTCTTTAAGAAGCTTGCTGATGGTACACTTATGAACTTTACTGGTGAACAGAGAAGAGAAACCGAAGAGTTCATCAAGAAGTCTATCGGTGAAATGAATGATTTCCTAACCACCATTCTAACTACAGCCAGTAACTTAGAAGAGTTAATAGACTCTAAACCGACTGCACGAGGACAGGTTTTATCTAGATTCTTAGGGTTGGATTCTTTAAAAATAAAGGAAGACGCAGCTAAAGAAATCACATCCAACTTCAGTAAGAGGATGACATCAAATCTGTATAATGTTGAAGATTTAAAAAGTGATATTACCACTAACAATGAAAATATCACGGGTGAAAAAAACAACATAATCAACTATGAAACTCAGTTAAAGGATGTTAATGAGAGAATAGAAAAAGGACAGAAGTATAGAGATGAGTGGATACAGAAAAAACACACAGGGATTGATAACGACCTTTTGAGAACTAATCCCGAAACTTTAGAGTCGGAGATTAATAGTTTTAAGTTAAAAATACACAATACCAAAACTGAAATTGAAGAACTAAATTTAGTTGAACCTACTGAATATTACAAAGAGGATAAACATGATGACATTAGAGAACTACTTTCGGAAAGTAAAATTAATGTTGGTACTACCGAATTGTTAATACAGGATATTGAAGGTGAATTAAAAGAGTTTGACGGAGGTATTAAGTGTCAATATTGCGGAATTACATTGGCTAAGTCTGAGTATTCAGAAAAGAAAAAAGTTGAACTAGAACAACTTAAAAAAGACTTAAAGGTATATAACAAGGAAGTTAAAACGTACAGTAAAAAAGAAGAAGTATTTGTTGACCTTAAAAATCAATTTGATGAATATGAGAAAAACAAATTGGTAAAGGAAAAATGTGAAATTCAGATTGAGACGTTTGAACTTAAGAAGGGTAGTATTGAAGACACACTAAAACGTTATCGGGAACAGGAAGTTAAAGTTACTGAAAACAACAAAATTGACGAAGTATTAGTTAAGGCTGACATGAGGTTAGACGAACTTAACAGAGAAAAAGATAGTGTGAACTCATACATTACGACATCTGAGAATAACATAGTTAAGTACCAAGAAAAAATCGAAGAACTAAAAGACTACATTCAAAGGATAAAAGAGGAGGAAGAGCAACTCAGAATATATAAGATTTACCTTGAACTATTTGGTAAGAAAGGTATATCAAAGATGATAATGAGAAGTATGACTCCTGTTATTAACTCTGAATTACAGAGACTTCTTATGGACTCTGCTGAGTTTAAGTTAGAAGTTAGAATATCTGAAAAGGACGAAGTTGAATTTTGGATGATTGATAACAACACACAGATTGAAAAGTTAATGAGTAGTGGTAGCGGTTACGAAAAAACAATAGCATCACTTGCACTCAGAGCAGTACTATCTAAAGTATGTTCACTTCCAAAACCAAACGTAGTAGTATTCGACGAGGTCTTCGGAAAGATATCAAACGACAACTTAGAAATGGTATCGGAGTTTTTCCATAAGATTAAATCTTACTTTGAAAAGATTTTTGTGATTACACATAACCCAATGGTTAGTCAATGGTCAGACTCTATTGTGAAAATTGAGAAAAATAAAAATGTATCAAAAGTAGTACAATGAATTGGACTGAATATTTTTTGAATATTGCCGAGACAGTTAAACTTAAATCTAAAGACAGACGTACTCAGATAGGTGCAGTTATCGTAGGTCAGGACAATGAGATTGTATCTACAGGTTACAATTCATTTCCTCGTGGTATTGATGACGAAGTTGAGGATAGACAACAAAGACCTGAGAAATACTATTGGATTGTTCACGCTGAGATGAATGCGATATTGAACGCCGCACGTATTGGTGTGAGTACTAAGGACTGTACTATGTATCTAACTTGTGGTGTTCCTTGTTCTGATTGTTGTAGAGGAATTATTAATGCGGGTATTAAAAAGATATACGTTAAAAAAGAAGACACCACTCGTAATCGTGAACATTGGGATGCCCACGCCGCTCGTTCACGAGTAATGTTTGAAGAAAGTGGTGTAGAAGTACTATTCTATGAGTAAAGAACAATTAAACTATGAAAAAAGAGACCAATACTTTGCATATGAAAGTATGGTTGATATCTGTTTAAGTGAATTGTATAATAAGATAAATGAACTTAATTTAACAGAAAAAGAATACACATACATTGAACCATCAGCAGGTGACGGAGCGTTCTTAAAAAAACTACCGGTAGATAGGAGAATAGGTGTTGATATAGAACCGAGATACGAAGGTATTATTGAGTCTGATTTCTTAGAATGGGAACCTGAAGACGGTAAATATATTACAGTTGGCGGACCACCATTCGGACACAGAGGAGATTTGGCGGTTAAGTTTATGAACCATGCATCTAATTTTTCAGATGTTGTTGCATTTATACTTCCTCAGTATTTTGAGTATAAAGGTAAGTTTTACTGTGGAGATAAAGTAAGAAATTTAAAATTAGTACACTCTAAGAAAATAGGTTCTGAATTCCGATTTCCCAATGGAAAAAATATTGTTGTGGGATTAAACATGTACTTTCAAATATGGGTTAATCACTCACTATAAATCATTTCTAATCGATATCCTTTATCGTTACACATAGAAGCAACAAATTCCAATTTACGGTCAGTATTCATTGATGTGGTAAAAAAACCTCCAATAGTTTTTAACTCCCTAACTTCTGACTTACTTTTTTTATTAAATGTATTGTTTAGTCGATACCTTCCGTTTTCTTGTTCGTTTTTTATACTACCCATGTGTTTGTAAAAAAATTCACGACCCTCCTTTATGTTCGTTCCAAAAAGTTTTTCCTCGTCAAAAAGAAATGACCTAAATACTTCTGACATAAAATCCTTAGTTCCATTATACCCTTTTTTGTAGGTAGTTGAAATACCATCTCTAGTTACTATAAACCCTGACCTCTTATCTTTATTAATTGCTTTTTTAGGTTTTTCTTTATAAAAGACACTATCCTCGACGTAAGGAGTTTCATCACACTCTCTAATAATCGTATTAATAACCTCTTCATAAAAAGATTTAAGTAGACTTATATTATCTACATAAGGTTTATTTAAATCTACAACGTAAGATGGTATCAAATCATCCAACTTAGGTTTTAGTTCATTAATTTGTGTGGTTATTGTATTCATAATGATGTAATTTTTTTGTTTATAATGAAAGGATAGGAACACTATCCTTCTTAGTCAACTATAAAAGGAACGAAAAGGACAAAAAATTTAATAATTTTGATTAATAGAAATTTTACCTTATATTTGTCTTATGAAAACAGTTATTTTTGATTTG
>Ga0070754_10002766_pt1 | contig 12721 bp, 10 predicted proteins | sample VirMetDEL_Sep_01_FD_75181 | JGI IMG/M metagenome (GOLD analysis project Ga0070754, IMG submission 75181) | Aqueous microbial communities from the Delaware River and Bay under freshwater to marine salinity gradient to study organic matter... | ecosystem: Environmental > Aquatic > Marine >... | reverse complement strand
GTAGAAATAATTGGTTTTCAGAGTTTTTCTATCGCGGTTTCTCGGACGAGTTTCCAGAATGGGCTTGTATTCGTGCTACCTATCATGAGAATCCTCGTATCTCTGATGACGATATTGCAGAAGCAAAGAAAACAATGTCTGAAGCAGAATTCAATCAGGAATACATGGCAGACTTTAATACCTATGAAGGCCAGATTTGGGCGTTCAATCATGAAAAGTGCGTTGCTGATTTAAGTGAACTTGAAACTCGTCGTATGGATGTGTTTGCAGGAATGGACGTTGGCTACAAAGATCCTACTGCTTTTTGCGTCTTTGGATACGACTGGGATTCTGGAAACTATTATCTGCTTGATGAATACCTTAACTCCGAGCGTACTACAGAGCAACACGCTGAAGAAATCAGAAAACTGATTGAAAAATGGAACATTGATTATATTTATATTGACTCTGCTGCTCAGCAGACTCGATATGATTTTGCACAAAATTATGATATTTCAACAATTAATGCAAAGAAGTCAGTACTTGACGGTATCGGTCATGTGGCAGGAATTGTGGACAATGATAAACTCATTGTTCATCAGAGTTGTAAAGAATCTCTGGCGTCACTCGACCAGTACCAATGGGATCCAAATCCTAATCTAATGAAAGAGAAGCCGAAGCACAACTACGCATCTCATATGGCTGACGCTATGAGATATGCGCTGTATTCATTTGAGACTGCGGCTACCACTTTCTAATAACACCTCTAAAAAATAGTTCTTGACTTCTGCTCCTGGAAATGGTAGAATTGTAATGTGGATTGAGTTATGACCTTAAAACGCGATTTAGTTAAGTATGTTCGAGATATATCAAAGTCTAAATATCAGAAAGGATCCGAATGTTTTATTTTCGGGTCTACAGAGAATCTAGACTTTCATCACTTTTATGGATTAACCGAGCTTCTAGAAACATGGCTCCGGAAAAATAAAATTTCCATAACATCTGAGGAAGACATACTAGGTTTGCGAGAAAGGTTCATCGAAGAACACTTGGAAGAAGTTTATGAACAAGCTGTTACCATTTGCCATGAGCATCATTTGCAATTACACTCCATTTATGGAAAGCGCCCACAGCTAGTAACTGCAAAGAAACAGCAAAGATGGGTACAAATTCAGAGAGATAAACATGGCATGGTATAACTTTTGGAGGGCAGAGAAAAAACTGGATGTAGAGGAAAAAGAGAACCCTGCCCAGTACATTATCGCTCAAAACGAAGGCTTCTTTCTAGAAACTCGTGAAGTCGTAACAAACTATAGAAATGCTTATGAGCAGTTAGAAGTTGTAAACCGCGCAGTCAATATGATTGTAGACGATGTTGCGGAAATTCCTTTTACTGTTGGTGAGCAGCTCGTCGGTGTAAATAATATTATTAAGAACATTCGACGTTCTAAGATTGATCTTCTGCTAAATAAAGAGCCGAACCCTTTTCAAGATGTAAGTGCTTTTAAAAGAAATCTAATCATTGATCTTCTCATTGATGGTAATATCTTCATCTACTTTGATGGAGCGCACTTATATCATTTACCAGCCGATAAAGTTACTATTGAAACTGATGAAAAAACTTTCATCAAAAAGTATTCGTATGACCATACGATTGATTACTCGCCCCGAGAGATTATTCACATCAAAGAAAACTCGTTTAACTCGATTTTCCGCGGTGTCCCTCGGCTGAAGCCAGCCTATCGTACAATGCAACTGCTGGGCAGCATGAGAGCATTTCAGGATAATTTCTTTAAAAATGGGGCGGTTCCTGGTTTGGTGTTGAAATCGCCAAATACACTCTCCGAGAAAATTAAAGAGAGAATGTTGCAGGCATGGGTAGCTCGGTACAATCCGCAGTCGGGAGGCCGCCGACCACTGTTCCTCGATGGCGGATTAGAGGTTGAAAACCTAACAGAGATCAACTTTAAAGAATTGGACTTCCAAGAAGGTATTAAGTCGAACGAGAGAATTATTCTTGAGGCGATGGGAATTCCTCCGATTCTTCTAGATGGTGGTAATAATGCGAACATTCGCCCTAACCATCGTCTATACTATCTGGAAACAGTACTACCGATTGTTAAAAAGATGCGGTATGCTTTTGAAAGATACTTCGGTTTTTCTCTCAAGGAGGATGTGACGGGTATTCCTGCACTTCAGCCTGAATTGAGAGACGAAGCCGCGTACTACGCTACCCTTGTGAATACGGGAATTCTAACCCCAAATGAAGCTAGGGAGGCTTTACAATTTGAAAGGATCGAAGGATTTGATACACCCAGAGTTCCTGCGAATATCGCAGGTTCGGCCGCAAATCCAGAAGAAGGCGGTAGACCGCAAGAAGCGTCGCCTACAGAGGGCTAAATATGACAAAACACATGATGCTAAAGGCTTTGTCCGAGTTCTTAGCCGCTCGAGGAGTAGAAACAATTTCGCTAGCAGAGTACAAAGCTCTCGGCGATAAAGCTCCCGTAAAGGATTTTCTACTTCGCAGAGCGTTTGGAACTTGGGTAAGAGTTCTTAGCAATATGCACAAACGGTTCCCGGCACCTGTAAAACCGGCACCGAAAGCTGCTCCGGCACCGAAGCCTACTCCGGCTCCGGCACCTAAAGCGGAAGCTCCGAAACCGGCTCCTAAGCCTGCTCCGAAGCCTCCGGCAGCCAAGGAGTAAATTATGGAAAAAATCTTCCACTGGACAAGCACCTTTAAAGCTCTTGGCGAGACAGATGATGGTGGTCTCGACATTAAAGGATCTGCGAGCACCAATGCTCTTGATCGTGCAGGAGATATTATCGAGCCCGAAGCATGGGTCAAAGGTGGTCTAGACAACTTTAATAATAATCCTGTTATTCTTTTTAACCACGATTACAATCGTCCGATTGGTCGTGCTAAAGATGTTACCGTGACCGAGAATGGTCTGGAACTAACCGCTCGCATTTCTAAATCTGCGGGTGAAATTAGGGATCTTATTAAAGATGGTGTCCTTGGAGCTTTTTCTGTCGGTTTCAAAGTCAAGGACGCTGAATATATGACTGAAACCGATGGATACAAAATCAAGGATGCTGAGCTTTTTGAGGTATCAGTCGTGACGGTTCCCTGTAATCAGAACGCTGTTTTCTCTATTGCTAAATCTTTCGACTCGATGGATGAGTATGAAAAGTTCAAGCAGACTTTTGTAAAGACTAACTCTGTTGAGCAAAAAGCAACGGCAGAGCAGTCAAGAGAGGCGAAAGCCAAAGAAACGGAGACTAAAATGTCAGAAGAAGTGAAAAACTCTGAAGTTTCTGCCTTCGACCTTGAAGCATTTGCGAAGGAAGTTGCTGAGAAAACGGCCGCTTCGATTGCAATGAAGCAAGCCGAGCAGAAAGCCGCAGAGCAAAAGGCCGCTGAAGAAGCTGCCGCTAAGGCTGAGCAAGAAACTGTTGCTCAAGAAGCCGAAGTCGAAAAGCAAAAGACCGTTGCGTCTGCTGCCGTTACTGGGGCTGAGCGCCTCATGAGCGACATTGAGAAGCGTGTTTCTGAGAAGCACGAAGATCTTTCCAACGTCGTGAAAGAGCTTGAGAGCCAGCTCAAAGAGAAGTCTGAAGAGATCATGCACATTCGTGAGTCGAAGCGCATCTTCTCTGACCGTGGTGCAAACAACGGTGACTGGAAGAAGGCTTTTGAGGGCGACATCCTTGATGCCAAGTTCGCAGGTCTTGCCACTGGCAAGGGCTGGGATAACCCTCTCGCTCGTGGCGTGATGGAAAAAGTGAATGCTCACTCCGGTGTGCAGGTTTCCAGCGCTGACTTCGAGCAAATCGTTTCCACGAACATCGAGCGCGATATTCAGAACGAACTCGTTCTCGCACCGCTGTTCCGTGAAATCGCTATGACCTCTGCAAACATGATTATCCCGATCCTCCCGGATGCTGGGTATGCAGAGTTCGCATCGGCTCAAACCGCTTCTGGTTCCAGCCCGCACGGTAACCTCGCTACCCGTGGTGATACCTATGGTTCGCCCTATGGTGGTAACGACCTCACCGAGCGCACGCTGAGCACCAAGAAGCTCATTTCTCAGTCCTATCTCGGTAACGAGACGGAAGAAGATGCAATTCTGCCGATCCTTCCGCTGATTCGTGAGTCGATGGTTCGTTCGCACGCTCGTGCAATCGAAAATGCTATTCTCGCTGGTGACGACGCTGATGGTGCTTTTGGTACCAGCGGTGCTGCTTTCCAGGGCCTGCTCAAGCTGGCTCGCGGCGATAGCGATTACACCCAGCCCTCTGGCACGTTCGCAGCTACCGATGCTGTGACCGCTGCTGACCTTCTTGCTCTTCGCAAGAACATGGGTAAGTATGGTGTGAACCCGAACGAAGTTGTGTACGTTGTGTCTCAGGACGCATACTACAACCTTCTTGAGGATGCCGAATTCCAGGATGCGAACCTGGTCGGCGATATGGCAACCAAACTGACCGGCGAAATCGGTCAGGTGTTCGGTAGCCGTGTGCTGCTCTGCGATGAGTTTGCCACGAAGGCTGCTGGCAAGTTTGGTGCCGTTGCAGTGTACCCCCGCAACTACGTGATGCCGCGTCTTCGTGGCGTGACCATTGAGTCCGATTACGAAGTTGCAAACCAGCGTCGCGTGCTGGTTGCCTCTCAGAGACTTGGCTTCACCGATCTGATCGATGGTGCTACCTCTAAGTGGGCTTGGATGTACAAGGCATCTGCATAATTTTATGCAACCGAACTGTGAGGGGGATTCGTCCCCCTCGCAATTCTTTTTGAGAGGACCATAATGGCTGATCTAATTACAGTACAAGAATATAAGGATGCAGAAGGGCTTCGTGGAGAAAAAGACGATGACCGACTGAATATTCTTGTTCCGGCTATCAGTGATCTTGTCAAAAAGTATTGCGGAACATCTTTTCTAGACTACTACACTACAGATAAAGTAGAAACTTTCACAATTCAGGATAATTATACTAGTATGATTATTGTGAGTGAAAGTCCTCTTGTTACTGTGGATACAGTCGAAGAAAGAACTACATACTCTGAAGCGTATCAAACGCTCACTACTGCTAATTATGAGTACTATGTCGATACCGCCGCGGATGCGATTTATAGAACTACTAGAAACGGTGAGTTTGCAAATTGGCCTAAAGGAGTGGGCTCTGTGCGGATTACTTATAATGCCGGTTATAGTTCTACTCCTCAAGATTTGAGACTCGCCATTTACGATTTGATTACATACTATCTGAAGGACGAGCACAAAGAGCGTCAGACCCTTGGAGGCGCACAGCTACAGAATCAATCGACCGCGGGTCTGCGGAATATCACAGACTTCCCCGACCATATTAAGCGAGTATTGGATCTGTACCGAGTAGTAATCTAATGAGTATAAATCTTGTAATGGATCAGTTGCAAGGTGTTTTGTTAGCCGAAGCTCAAGAAAATGCTAGAAGATACCAGTACAGATATATGACAAATAAAATAGCATATAATGTACCGGAACTAACAGCAGATTTTTTAAAGTTGTTTAGAGTTTCTGATATTAAAGACAAAACTCAGAAAAAACAAATTACACAATATATACGTCAAGCTATAAAAAAGAGCGTAACTAAAAATAAACTAACTGATTTAGGGAAAAAAGCTGGATATACTATCCATACTAATATTACTCAAGGAAGAAAAGCTGCTTTTCAACAATTTGCAGCTCGACAAGCAAATAAGAGAACTCAAGGCACTTCTCATGTTCTTGTTGTTACAGGCAGGGATGGTAGAGAGATAAATTTAACATATATAGCAAGCTACACTAAATATTCCGCTAGATTTGAAAAAGGTATGTCCGGAGACTTAATTACTAAAAGGATTATTAATATAGTTATTGCTCAAGTTAGACGAGAATACAGAAGAAAAAATCAAACAGAGTTAATAAAAGATATAGATTTTTCTAGAGCGCAACAATCTTTTTATAAGTTACACGGCAGACAAAATGAAGAAATTGATACTACAGTAGCACTTACTTCTGTATTAGGAGCTTTACAAAGTAAACAAGATGCTCAAGGAAATCCTATAATAGCACCAAAACAAGTAATTGACCAAATTAATGCTGCATTATTTACACAGTTTAATGTAAGAAGAACAAGATTTGTAGATTATAAAGATTTTGTAGATAATTTTGTTATTGAGCTAGAAATTGGGTACCATGACGGAACTAGAGAAGGAAAAAATAGACTGTTAGAGGCAGATTCTCCTTTGCTTTCAGCCTTTTTAGAAATGGTTAGAGATCAAATGTTACAGTATTTTAGTAATATGAATTATAAAGCTTCAGACAGTCCTAAAAAGGTACTTGAAAGTAAAGGCTCAAAAATTATTTCAGATAAAGTACTAGAAAGAGCAAGAGATTCAAAGGGCAGATTTATAAAAGTTACAGGAATAAAAGAACCGTCTGTAAAGAATGAAAAACGTAAAGAAAATAAATCAAGAAAAGCTACTTTGATACAAGAATCTAAAAGCTCAAAAAGAACTGGAAAAACAACGGCAAAAAGTCCTCGACAAAGAGGAGCCGCTAGAACTCAGGAAAGTGCAATTAAACTTCGTGCTCTTCTTGATAGAATGCTGCCTCAAGTAGTTCAAAGCAAAATGCAACAGCCTCGACTAGTTTATAGAACAGGACGCTTTGCTCAATCAGTACGAACAGAAAATGTTGTAATTGGACCAAGAGGAGGAATACATATAGACTATACCTATATGAAATACCCATACCAAACGTTCGAACCAGGATTTGCACAAGGCAGTAAATTTAGAGATCCTAGATCTATTATTAAAGAAAGTATTCGTGAAATTGCTATCACCCTTGTTGGTGAGAAGTTTATGACAATTAGGAGAGTGTGATGGCAAATGCGTTAGCAAGAACTTATACGACACGAAGAAGAGCAATTGTACAAGCATTACGAGATTTATTTATAAATGAACTAAACGGGGCTCCGCCCTCTAGAGTAGCAGTCTCAAACGTTGATACCAAACTTACGTTCTGGGACCAAGTGACTGAATACCCTACTGTCCAAATTGGCGTAGGGCAAGAAACACGAGAGTACGATGGAGGCGGGTTCCGCTTTAGGTTTTTAAGAGTAACAATTCGGTGTTACGTTCACGATACGGATGATGTGATTGAAGCACTAGAAGCGCTACTTGAAGATGTCGAAACAGTATTAGAAGATAATGATCCTTTGACATACTATGATTCGACTGGAGCATCTCAGTCTACCGCACAAACAACTATTTTGTCGGTTGATACAGATGAGGGCGTTTTGGAACCTCTAGGTGTGGGAGAGATCACAGCGGAGATCCGATACTAGAAAATAGCTTCGGCTCTTTTCGAGAAATAGGAGAAAAAGATGGCATTTTTCTTTAGTAGAGACACTAAGGTCTTTATGAAGTGGAGCTACGATGGCACAACTGCCAACACTGCACTTTTTGAAGTACCTGTGCTGGATGGTTTTTCGTTCAGCCAAGGCACCAATAGCACAGAGGTGACTCTGAGCGAAGCTGCCGATACTAGTGGGAACTCCAAGCGTGGTCGAATCATGTTCAATGACTCTTTTGCCCCCGCAGAGTGGAGCTTCTCGACTTATATGCGTCCGACAGTGGGTGGCGGAAGCGACAGTGCTGGCACGAGTGGTGCTCACGCTGGAGCTAATGGTAACTATGCTGTTGAAGGCGCACTTTGGGCGGCTATGAGTGCCACCAACTACGATGATGCAACTTCTACAGATTTTGCAAATAACGCTGCAAGCCTTGAGCCGAATGTGTTTAACTTTGCAAATTCTAACAAAGTTACACTTGGTGTATTTGATCTGTTCTTTGTTCTTGGTGCATCTAAGGAGTCTGGTACTACTTACACGACAGGAACGAACGGTGTTACAGTTTATAAGATTTCTGATTGTTCTGTGGGCTCTGCTTCTATTGATTTCGATATTGAAGGTATTGCTCAAATTGCATGGTCTGGACAAGGTAAAAAGATCAGTGAAGTTGCAAGTTTGAATATTGCAGCTTCGGGTGAAGCAGCACTTGCTTGTGTTACCAGTGGGATTACTTCTACGTCTAACTATGTTAGACAGAAGCTGACTCAGCTTGGGATCATCTATGACTTCAGTGAAGTTTCTGGTTCCGCTAGCGGTAACAATATGGGTGATGACACTACTTACAGTGTTACGCTTACAGGTGGAAATATCACGATTGAGAACAGCCTTACATACCTTACGCCGGAAACACTCGGAAGTGTGAACCAGCCTCTTGGGCATGTAATGGGTACTCGTACAATTAGTGGTAACTTTACCTGCTATCTGAACGATGCGTCGAATGCTTCTGCCAGCCTCTTTGAAGATCTGCATGAAGCAACTGGTGTTATCACCAACAGCTTCAATCTGCGGTTCTACATCGGAGGTCAGACAGCTAGCTCGCCTCGCGTTGAAGTGAACGTGCCTCGCGCACACCTGGAAATGCCGACTCACTCGATTGATGATGTGATTTCGATTGACGTCAACTTCCACGGTCTGCCGAGCAACATTGCTGCTTCCGATTCTACTGGAGCAGATGAAATCTCTGTAACTTACTTGGCCGATTCTACGGCATCTACAACACACGCAGCATAAGAAAACGGGCGGGCTCTCGGGTCCGCCCTACTTTCTAAAGGATTGATTTATGAGTGAAGAAGCAGTAAAGCCCCAAATCTCTTTGAAGAGTCTCCTGACTCCGAGCAAGACAGTTGAATTTGACTATCCTGGACTAGACGGTTTCAAAGTAAAGCTTTGTTATCTTTCGAGAGAAGAACTTGTTAAATTGAGAAATCGTTGTGTTTCTCAGGTCTTTAATAAAAAGACTCGTCAGTTTGAAGAAAAGATTGATGACGATAAGTTTTTGAAAGAGTACACCTCTGGCGTTATTAAAGGTTGGTCTGGTCTCAAACTTAAATTTTTGAAGCATCTTCTTCTAGTAAACGAAGTTGAAGATGAAGAATATGAACTACCTTTCAGCGAAGAGAACGTTGAGATTCTGATGAAAAACTCCGGCGACTTTGATCAGTGGGTTACAGAAATGGTAGGCGATCTAGAAAATTTTACAACACCCAAGTAGAGAAAATTATATCTCTACTTGAACGAAAGTATAAAGATAAGATTACTCTAGATCAGTATTTAAGTATTTGCGAACAAACTGGAAAAGAGCCTGATCCAGATGAGATGCCGCCTGATGATTCGGTGTTTCCAATGGAAGTTCAGCAGGCTCTTTTTCTGCACTCTCTACTTCCAGAAAAATGGGATGGAATGAGCGGCAGTTACTTGGGAAGAGAATGGTCTGCGCTATCTGTCCTTTTAGATGTATACGAAATAGCCGACAGAAAAACTGTAGTCCTCTTCTTGAAGCAAATAGAAGCTCATCATATGGCGAGTGTCAATAAAGAGCTTAAACGTAAGCAAGATGCGGAACGCAGAAAAACTAAAACCTAATGGCTAAAAAAATTAAAGGTGGTTCTGTAGAATTTGAAGTTACTGACGGTGGTAGCCTCAAAAAACTAGAGAAAAACTCAAAGCGTGCGGGTGACGCTCTTGGAAGCGTGGCGAGAAATGCTCAAGAAGCAGATCGCCGTCTCAAGGGTACTGCCCAAATGTCTGGCAACTCTACTAAGAACTTTGCAAAGCAAGCGCAAAGTATTAGTGGGGGCCTTGTTCCTGCGTATGCAACTCTTGCTGCGCAAGTCTTTGCTGTTTCCGCAGCTTTCGAATTCCTTAAATCCGCATTTAACACAAGAAACCTCATTGAAGGCCAGAAAGCTTTCTCTGCGGCAACAGGTGTTGCCTACCGTTCTCTTACAAAAGATATTAAAGCTGCAACGCAAGGTATGCTGTCGTTTGAAGAAGCTGCACAAGCTGCGGCTATCGGTACAGCAGCCGGGCTTACTCGCGGACAGCTTACAGCAATTGGTAAGGCGGCAACGGATGTTTCTCTTGCTCTTGGAAGAGATTTGACTGATTCTTTCAACCGTTTGACACGAGGTATCACAAAAGCAGAACCCGAACTTCTTGATGAATTAGGTATTGTTCTTCGTCTTGACCCTGCAATGAAAAACTACGCTGCTAGTGTAGGAAAGGCTGTTAGTGACCTTACACAATTTGAAAGATCTCAGGCAATTGCAAACGAAGTTCTTGGACAAGCTGAAACTAAGTTTGGTGCTATTCAAAAGATTATGGACCCAAGCGCTTTTGCACTCGGTCAGTTCTCTGCCGCATTTAACGACTTGATGGTAGAATTTAAAGTCGGTCTTGTAGAGTTTCTTACGCCCACTATTAAATTTCTTTCTAATAATGTTGAAGCCCTGACAGGTGCTCTTGCACTTGGTCTTGCTCCTGTTCTTCGTTCTATTCTTCCCGATTTTAAAGCAATGGGAGCACAAGCAGAACTAAGTTTGGGCAAACTACGAGCTGCAAGAGATCTTGCAACTGCTGAAGCAGGATTATTTGCTCAAAGAGCTTCTGTTGCTTCTGGTAAAGGACGAGCCGGTCTAATTAAAACTGGTCAATCTCAAGCAAAAAGTCTTGGTATTGGTTTAAAAGGGGAAGGCTCTGAGACTCTTTCTAAAAGACAACTTTCAATTTATAAGAAGCAACTTTTAGACCAAGAGCTTTTAGATAAAAAATATAATGCTAAAAAACAAGCAATGTTTCGAGAGTTTCTTATTAACCAGGAGGCTCTTCTTACAAAAGCGTATGGAAAGGAAGAAGGACTTCGTAAAAAGAATGAGTTTGAAGAAAGGGCTTCTTTAGCTCGTAGAGAAGCTGCTCATAAAGCCTTTTTTATGAGAATGACTAAAGTAGTAGGTGGTTTTGCTCGAGCGGCTAACCTTGCTTTGAGTGCTATTGGATGGTTAGGATTAGTTGCACTGATTGCTTCTGCTGGAAAAGCTACATATGACTTTTTCAACCCTCCCGACGCTGAAACTACTAAGTTAAAAGAAAGATTAGATCAAATTAAACAAACAGCACAGGATCTAACAGAAGATCTCAAAAGAATGAGGGAAGTACAGGGCGCCGGTCTTTTAGGAATGACAGGAGTTACTGAACAACGGGGCCAGGCTGCCGCCAGTGCTGATATTTTAAATACTCTTGCTAATTTTAATACTGCTATTAAAGCAGGAGACAAGCAAGGGGCATTGAATGTAGTCAAATCAGTAATGGCTCTAAATGATGTTTTAGGACAAAATATTGTTAATGAAAAAGAGCTTATTAATGCTGTTAGAAATGGAACAACAATCAGTCAGGCACAAATGCAAGCTGCTAATGGTCTTGCACAAAAATACATTATAGCTGGACAAGCAACTAAACAATTTGCTCAAGATCAACAGGCTTTAAACAATGCTTTGAGATCTGCGGTTAATGTTAGCATGCCTATGTCTAATTTAGCTACTTCTTTTTCAGGTGCAATGAATAGTCTTCGAGCGTCCATTGCCGCTGACCCACAATCTCTAGGAATAGTAAGAGAAAATATTGCTTCTTCTCAACAAAGAATTGCAAGTATGCGAAAAAATATGTTTGGAACTGGTGTGGTAGATAGAGTTCTAAATAAGAGAAGATATGATGCAATTAAAGCAGCCGGTGGACCTAGAAACGACGACGACAGAGAATTCATTTCTGGATTTAACAAAAGAATGCGTGCTCTTCAAGAAGAAATAAAAGCACAAAAATATTTACAACAAAGCGAAGAGCAACAAACTGAAGCTGCAAAAAATCGACAAAAACTTCTTGAAAATTATGAAAAAAATTACGCAGGAATTTTAAGAATTCAAGAAAAAAGTTTTAATATTGAAATGGATAAGTTAGGTCTCGAGAGAGATAGAATGGCTTTGCCTTTAAATAATGAAGTAGGAACAAAAAATGCGCGGGAAGATCTGAAAATTGATGAGCAAAAATTAAAGTTCAGAGAGGCTCAGCTCGCAAAAGAAACAGCTTTTAGAAACTTACAAATTAATAAAGATACTACAAATGAACAAGAACTTGAAAATCTGAGACAAATTTATAATCTTGCACTAGAACGGCTTAAGGTAGAAGGAGACAGATCTCTTCTTGTAGATAGACAGGTACAAAAGCAAAAACTTTTAAATAATTTAGCAGATACTGAGCTACAAACACAAAGAGCAATTTCAAGAGCAAAATTGGGACTGGCCGTAGCAAGAGGACAAGATGCTCTTACTAGAGGAGCTACAGGCACTCGAGCTGGTTTACAGCGTCTTGCTGAACAGGAGATACAGTACCAGCGAAGAGAAGTAGGATTTGTTGAACAACAGCTTGCTGACAATGCAAACAGAATTCAAAAGTTAAGAGCCGAAGGCAAGGACACCGAGACAGAATATCAGAATGCTTTAGATGCTCGTATTGAACTTACGATGCGTCTTGTAGATACCCAAAATAAACTTCTACAATCTGAGCAAGCTCTTACAAGCGCAGGATTTTTTGCACAACAAGGAATAGCTCAACAAGCATTAGATACTCAAGTTAATGTTCGTAGAGGAATGGGTCTAGTTGGAGGCACTTCTCTCGGAGGAGAATATGAGCAGCAGGCATTAAAACTTTTAGCTGATTTAAATAAAACTGATGTTTCTCAACTTGATCAGTCTGATAGAGAAAAACTAAAAGCAAGTGTAAATGCCGCTGTATCTGCTAGAATTGAGCT
>Ga0070754_10002765_pt1 | contig 12723 bp, 14 predicted proteins | sample VirMetDEL_Sep_01_FD_75181 | JGI IMG/M metagenome (GOLD analysis project Ga0070754, IMG submission 75181) | Aqueous microbial communities from the Delaware River and Bay under freshwater to marine salinity gradient to study organic matter... | ecosystem: Environmental > Aquatic > Marine >... | reverse complement strand
TTTGGTGGTAAGCTCGCGCACCATGAATATCTACAGCTCTCGCCCCGTTGTCCTCTGTCTCTCCGGCCATGATCCCAGTGGTGGCGCCGGCTTGCAGGCAGATATCGAAGCCCTGCTCGCCCAAGGCTGCCATGCGGCCCCGGCCGTCACTGCCCTGACCGTGCAGAACACCGTCAATGTCAGCGATTTCCGCGTACTGGACTGTGAGTGGGTAATGGCCCAGGCCAATGCCGTCCTCGGTGACTCCGACGTGGCGGCGGTCAAGCTGGGCATGCTCGGCTCCACCGCGATGGTCGACACCGTGGTCGAACTGCTGCAGGCGCACCCGCACCTGCCGGTGGTGTGCGACCCGGTGCTGCGCGCCGGCGGCGGTGGCAGCCTGGGCAAGGACGAAGTCGGCTACGCCATGCGCGAGCGGCTGCTGCCGTTATCGCTGATCGCCACGCCGAACCTGCCTGAAGCCCGCATCCTCGCCGAACTGCCCGAGGGCACCGCCGACGAATGCGCCGCGAAGCTGTTGCCGTTTATCAAGCACCTGTTGATCACCGGCGGCCATGGCGATGAGCATGAAGTGCACAACCGTCTCTACAGCCGTGATGGCACGCGCCAGACCTTTACCTGCCAGCGTCTGCCCGGCAGCTATCACGGTTCGGGCTGCACCCTGGCCAGCGCCCTGGCCGGACGGATCGCCCAAGGCGAAGGGCTGGTGAGTGCGGTGCAGTCGGCACTTAACTACACTTGGCGCACCCTGCGTGATGCCGAACAACTCGGCCAGGGCCAGTTCGTACCGCGCCGGCTGCCGCTGGATTTCTGCTCGTAACTATCTGCTCTTAACAGCAAGAGGCCTGCCCGATGAAACTACGTGGCCTTTACGCCATTACCGACAGCCAACTGTTGGCCGGCAAGTTCCTCGCCTACGTCGAAGCGGCATTGGACGGTGGCGTGACCCTGCTGCAGTACCGCGACAAAAGCAGCGACGAAGCCCGGCGCCTGCACGAAGCGGAAAAACTGCGGGAGCTGTGCTCGCGCTACAAGACCCAGCTTATTATCAATGATGACTTCGACCTGGCCGCCCGCCTGGGCGTCGGCGTGCATCTGGGCCAGACCGACGGCCCACTGACGCCGGCCCGTGCGCTGCTCGGCTCCAAGGCGATCATCGGCGCCACCTGCCACGGCCAGATCGAACTGGCCGAACAGGCGGCGAAGGAAGGCGCCAGTTATGTCGCCTTCGGCCGCTTCTTCAATTCCAACACCAAGCCGGGTGCTCCGGCCGCCACCGTTGAAATGCTCGCCGAGGCCCGCAAGCGCCTGCATGTGCCGATCTGCGTGATCGGCGGCATCACCCTGGAAAACGCCGGACCGTTGGTGGCCCAGGGTGCCGACCTGCTGGCCGTGGTCCACGGCCTGTTCGGTGCCGACAGTACCCAGGAAGTCACGCGCCGCGCCCGCGCCTTCAACGCATTAATCAAATCCTGAATTCAGAGAGCCCTCACCATGTCTCGTTCCGAAACCCTGTTTGCCGATGCCCAGAAACACATCCCCGGCGGTGTGAACTCCCCCGTGCGTGCGTTCAAAAGCGTGGGCGGCACGCCGTTGTTCTTCAAGCATGCCGAAGGCGCCTACGTCACCGACGAAGATGACAAGCGCTACGTGGATTACGTCGGCTCCTGGGGCCCGATGATCCTCGGCCACAGCCACCCCGACGTGCTGGACGCCGTGCGCAGGCAGCTGGAACACGGCCTGTCCTACGGCGCGCCGACCGCCATGGAAACCGAGATGGCCGATCTGGTCTGCAGCATCGTGCCGTCGATGTAGATGGTGCGCATGGTCAGCTCCGGCACCGAAGCCACCATGAGTGCGATTCGCCTGGCCCGTGGTTTCACCGGCCGCGACAGCATCATCAAGTTCGAAGGCTGCTACCACGGCCATTCCGACAGCCTGCTGGTCAAAGCCGGTTCCGGCGCGCTGACCCAAGGCGTACCCAGCTCGGCCGGCGTACCGGCAGCGTTCGCCAAACACACCCTGACCCTGCCGTTCAACGACATCGGTGCCGTCGAGCAGATGCTCAGCGAAGTCGGCCAGGACGTAGCGTGCATCATCGTCGAGCCGGTGGCCGGTAACATGAACTGCGTGCCGCCCGCCCCGGGCTTTCTGGAAGGCCTGCGCGAACAGTGCGACAAGCACGGCGTGGTGCTGATTTTCGACGAAGTGATGACCGGCTTCCGCGTTGCCCTCGGCGGTGCCCAGGCGCACTACGGCGTCACGCCGGACCTGAGCACGTTCGGCAAGATCATCGGGGGCGGCATGCCCGTGGGCTGCTTCGGCGGCAAGCGCGAGATCATGCAGCACATCGCGCCGCTGGGCCCGGTGTACCAGGCCGGCACACTCTCGGGTAACCCGCTGGCCATGGCGGCCGGCCTGACCACCCTGCGCCTGATCAGCCGCCCGGGCTTCCACGCCGAGCTGACCGACTACACCACCCGCCTGCTGGACGGCCTGCAACAGCGCGCCGATGCCGCCGGTATCCCGTTCGTGACCACGCAAGCGGGCGGCATGTTTGGCCTGTACTTCAGCGGCGCCGATGACATCGTCACCTTTGATGATGTGATGGGCAGCGATGCCGACCTGTTCAAGCGCTTCTTCCACCTGATGCTGGAGGGCGGCGTGTACCTGGCGCCGAGCGCCTTCGAAGCCGGCTTCACCTCGATCGCCCATGGCGACGCCGAGCTGAAACTGACCCTGGATGCCGCCGAGCGCGCCTTCGCCGCACTGAAATAAGCCGGAGCAAAAACCTGACGTCGCTGTGGGCGGCGTCAGATTTGCTACTTTGCCTACAGGGATTTCCTTATTTTTCCGAGAATTTACCTGCAATCCGGCAGATAACTTGCCTAAGCAGCAGAAAAACGAGTAAAGACTTTGTAAGCAGAGGCCTGCTTATTTCATAATGCGCGCTTATTGGATCCCCCGAGGATCCGCGCGCCCCGTCAGAGGTAAGTCGATTCCCATGAAACGCACCGGCCGCACCCTGGTACTGGGCTGCCTGTTGCTCCTTCAGCCGCTGCTGGCACATGCCCAGGCAGGCGGCAACTCGTTGTTAATCCCAGCGATGGGTCGTTGCACCCTCAATACCCAGCCAGACAGCCAGGCCGAAGCCCTGAGCGCGTGTCAGAAACAGGCCGACGGTGGGGATGCGCAGGCGCAATACGAGTTGGGCGAGTACTACCACGACAGCAAGAACCCGGCCCGTGACCTCAACAAAGCCTTGAGCTACTTCGAGAAAGCCTCGCTGCAGGGCCACGCCCAGGCGCAATTCCAGTTGGGCACCATGTTCTTCAAAGGCGAAGGCGTGCCGGCCAATAACGTCCAGGCCTATATCGTGCTGAAAATGGCCGCGGTCAACGGCGCCGAAGACGCGCTGGACACCGCCGACGAAGTCGCCGAGCACATGCAACGCGATGAATTGGAAGTGGCCACCCAGGTCCTGGGGCAGATTTTCCGCAACTACCTGCTGGAGCTGCAGAGCGCCGATGGGCGCTCGCCCTTCTCACCCCTGCCCTGATGCTCAAGGCGATAACAGATACCCCTGTCGATAGGCCTTCGCACCTGCGACATGGGCAATGGTCATTCCCGCAGTTGCCATTCGCCGCACTGAACGAACATACAAAAGCCCCCCACGCGTACAAACCACCGGTGTGACGCGGTCGGTGATCGGATCAATGATTTCGGCCAGGGTTTGCCCCGCCTCCAGGTAATCGCCCACCTGCGCGCAAAACACAATCAAACCTCCCACCGGACTCATCACGGGCTCTACCCCGGCCAACGGCGTCGGCCGGTTGAGTAATGCCGGCGGGCATGACGTCTGGCCATCAATGGCTCCGCACTGAATCAGGTACTGAATCAAAGCCTGGCAATCCTGACGTGCCAGCCCATGGTCCACATCGGCAACCCCTCGTAACTCAACCGTCACAGCGAACCCGGGTGGCGAAAAGCGCCCAGGGAAACGCGCCTGCATCTGCTCCCAAAACAACGTAAAGCACTCATCGAACGATTGCCCGCCTGCCTCTTTTGTCAAAAAGCAGGCCCTGGCGCCCAAGTAGCGGGCCAGGGGTTCCACCTGTGGCCAGAAATCCGGCGACAGGTACAAGTGCTGCACGGCTTCGAAATCACAGTGCAGGTCCAACACGATATCGGCGTCACAGGCCAGCGCCTGCAGGGTCAGGCGCATTGACTGCAATTGCGTCGCCGGCACTTGGCTGGCGAGCGCTTGACGAAGGCTCGAACGAATCAGCTGCAGATTGCTGGCAGGATCATCAGTCAACAGACCTTGCACGCAATCACCGACCTGCTGGCTGACATCAGGGTAGAAACGATTGAAGTTCTCCCGGCTGTCGTTATCGAAGCGCCCCTGGGGCACATCCATCAGCACTTGCTCCAACCCCAGCGGATTGGCCACCGGCACGAGGACGACCGACCAACGCAACAACCCGGCCGCTTCCAGCTGCGCCAACCGTTGCTTGAGATGCCATAAAACCAGCATCCCCGGCAGCTCATCGGCATGCAGCGACGCCTGGAGATAGACCTTCCCCGATGCATTGCCCGGACCGTAATGAAAACTATGGATCTGTTGCGTCGTACCTGGCACGGCCGCCAGTAACTCATGCACATGAGTCTGCATATCGACCCCCTATCGGCCCGGATCAAGAAAGCGCAGCCATCGCCGTTCTGCCAGGCGAAACAGACCGACCAAGGCAAAGGTGATGCACAGGTAAAGGGCTGCGGCGAGGCCGAAGGATTGGAAGGTCAGGAAGGTGGCAGCGTTGGCATCCCGGGTCACTTTGAGGATGTCCGGCACGGTGGCGGTAAACGCCAACGTGGTGGAGTGCAGCATGAAGATCACTTCATTGCTGTAGTAGGGCAATGCGCGGCGCAGGGCCGAAGGCATGATCAAGTGGACATACAGCTTCCAGCCATCGAACCCCAGGGACCTTGCAGCCTCGATTTCACCACGCGGCGTCGCTCGAATGGCACCCGCCAGTATTTCCGTGGTGTAGGCCCCGGTATTCAAGGCGAACGCCAGCAGCGTGCAGTTCAGTGCGTCGCGGAAAAACCCATCCAGCAGTGGTTGCTCACGCACTGCGGCAATGCTGTAGATCCCGGTGTAGAAGATGAGCAACTGGATATACAGCGGCGTACCGCGAAACAGATAGGTGAAGCTTTGCACCGGCCAACGCCACCGGCGCCGGGAGGACGCCCTGGCAATGGACAGTGGCAGTGCAAGCAGCAGGCCGAAACACAGCGAGGCACTGGTCAGCCATAGGGTCATGGCCAGGCCCGTCAGTTGTTGACCGTCGGAGTAGAGCAAGGGCCGCCAGTATTCCTGAATCAGCTCGATCATCGCGGCGACTCCTGCACACCCCCGCAGTAGCGACGCTCCAACCAACGCAATACGAGGTTTGAAACGCTGCTGAGCACTAGGTAGATCAACGCCGCCATCAGCAAAAAGGCCAACACCTGCTGGCTGCTCTTGCCCGCTACCTGGGCCACTTTGATCAAATCCGCCAGGCCGATGATCGATACCAGCGCAGTGGCCTTGAGCAAAACCATCCAGTTATTGCCCAGCCCTGGCAGGGCGAACCGCATCATTTGCGGGAATATCACGTGCACAAAACCTTGGCTGACGGTCATGCCCAAGGCCTTGGCGGCCTGGAACTGACCGCGAGGCACGGCCAGCAAGGCGCCGCGAAAGGTTTCGGTGAAATAGGCGCCGTAGATAAACCCCAGGGTGAGCACTCCTGCGCTGAAAGGGTCGATTTCGATGTAGGCCCAGCCCAGTTCCTGCGTCAGACGACTCAAACCGGTTTGCACTCCGTAGAAAATCAACAACATCAACAGCAGGTCCGGCACCCCACGGATCAGGGTGGTGTAGAGCTGTGCGCAGAAGCGCCAGGCCCTGCACCCGGACAACTTGGCGCCCGCACCGAGCAGGCCGAATGTCAGCCCCAGCAGCAGCGACAGCAGCGCCAGTTGCAACGTGACCCAGACACCGCGCAATAACAACGGCGCGAAGCCCTCCAGGGTCGCAGCGAACTGCGTGAAGGTAGGTAGCATGGTTGCGCCCTCGCCGATCATTGACCGCTGAACATGTCCACACCCGGGAAGTACTGTTCCTGTAACCGGGCATAGGTGCCATCCGCGTGCAGGGCGGCCAGCCCTTTGTCCAGCAAGGCTTTTAACGCGTGATTGCCCTTGGCGATACCAATGGCACTTTGGGAGGGCATCAGTTCGCTTTCAATCAACGGTCCCAGCACAAACCCCGCGCCTTGGGGCAAGCGCAAAAATCCGCTTTGCGCCTGCTGAGCATCTTGCAGCGAAGCCTGCAAGCGGCCCGCCACCAGGTCGGCGTACACCTGCTCCTGATCGGCGTACGCCACGACCTTCATGCCCTGTTTAACAAGCACTTGGCGGGCATAGGTTTCCTGGGTACTGCCCTGTAAGTAGCCAACGGCCGTCCCCTTGGCCAGTTCAGTGCCGGGGCGGAATACCATGGCAGTGGGACTGGAAAACACCTCCGAGGAAAAATCGATCACCTTTTGCCGTGCTTCAGTAACCGTCATTGAAGCCAGGATTGCGTCGATCTTGCCGGCGTTCAGGCTCGGGACCAGTCCGTCGAAGTCGCTTTCGCCCCATTGGCAGCGAATCTTCAAACGCGCGCATAGAGCATTGCCTATATCAACTTCGAAACCGGTCAAAGTTCCCGCACTGTCCTTATAGGCAAACGGCGCATAGTTGGGGTCGGCACCGAAACGAATTACCGCATAGTCCCTGGCAACGAGTGGCGCACTTACAAATAACATGGCGAATAACATCAGGATTATTTTTTTCATTATTGTATTCCTCGTTATTAATCAAACAGCAGGACTGGCTACACTTCGATAAACGGAATCTCTCGTCGTAGAAACAAAGAATCAGCAGGCGCATCAAACTCTCGTGCCATTCGATGCCCGGAATACACCGCCGCAGCAATCGTGCCCGGCGCCATACAGTCGCCGATCAAGGTCAGCGTACTGATACCGGCCGCCAGTGATTGTTCGGGTGCGTTATTCAACGCCTGAAACAGCGCCTGCTCGGGCTCGCGGGAGGTGACCAACACCAGTGATGCGGCTGGAATGAAGGAGGTCCGCGCGGTGTAGACGCACCCTGCCAGCACACCTTCCGGCATACCACTGACCAGTGTATGGGACGGGATGATCGTGACATTCAACTCCAGCAGCCGGCGCTGGATGCGATGCTGCTCCAGGGTGTTGTGGGTCCAGGCCGCCACATCCGCCGCAGGGGTGACGAATATCACGTCGAGTCCCCGCGCCACCAGGTGCTCGGCCAACACACTGCCCATGTAATAGTGATCGTCGTCGAACAGCAGCACCGGTGAAGGCGGTAGTACACCCGCCATCAGATCGTCCGGCGTCAGCACGGGCAGGCACTCCAGGCCCGGTAACACCCACCGCAGGGCGCGCCCCAACCCGTCCCGCCGCCAGCGAGAGCCGGTGGCGATAAATACATGCTCGGCAGCAAAGTCGAGGACGTCCTGGGCCTGCAAAGGACTTTCCCGATAAACCTCGACCGATGCCAGGCGGCTTAAGGCATCCAGTCGATAATCGATGACCCGCTCCCAACTCGCCAGCCCCGGAAGCCGCGCCTCCAAGGCTACGCGTCCGCCCAGCGTGCGCTGGCTGTCCACAAGCGCAACGTCCATCCCTCGCGCGCCCAGTATCCGCGCGCACTCAAGCCCAGCAGGGCCGGCGCCGACCACCAGCGCGCGCCCTGGCTCATCCGCCCGCTTCACCGCCTCCGGGTGCCAGCCGCGCCGCCACTCCTCGCCCATGGTCGGATTCTGAGTACAGCGCAAAGGCGTGCTGGTGTGATCGCCACTGACACACACATTGCAGCCAATGCATTCACGGATCTCTTCAGCGCGCCCCTCTTCAATCTTTTTTGGCAGGAAAGGATCGGCAATCGAAGGGCGGGCCGCACCAATGAGGTCGAGAACGCCACGGCGGACCATGGAGGCCATGGTGTCCGGCGAGGTGAACCGCCCGACGCCTACCACCGGCTTGCAGGTCAGCGATTTGAGCCCCAGCAGGAAGGCCTCTTGATAACCTTCCGAGGCAAAGCGCGCGGTGACGCTGTCATTGGACCAATCGGCGACATTCACATCCCACAAGTCCGGCAAGTCCGCCAGCATCGAGAAAACTTCAGCCCCTTCGCCCTCGCGACACAGACCGCCGGCCATCTGCTCATCCACCGCCAGGCGCACCGCCACGGCGCATCGATCACCCACCGCATCGCGGGTGTCCTCAATCAGTTCGCGCAGCAGGCGCACGCGGTTTTCCAGCACGCCGCCGTACTCATCGGTGCGGCGGTTATTACGTGGTGTGAGGAAATGGAAAGGCACACTCAGGTCATGCCCGGCATAGACATAGATGATGTCAAACCCCGCGTCCCGCGCCCGCAGCGCGGCTGCGCGGTGCATGGCGCGTAACTGCTGGATATCGGCACGACTCATGGCCCGCGCCTGGACGGGGTCATAACCACGCACCGGCGTATTGGAGGGCGCCCAGGGGATTTCACGGCTGTAGCGGTTGGGCGCGGAGTAACCATTGAACGCCAATTCGATGCCGGCCAGTGAACCGTGCTGGTGGACCGCCTCGCACATCAGTGCGAGTGCCGGAATGTCGCGTTCATCCCACAAGCGCGCCTCTATGTAAGGGGAGAACTCGCTCAGCGGGCTGATTTCACACTCTTCAGTGCAAACCACGCCCCAACCGCCCTCGGCTTTTATGCCACGCATGCGGGCCATGGCCGAGGGGTGCACATGGCCCATGCCATTACAGTGGGGAACTTGATAAAAACGGTTGCGGGTGCGAACCGGGCCGATTTGCACCGGTTCAAACAGAATGTCATAGCGAGGATCGCGCACGGGGCTACTCCCGAACAGATAAGTTCGTTAATGACTGCGTGAGAAGAAACTCGGCGTTAACTAATGGTGTGGTTTAACAGTGTTGAAGTACGGGAAAACTTCGAGGCATTTTATTCTTGATGTAGTCATGGCACCCCCTCGGCATGGACGAAAACTGCTACTTTTCCAGCAGAATGTCCATGCACTACAGGTGCATTTCAGAAGCGTCCTACAAATTCATCAAGAGACTTTACTTCTCAGGCATCGGCATCGGAAACGGCATGACATTGCTCATGCCCCGGGCTTCGCTGATTTTCGGCGTGCCCAGGCGCTCGACTTCGTCGATGCGCACGATCGAATGCATCGGCACAAAACTGCGCACCACGCCTTCGAACTGAGCCTTGAGTTTTTCCTCGCCCGGGTCGACGACCAGCTGTGTGCGCTCGCCAAAGACGAACTCTTCCACTTCCAGGAAACCCCACAGATCACTTTGATAGATCTGCTTGGCGTACATTTCGAACACCTGGCCCTGGTTGAGGAAAATCACCTTATAGATTGGAGCTTCACGTTTGGTCATGGTGGGTGAGGAACACATGGGGGATATAAAAGAGGGCGCGAACTATAGCATGGCACCCGATGCACAGTGCTAGGAACCGATGGGCATGCCCCCTATAATGCGCGGTTCTTTACCACCAGTTGACGATTCCCATGGCCAAGAAGCTTTATATCGAAACCCACGGTTGCCAGATGAACGAGTACGACAGCTCGCGCATGGTCGACCTGCTGGGTGAACACCAGGCCCTGGAAGTCACCGCCCGCGCCGAAGATGCCGACGTGATCCTGCTCAATACCTGCTCGATCCGCGAGCGGGCCCAGGACCGTGTGTACTCACAGCTGGGCCGCTGGCGCGAATTGAAGCTGGCCAACCCGGACATGGTGATCGCCGTCGGCGGTTGCGTGGCCAGCCAGGAAGGCGCCGCGATCCGCGACCGTGCGCCGTATGTCGACGTGGTCTTCGGCCCACAGACCCTGCACCGCCTGCCGGAAATGATCGACGCCGCACGCATCACCAAGCTGCCCCAGGTCGACGTCTCGTTCCCGGAAATCGAAAAATTCGACCACTTGCCCGAACCGCGCATCGACGGGCCGAGCGCCTACGTGTCGGTGATGGAAGGCTGTAGCAAGTACTGCACCTTCTGTGTGGTGCCCTACACCCGTGGTGAAGAGGTCAGCCGGCCGTTTGACGACGTGCTCGCAGAAATCATCCACCTGGCCGAAAACGGCGTGCGCGAAGTGACCCTGCTGGGCCAGAACGTCAACGGCTATCGCGGCCTGACCCACGACGGGCGCCTGGCTGACCTGGCGGAGTTGATCCGCGTGGTCGCTGCGGTGGATGGCATCGAGCGCATTCGCTACACCACCTCGCACCCGCTGGAGTTCTCCGACAGCCTGATCCAGGCCCATGCCGATGTGCCGGAACTGGTCAAGCACCTGCACTTGCCGGTGCAATCGGGCTCGGACCGCATCCTCTCGGCGATGAAACGCAACCACACCGCCCTGGAGTACAAATCCAAACTGCGCAAATTGCGTGCAGCCGTGCCGGGCATCTGCATCAGTTCGGACTTTATCGTCGGCTTCCCCGGCGAAACCTAGAAAGACTTCCAGCAGACCATGAAGCTGATCGAAGACGTCGGTTTCGACTTCTCCTACTCGTTCGTCTACAGCCAGCGCCCCGGCACCCCGGCGGCGGACCTGCTGGACGAAACCCCGGAAGCGCTGAAAAAAGAGCGCTTGAACGCGCTGCAACATCGCCTTAACCAGCAGGGTTTCGAGATCAGCCGACAAATGGTCGGCTCCATCCAGCGCATCCTGGTCACCGACTACTCGAAAAAAGACCCTGGCGAATTGCAGGGCCGTACCGAGAACAACCGGATCGTCAACTTCCGTTGCGATAATCCGACATTGATCGGTCAGTTTGCCGACGTGCATATCGATGCGGCGCAACCGCACTCGCTGCGCGGCTCGCTGGTGCAATAAAGGTGAGAGGGGGACAAGCCCCCTCCCACATTGGAACCGTGCAACATTCCAATGACGTAAGTGCTTTCGTACCCGCGTCACTGGCGTTATCCTCTCTTTCACCTAAACAGCCAAAGGGCGGCTAAAAGCAACCTTGAACGCACCCATAGCAGAACCCCATCGTTTTCTCCTCGAGCCCTTTGAGGCTCGCCGTTTCGCCAACCTGTGCGGACAGTTCGACGAGCACCTGCGCCTGATCGAGCAACGCCTGAGCATCGAGATCCGCAATCGCGGCAATCAGTTCGAGCTTATTGGTGAACCCCAACACACCACGTCTGCAGAAAACCTGCTGCGCCGCCTCTACCGTGAAACCAAGGGTAGCGAGCTGTCGCCGGAAACGGTGCACCTGTACCTGCAGGAATCCGCCGTGGAAGACCTGGCCAACAACCCGGTGGCCGAAGCCAGCGTGGCCCTGCGCACCAAAAAAGGCATGATTCGCCCGCGCGGCTTGAATCAGCAGCGCTACGTCAAGGAAATCCTCGGCAACGACATCAACTTCGGCATCGGCCCCGCCGGTACCGGCAAGACCTACCTGGCCGTGGCCTGTGCGGTCGACGCCCTGGAGCGTGAGCAAGTACGCCGTATCCTGCTGGTGCGCCCAGCGGTCGAGGCCGGTGAAAAACTCGGCTTCCTGTACGGGTCGACCTGGCCCAGAAGATCGACCCGTACCTGCGCCCGCTCTACGACGCGCTGTACGAGATGCTCGGCTTTGAATACGTGGCCAAACTTATCGAGCGCCAGGTGATCGAGATCGCCCCGCTGGCCTACATGCGCGGCCGCACCTTGAACAACAGCTTCATCATCCTCGACGAAAGCCAGAACACCACCGTCGAGCAGATGAAGATGTTCCTCACCCGGATCGGTTTCGGCTCCACCGCCGTGATCACCGGTGACGTCACCCAGGTCGACCTGCCCAAGGGCACCAAGTCCGGCCTGGCCCAGGTGATCGAGGTGCTCAAGGACGTGCCGGGTATCAGCTTCACGCACTTCATGCCCAAGGACGTGGTCCGCCATCCGCTGGTGCAGCGCATTGTCGAAGCCTACGAGCGCTTCGACCACCGCGATGACGCACCAGCCAAGGACGTTCGCCGCGATGCTTGAGCTTGACCTGCAGCTGGCCACCGAAGCGCCCGCCCCCAGCGAAGAACAGTTCCGTCAATGGTGCGCCCTGGCCCTGCGCCAGCGCAGCGCCGACTCGGAACTGACCATCCGCCTGGTGGACGAGCCCGAGGGCCGCGAGCTGAACCACACCTGGCGCCAGAAGGATTACGCGACCAACGTGCTGTCGTTTCCTGCGGACGTACCCGATGAGTTGCTGGACATCCCCTTGCTGGGCGACCTGGTGATCTGCGTCGAGGTGGTCGAGCGTGAAGCGAAGGAACAAGGCAAGGAACTTGAGGCTCACTGGGCCCATCTAGTCATCCACGGCTGCTTGCATCTCTTGGGTTACGACCATATAGACGATGAAGAAGCCGAGGAAATGGAAGCACTGGAACGAACGTTGCTTGCAGAATTGGGTCACCCGGATCCATATGCAGACGACGAAAACTGATCAACACTCAACTGTCACATCAAAGGATTTAGAGTAATCGCTATGAGCGAAGACCGATCGAGCAACGGGCAAAAGTCATGGCTGGGTAAACTGACCCAGGCTTTTGCCCACGAGCCGAAAAACCGCCAGGAGCTGCTGG
>Ga0070754_10002764_pt1 | contig 12723 bp, 15 predicted proteins | sample VirMetDEL_Sep_01_FD_75181 | JGI IMG/M metagenome (GOLD analysis project Ga0070754, IMG submission 75181) | Aqueous microbial communities from the Delaware River and Bay under freshwater to marine salinity gradient to study organic matter... | ecosystem: Environmental > Aquatic > Marine >... | reverse complement strand
TTTTAAATGTTTACATTTATCATTACATATTTTGTTACATTTTTCAAGTTTATTACTATGTTCAAGTTCAAATGCTAAATTTGCTAAATTCCATAAATCTTCCATTGCACAATCTGGTTGTGCCTTTAAATTTTCTGTAGAAATTGAATTCATTTATATTTATTTATATTTATTTAATATAAAAAGTAATATTCTTAAACTTGTTTAAAAAATGTAATTAATATATTTTTTAAAATATTAAATATGTCTATAATTAGTTTAATTAAAGGAAATTTAGCAGAAATATTAGTAGATAATAATAAAAATATATTAATAATTAAATTTACAAAATCAAATTATGATGAAGATGATTTTAATCTTTTATTAGAATATTTTAAAAATTTTTGGATATTAGCATATGAACAAAATAAAAAATATTTTATGTTATTTGATATTAAAGAAATTGGTTTTTTCCCTTTACAAAAATTAGATAGTTTTAAAAAATTATTAATTAGTTTAGAAAAATATTTTATTCACTCATTACATTGTTCTTCATTATTAACTAATAATGATTTAGTATTGTTAATACTAAAACCATTATTGAATGCATATAAAGCTGTTAGACCATTTGATATATTTAATAAAATTGAAGAAGTAATAATTTTTTTTAATAAAAATAAAAATGAAAACTTAATTAAAAACTCAAATGAAAACTCAAATGAAAACTCAAATGAAAACTCAAATGAAAACTTAAACGAAATGTAAAATTATTATAATAAATATTTATATAAATAAGTCATATCTTGATTAGTATATTTATTAATTATTTGATTTAATAATTTTTTATAATAGAAATATAATTTATATTTGATAATTAAATTTACCTCATTAATTAAATTATCTTTTAAATTACAAATATTATTCCAATTATGTTTACATAAATTTGATTTACAACATAAACAATCAATAATTTCAGGATTTAATTTCATTATGTTTTTATATATTATATCAGAAGATATGTTATTAATTAATAATTTTGATGGTGGTTCAAATGGATAATTTATATTAAAAAAAATATTAATATTATTATTTTTATAATTAAATTCTAAATTATATCCTTTATCTAATATATTAAATTTATATTTTAAATTAAAATTTTTTAATTCATTAGAAATTCTTCTATAACTTATATTATTGTTTTCATAATATATTATATTATTCATTATTTATATATTAAAATTTAAATTTTAAATAATTTATTTTAATAAATATGATAATTTTTAATATAATAATATTTACATATTTATATGGATCATTGTATAGAAGAAATTTAAAAAAAAAATTTTTATTAATTGGATTAGTTCAAGATCATCATATTATTCCAAATGAATTTAAAAATTATATAATTAATTCATCTATATTAACAAGTATTCATGATTCAAAAAATATAATAATGTTACCAACTTCTTATGGTAAATTATTAATAAATACAAAAAGACCAATACATGAAAATGGACATAAAAAATATAATAACTATGTAAAAAAATTATTAGAAATATATGATATAGATGATATTTTATATTTTTTAAAATATCAAATAATTAAAAATTCAAATAATATAACAAAATTAATCTAAAAATTTATTTATAAAATTATTTAATGTTTTCATTATATTCTGAAAATAATCAAATTGATAATTATTAATATCAACATCTCCATCAATAATGACAATATTATTTTTATTAAAATTATTTAACCATAATTCATGATATAAATGACAATTTAATAAATATTCTTTATTAATTTTATCTTCTCCTGTTCTAGATCTTTTATTTACTCTAGATAAACATATATCAGGAGAAGTTTTAATATAAATAATTTTAATATTTTTAAATTTATCATTAAATGAATCAAACCATTTATTATAAACTTGAAATTCTATTGAATTTAATTTATTTATATCATATAACATTTTAGCAAATACATTTTTATCAGTAAATATAGATCTTTCTGTAATAATAACATCATAATTATTATTAAATTCTTTTAAAATTTGAGATAATCTACTAATATAAGCATTCATTTGAAATACAAAAGAATATTTTTCATTATTTTCATAAAATTTTTGAATTATATTTTTTTCAGAATTTATATCAATTATACTTTCCCAAGATTTAACAGGTTCTTGCAAAAAACAAATATTTAATTCTTTATTTAAAAAATTTTTAAAATTACATTGTAAATATTTAATTATTGTTGATTTACCAGACCCTATATTACCATCAATTGAAATTATTAAAGGTTTATTCATTATAATAAAATAATTATAGTATTTTTAAGTCTAATTTATAAATTTATTACAAAAAAATAAATAATTTAAAATTTTGAAAGTTTAAAATTATAAAATGACAGAATATAATATAATAACGTGGAATGTAAATGGTATTCGAAGTCGTATTTTTGATAATAAAGCTTCAACAACTTGTAAAAAAATGTCAAGAGTTTTACAGGATGATTCTAGTTTAAGTATGTTATTAAAAATAAATCCAATTGATTTTATTTGTTTTCAAGAAACACGATGTAGTGTAGAAAATAGTAAATGTTTAATAATTCCAAATTATATATCTATTTTTAATGAATCAAAAGAACAAAATGCAAGAAATGCAAATAGATATTCAGGAACAGCAGTATTTATAAAAAAAAATATAATAATAAATGAAATATTATATCAAATACCAAATCAAACAGAATATATTGATACAGAAGGAAGAATAATAATTATTTATTTTGGAGAAAATAATGAAAATGTATTAATAAATGTTTATACACCAAATTCAGGTACAAATTTTGAAAAAAGATTAAAATTTCAAAATGCAATGATAATATTTTTAGCATGTGAAAATTTAAAACGAAATGTAATATATGTAGGAGATTTAAATGTTGCTTATTTATCTCAAGATTGTCATTTTAAATATATAATGAGTAGTACATATAAAAAAATAAATACACCAATTGTTGGAATGTTACCAGAAGAAATTCAGTATATAACAGATATATCTTTAATACAATTAAAAGATACATTTTTAGATATTGAAGATAATTATATAAATTATAAAAAAGATTTACCTAATGATTATAAAGGATTTACTTGGTGGGATCCAAGAATGAAAAAAATTTATAATAATGAAACAAAAACAAATATAAGTATATTTAGATATAAAAATTTAGGTTGGAGATTAGATTATATATTTGTAAGTAATAATATAAATGTTTTAGAAAGTAAAGTTTATAAACAAATTGGTGAATTTACAGAACCAAATGCTAGTGATCATGCACCATTATATTCAAAAATTAAAATTAATAAATAAATTAAAAAAAAATATATATATATATATTAAATTATATGTTTAGTGTTTTAATATTATTTATTTCATATTTAATTAATAAAAATTTTTTAGTAAATAGAAGAAATTTAATTGTTTTATCATCTTCTTTAAATTTACCATTTAATAATTTAAGTTTAGAATATAATTTACCTTATAATTCTCAAGAAAGTGATAAAACTATTATTCATACAAATAAAATAGATAAAATTACTTTTTTAGGTCCAATAACAGATGAAAGTTGTTATTATTTAATAGAGTCAATTGAAAATTTAAAAAATAATAAATGTGATATTATTAAATTAAATATACAAAGTGCAGGTGGAAGTTTATTACCAGCATTTGGTGTAGTAGATTTAATTAGAACAAGTGAAATACCTATTCATACATATATTAATGGATATGTAGCTAGTGCTGCTTCTTTAATATCTGTAAGTGGTCATAAAAGATTAATGGGTAAAAATGGATTAATGTTAATTCATTCATTAAGAACTTCATCTGAAGGTGGAACTTATTTAAATATAAAAGATAATAGTGATAATGCAGATACTTTTATGAATTTATTAAAAGATATTTATTTATTAAATTCAAATATAGATGAAAAATATTTAAATTATTTGTTATCACATGATTTATGGTTAAATTCAAGTACTTGTTTACAAAATAAATTAATAGATCAAATACTTTAAAATTTAAATTAAACAAAATTAAAAAAAAATTACAAAAAAAAATATATAATAATAACATATTTAATTAAATTTTAAATATGAATATTTTAGTTTGTGATAAATGTTCTAAAACTTATTATTTTGATAATACAACATGTATTGATTTAATTTGTAATAATTGTCAACATCATGATGTATATTATTATATTAATTGTCATTATTATTCTTTTTTTATATCTAAATCTAAATTAAAATTGTACAATTTAGATAAAAATATATTAGATAAAAAAATAGAATATAAAATAAAATTAAATAAAATAAATAAAATAAATAAAATGAATGAAATAAATAAAATAAAAAATAATTTAAATTGTTTTTCAATTATAAAAATAATAAATTATTTTTTTTAATTCGTAATTAATTTAAAATATTAACATTTATATATAAATATATTAAATTATAATGGAACAATATAATCAATCAGAAGAAATTTTATTAGATAAAAAAAAATTAACAAAAAGTGAATTAGATGAAAAATGGCAACATTTTAGTAAATTATATCCAAAATTATATTCATTATTATTAACCAATGATGATTTTGATATGAATATGTTAAAATTTATATGTAAAAATGTAGATAAACATAAAATATTATCTGATAATGAAAAATTAGAATTAGAAGTTGATATAGGAAAAAAATTAGCAAATAAATATATCTATTCACAAACATCTTTACCAAAACCAACAAAAGAACAAGAAGAATTTATAAAAGAAAAATTAAAAGAAAAATTAAAATAAATTATTTTTTTTTTTAATTATAATAAATATTAAATTTTTTAATTAATTGAATTGCATTTAATCTATCATCAGGATTTTTACATAACATATAATTTTTAATAATATATTTAATATTATATGGTGTCCAAAACCACTTAAATCCATTATTTGGATTATATCTTTTTGATTCAAAAAGTTCATAAAAAACAATACCTAATGCATATATATCAATTTTATTAGTATAGAAATTACAAGGCATTTCAGGTGCTTTATATCTTTCAGTACCAAATGATTTAGTTAAATCATTTATTTCTAAATTAGTATTAGATAAATTAAAATTAGATAAATTACAATTTAAAGTTTTTGTTAATTTAGAAAGTCCAAAATCAGTTATTTTAGCAACTTTAGAATTTGTTAATAAAATATTAGATAATTTAATATCTCTATGTATTAAACTTTCAGGTTTTCTATTATGATAATAAGCTAATGCTTGTAAACAATCTCTTATAATTTTAATTTTTGTGCTTTTATATAATTTATTTAAATTTTTTAAAAGATCTCCTCTTGGAATATATTCCATAACAATTATAAATGGATCATTAACATATCCTAAAATTTGAACAATATTAGGATGATGTAATTTAGTCATAATATCAATTTCTCTATGAATTAAAAAATTTTTTTCTTCTAAACAAAATTCATTAAATATTTTTGCAACAACATATGTTTCTCTCCATTTTGCTAAATAAACACTTGCAAAAGAACCTTTACCTAATAATTTATCTTTAAAAATAATTAATTCCCATGGAGGAATTTCCCAATTATTAAATATTTTATTTGAAATATCATAAAATTGTTTGGGAACACCATTATGTATACTTAAATCATTATCAAATGTATCATTTATTTTTTTATTAAAATTTTGAAACATTTTACAATATTTAATATATCTTATATAATTATTTTTAAGTTAAATTTATAAATATGAATATATTTGTATTATCATTATGTCCATCATTATGTGCAAAATATCATAATGATAAACATGTAGTAAAAATGATATTAGAATATGCTCAATTATTATGTACAGCACATCATGAATTAGATAATAATCCAAATTCAAATTTATATAAATCTGCATTTAAAAATCATCCATGTGCAATATGGGTAAGAGAATCATCAGGTAATTATTGTTGGTTATATATATTATTTAAATATTTATGTAAAGAATATACATATAGATATAGTAATAAATTAAAAAAAAAACATCATATGGCTGAAATTAAATTATTAGATATATTACATAATGTTCCATCAAATATACCATTTGGAAATATAACTAAATTTCCACAAGCTATGCCAGATGATGTTAAACATAATAATTCAATTATAGCATATAAACAATATTATAATAAATATAAAAGACCATTTTGTAAATGGAGAAAAAGAAATATTCCTTATTGGTTTGAAATTAATTAAATAAAAATATTAATGAAATAAATTATTAGCAAAACATATTATTAAAATAATTAATATAATTATAATTAATATAATATATATGATATTAAAATTATAAAAATAAAGTTTATTCCATCCTTTATTTAAATTATTTAAATTTTCTTTATTTATTTTTAAAAAATTATAACCATATCCAAATGTTGGATCCCAATTTTTTGAATTTTCAGTCATATTAAATGCTTGTACAATTAATGGTTGTTTATAAATATAAACATTTAAATTATTATTATATATTAAATTTGTATCAATATTATAATTATTAATAATAACATCATAATTTAAATTAATTATTTTAGCTCTAGTTTTAGCTGACCATATAGCAGCTTGTAATCCCCAAAATGGTAATATTATATTATTATTATATGATAATCCTCTAAATAGTATTTTTTTATGATTTGTATTTCCAAATTTATTAAATAAGCCTCCAGATGCAAATGAATATATATCAAAGTTATTATTTTGAATAAAATCATTTATTTCATTATAAATTTTTTTATCAAAATTTATAATAAATGCATCATCTTCTAAAATAATAATATTTTCATTATTATTAATATTAAATTCGCAAATATTTTTATATGCATCTACAATATCTAAATTAGTATTATTAATTTTTACATTTTTGTTACAATTTTGATAACCTTTATTATATTGTATATAAGTATTTTTACCTAATTCAAATAATTCTGGTTGTCTAGATTTTAAATTATTTGAATTTTCCATAGTTAATATAAAAACATGATTAATTGATTTTAATAATGGATTATTTGTAGTATTAATCAAATTTATTTTATAACAATCATTTTTAAAAACTTCTATATTTTTCATTTATAATATTTAAGTATAATATTATATAAATATTTATAATTATATAAATAAAATTAATGAATAATTTTTGCATACATTAATATAAATTATTTAATTATATTTTTTAAAATCATTATACCAAAGATCTTTAATAGTTAATTTATTAATTTTTTCAAATTCAATATTTTTATTTTTATAATCTGTTTCCATTTGTTCTAATTTTTCTTGTGTAAATGCAATACCAGGAATATCTAATAAATATTTATAATCTGGATTTTCAAATAGATTCATTTTTTTCATATCAGATGTAATATCTATTTTTTTTCTTTTAAATAGTATTAGTTCTTCATTTACTACTGCTCTAATATATTTAACTTTTGAATCTAATATTTTTAATTCATTTGAAATTTTATTTTGTAAATATTTTTTTCTGAGATTATGATATTTTGTTCTATTATTATAAAAATTATATAATATATCTTCAGGACAATCCATTTTTTGTATTTCTCCATTTGGCATAAATACATGCATATTTGTTGCATTAATATTCGTTGTTAATTTTAATTGTTTTTCAAGATTTCCATCATATTCCCATTGATTTAATACTTTTTTAGATACTTTAATTTCAAAATTTACATCTGTTTCAGATGAATTATTTTTAAAAGTTATAATTTTTTCTTCTGTTTCTAATTTTTCTAAATGTTGTTTATATGATTCTGTCCATTCACCAATTGGTAATTCAGTAACTATAATTGTATTATCATTAATAGTATAAGTACCATAAGATATCCATTTATTTTTTTCTGTTTTTGAAATATATCCTTTAAAATTATTATACCATGGTGTTAATTCTGGTATAATATAATCTGGATCTTCAATTAATTTTTCTAAACAATATTTTAAATCATCTGGATTAAAAGATGGTATTTTAGTGGAAAAACCAGTTCCAATTCCTTCAGTTCCATTAATTAATATTAATGGTAAAGTTGGTATATAATATTTTGGTTCAATATCTTGTCCTTCTTCGTTAAGATAATCAAGAACTGCAAAATCATCAGTATTAAATAATTGATTTGTATATTCAGATAATTTTGTAAATATATATCGAGGACTAGATGAATCTTTTCCACCCATTAATCTAGAACCAAATTGTCCACAAGGTTCTAATAAATTCATATTATTTGAACCAACAAAATTTTGTGCCATATTAATAATTGTTTCTTGTAATGAATGTTCACCATGATGATAAGCTGTATGTTCAGATACATATCCAGCTAATTGTGCAACTTTAATTTCTTTATTTAGATTTTTCTTAAAACATGCAAATAATACTTTTCTTTGTCCTGGTTTTAATCCATCTAAAATATTTGGAATACTTCTAATATTATCACTTATAGAAAATAATACAAGTTCTTTATTAATTAAATTAGATATACTAATTGGTTTTTTTGTTAAATAATCTAATCCTTCAAACTCTTTTGTATTTTTACGAATCCAGTCTTTTCGATTATCAGCTTCAGTTTTTTTAAAAGCTAATTCAATTGCTTTAGAATCTTCAGCAGAATAATTAATATAATTTAAAATTTTTAAATGTTTAAAATATTCTTTTGCTTCTTGAGATGTTGAAGTTCCTAATCCTTTATAGTATTTAATATTCCAATTACCTTTTGAATTAGAAGTATCTTTCCAATTCATATATTCTTTATGTGTATAAAATGATAATTGTTCTTTACCTTTTGAAGCTTTAACTATAGGTGTTAGAATACTACCTATAAATATATCTTTTAATAGATGAGGCCATCCAGAATCTATAAAATTAATTAATAATGCTTTAATATGAAAGCCATCATAATCTGCATCTGTCATAATAAGTATTTTTCCATATCTTAAATTTTTAATTTCTTTAGTATCTGTTTGTAAACCTAATATTTTTTTTATATTTAAAATTTCTTCATTTTTAGAAATTTGTGAAAATGAAGCTTCTCTTGTATTTAATAATTTACCTCTTAATGGAAATACACCATAATAATCTCTACCAACAATTGATAAACCAGAAACAGCTGTTGTTTTAGCTGAATCTCCTTCAGTTAAAATTAAAGTACATTTTAAAGATTCTGATGTACCTGCTTTATTTGCATCATCTAATTTTGGAATACTTAATCTAACAACTTTTTTACCATCTGTTTTAGATAATGATTTTTTTTCTTTAGCTTCAGCTACAGCTAATAAAGAATCTACAAATCCTAATTTTATTATTTTTTTAATTAAATCATCTTCACAAACAAATTTACTACCAAATTCTGAAACTCTAGTTGTATGTTTATCTTTTGTTTGTGAACTAAATGTAGGATTATTAATTAAACAATTTACAAATATAAATAAAGAATCTTTTACATATTGTGATTTAATTGTAATATTTTTATGTTTAGCCTGAATTTCATCTGTACATTTTTTTATAATTGGTAAAATTACATGATCAATATGAGATCCACCATCTGTTGTTGCAATACCATTTACAAATGATACTTGTTTAAAAGTATCTTTTGGAGATAATGCAATTGCAATTTGCCATCTTGGACTTTCAAAATAAACTCTTTGAGATTCTGATTTAGATCCAATATATAAATTAATATATTCTGAAAAATCTTTATATTTTATTTTTTGATCATTATAATAAATAGATACATGTTTAGCTGTTATAGCAGAAATATCAAATATTCTTTTTTCTAAAACAGCTAATGTATCATCTTCATCTAATTTTTTCATTCCAAATTTTTCTAAATCTGGAGTAAATGTAATTTTTGTATATGGTTTTATAGTTTTATTAACTTTTTCTATAACGGGGGGAAGAATTTCTGATAAGTTATTTTTAAATATTTGTGTATATTTTTCATTATTAGATACGGTTTCAATAATAAATTCACTAGAATAAATATTTGTTAATTTTGCACCAAGACCATTTAATCCACCAGTTGTTCGTTTTTCTTTATCATTATAATTACTACTACTTAAAAGATTACCAAATATTAATTCCGCTACATATATTCCATGTTCTTTATGAATTTGAATAGGAATACCTGCACCATCATTATAAACACTAATTGTATTATTAGTAATTGAAATTTTAATATTTTTAAGCAAACTATTTCTTTGACTTTCATCTGCTGCATTTGTTACAATTTCATCAAATAATTTATAAATACCAGGATTCCATTTTACATATTTTGAAAATAATTTATCTTTTTCTTCATTTAATATCCATTGTTCTGATGTTATTGTTGCAATTTCTCCAACATACATACCTGGTCTAGCTAATACATGTTCAATTTGTGTATATTTTTTATAAGTATCTTCTATACTCTTAACCATATGATAATCTACTTTTATAAAGGGTCCCCTCTTTAAGTATTTTATTTTTTTGTAAAATTATTAAAATAAATGATATTTTATTTACAAAAAATATTTACTTAAAAATGTGTTAAATGTTAATATAAATTGTCATAATAATGTCTGATATTATTAATATTATACCAAATTATGAACCTAAAATAAGTGATGAAACTTTTAATATAGTAGATTTAAATATTAGAGATTTACAAAAAAAATATAAATATGGATGTATATGTTGTGGAAATACTTATTTACCAAGTAAATATTCTCAATTAATTTCACAACATTTTAATACTAAAAAACATAATAGATTATGTTTAGAACCAGCAATAGAAAATTTAAAAAGTAATTATGGGGATAGTAGTAATTATGTAAATGCATTTGAAATAAAATGTAAAGAGAATAGAGAATTAAAAAAGTTAAATTATAATTATAAACAAGAATTAGATAAAATAAAAGAAAAATATGAAGCTTTAGAATCTATAAATATTGAATATCAACAAATAATTTTAAAATTAACAAATTTAAAAAAAAATCAACCATTAATTAATTGTGAAAATTTAATTGATTTATAAATATTATTATTAAAATAAAAGTGTATAATTTTTGTTATATTTAGAAAATCCATAAATAGAATTATAATAATCATCTATAATATATAATTGACATTCTAGTTGTTTAATAGGACAATTATTAATATCTGGATTTTTATATCTAATATGAAATGATTTATATCCATTTTTTTTAGGATTTTCAATATAATTTTTACTATACATAACTGATCTTTCAAATTTTAATATTGAATAATATTTAATTAAATCTAATTTATTATAAAATACAAATCTAAAACCAATTATATCATGTAAATTATAAATATCATTTGTATTATATTTATTTAATTTATATATTGAACTTTCAAATGTTTTTATTCTAGATGAAATTAAATGACAATTTAAATTATTTTCTATTAATAAATTATTTAAAAATATTGATTCTTTAGTCATTAATGGCATTACATTAGGAATATAACAACATTTAGTAATTATATTATTTAATATAATTAATAAATTAAATAATTTAAACATTAATATTTATTAAATATTTTAAATTATAAGTTTAAATTTAATTAATATAAATATTTAATTATATTATTTATGAAAGATTATATTCTAGTAACTGGAGGTTCTGGATTTATAGCTTCACATTTAATTGATAATCTAATTGAATTAAATTATTATGTTGTAAATTTAGATAAATTAGATTATTGTTCTAATTATGATTATACATATGATATTGATAATAAATATAAATTTATACATGGTAATATAACTAATTTAGAATTATTAAGACATTTATTTAATAATTATAATTTTAAATATGTATTTCATTTAGCTGCGCAAACACATGTAGATAATTCATTCTATAATTCATTACAATTTACATATGATAATGTTATTGGAACTCATACATTATTAGAAGTATGTAGAGAATATAATAAATTAGAAAAATTTATTCATATGTCAACAGATGAAGTTTATGGTGAAGTTTTAAAAAATGAAGATATAAAAAATGAATCTAGTTTATTATTACCAACTAATCCATATGCTGCAACTAAAGCAGGAGCTGAAATGTTAGTACAAGCATATTATAAATCATTTAAATTGCCTATTATAATAATTAGATGTAATAATATATATGGACCACGACAATATCCTGAAAAAGTTATTCCATCTTTTATTAATAATCTTTTAAATAATAAACCATGTTATATTCATGGAGATGGTAATTCAGAAAGACATTTTCTATATATATCTGATGCTATAGATGCTTTAATTTTAATTTTAAATAAAGGAGAAATAAATAATATATATAATATATCTTCTAAAGATACATCTATTAAAATTATTAAATTAGCTAAATTATTAATTAGAAAAATTAATCAAAATGAAAATAAAAATCAAAATGGAAATGAAAATAAAAATCAAAATGAAAATGAAAATAATTATATTGAATTTATTGAAGATAGAAAATTTAATGATTATAGATATTTAATTTCTTCAGAAAAATTAAATAATCTTGGATGGATTCCAAAAATTAAATTTTCAGAAGGATTAAATAATACAATTAATTTTTTTAAAGAAAAATAATAAAAAAAAAATAATAAAAAAAAAATAATAAAAAAAAAAAATATAAATATATAT
>Ga0070754_10002761_pt1 | contig 12726 bp, 9 predicted proteins | sample VirMetDEL_Sep_01_FD_75181 | JGI IMG/M metagenome (GOLD analysis project Ga0070754, IMG submission 75181) | Aqueous microbial communities from the Delaware River and Bay under freshwater to marine salinity gradient to study organic matter... | ecosystem: Environmental > Aquatic > Marine > Coastal... | reverse complement strand
CCGAACCGCCCGCTCACGGACTTCAGGGGAATACTTCGTCGATGATTTCATGGCTCCATCCTCTCAAGAGTTGGAGCCTCCGGGGAAGCCGGGGCGGTTCATAGCTCTTCCAAGAGCGGCATTGCCCACGACGCCATGCACTGATTTGTTGTGGTGTGTTCGCTCAACCGCAATGGTAGGGCGTGGACGAGCCCCGAGGGTCGCGTTTTGGGCATCTAGACGCATATTGCTTTGGTGGTTAACGTGCGAGTTAGGAAGCCATAGCCGCTTCGGCGTAAACTATCTGCATCGTATTCTTGATACTCAAAGTATGAAGGCGTTCAGCGCGCTGAGTGCTTACAAACGAAGAGCTACGACAACTTTTTCCAGCCAATTTTTTCCGCTTGAACTGACTGCTCAATCACCCAACCATGAGCAATCTGTATCCATATTTTGAACGAGAGATAGGTCATGTCAAAAATCGCAGAATTCAAAGCCCTCGAAGCCCAAATCGCGGAGCATCAAAAACGCCTCGAAGCACTTCAGGGGGACGAAGGCCTGAAACAAGAAATTGAGTTTGAAAGCAAACTGCGCAAGCTTTTGGGCGAATACAACTACTCCCTCCGCGATGTTATCTCGCTGCTGGATCCTTCGGCTGGGAAAGGTCGTCAGGCGGTTGCTGAGAAGCCAGCACGCCGCGAGCGGTCACTGAAGCGCTACAAGAACCCGAATACGGGTGAAGTGGTCGAGACTAGAGGCGGCAACCATAAAGTTTTGAAGGCGTGGAAGCAGGAGCATGGTGCCGAGGCCGTTGAGGGTTGGCTCCAGTAAGATTTTTGAAAAGGGTCGCATAGCGGCCTTTTACTTTCAGGGCGAACTCTGCTCCTGATGAAACGGGGGATCAATGAAGTGAGGCTCTTCCTCGATTGCGAATTCACTCAGCTAACTGCTCAAGCGAAGCTGATCTCTCTGGCTCTCGTTGCAGAAGATGGGCGGGAATTCTACGTCGAACTACTCGACACCTGGCAGGTAGACGATTGTAGTGACTTTGTTGTCGAGATCGTCCTTCCACAGCTCTGGCGTAGCGAGTACGTCAAGACAGCCGCAAACGCGCGGAGCGAACTGCTGGGTTTCCTGGGTACTTTTGACGAGATCCTAGAGGTCGTGACCGACGCGCCGCAGTTTGACTGGGAACTGCTTTGCGACCTCATATACGAGGATGGGCACTGGCCAAGTAATGTGCGGAATTTCCCAACTGACGCAACGATGCTTGAAGCCTACAAAGATGGCAGCGCCCTTCCTCATCATGCTCTGCTGGATGCTCGGATTATTGCGGAGATGTTTGCCTGCATAACCTAAAGCGGAAGCCGGAGGCCGCCCGAGTGATAGTAGCTCGTGGACGTATCGACAACGCCGAATGTTTCTAGTCGTTAACTCCAGCTAGATGGCGGTGCTCATAGGCGGCGTCGCACATATCGCGCTGTACCACTTTGCAGGTTCGCTGGTCTTCGCTGCCATACCTGTCTGGGATGCCTAGTCGGCAGTCAATCGCTGACGGCATCAACAGTGGGGCCCGTCCGTTCAGGCCCCCATTGCAGCCTGTTACAGCGCTGTTTTAGCCTAAGGAGCGGGTCACTTCAACGCAGCATTGATCGCATTGATAAGGTTCGTACAACCCTCCACCTCATGAGCGGCTAGGTCAGTTATCGAGTGGTCGCGCGACCACCGGAGAAAGGCTTTCGCCAGTCTGTATTTGGTGAAGTCTTTGCCTATGGTTTTCTGAAAAATGTCGATGATAGGTTTGTCGGCCGTACTGGCGATAGCAGCGGTGATATCCCAGCCAAGGCCGGACTTGGCAACCTCGACTAATGTGTCGCGTAACAGATCCTCTATCTCCGCGTGGTCAATCTTGGGCACTGTATAGTCAGATGTACGAAGGATTCGTTTGTTGCCCAAACGATGAACCAGGATTTCCTGTTTGGCGGCCTGGTCACCTGCGTTGTCCGAGTCGAGCAGCGCTGCGACCTTAAGATTATGTGACGTTAGGATAGTCGCGAAATAGACTATCTTACTGGCGGTGTTTGCTGGTACTAGCGCAATCTTGTCATGCAGCGCCCCTTTGCCTCCATCCTTGAGCAGGTTGGATATGGCTTCGATGTACCAGTAATCTGTCAGACCTTCGAGAATAAGATTTCTCTGACTGGCAAATAGACTCTGAGCAAGGTCGTAACCCAGCGCCTCTTGGAGCGGCAGCAGCGCCGCCGGATCGCTAGAGGACACAGTCGTGTGAACCTTGGTGCCGACAGCCCTATCAGTCAGCTCGACTACCCTGACCAAGTCGAGCTCATCCGGGCCTACAAGGAACGGTGAGTGCGTCGAATACAGGGTCTGATTTTCATCGGCAAGCATTGAGATGGTTTTTCTGAATTCCCTTTGTTTGAGGGCATGAAGGCTTACCCCTGGCTCGTCCAAAAGCAAGACAGTGTTCTTGTGCTTACCTTTCGCCTCAGCGAAAAACACGATGAAAAACGAGACCAGCCATTGGAATCCCTCAGAGCGCTGGTCAAGCTCCACCTCTACCCCAATATTGTCCTCTACGACAACCTTCAGATACTGACCATCTGCAGTCAGCTTTAGCCTGCTGGCCTCGGCTTTAGAATCGTCCGGATTCCAGACTTTGATTATCTGCTGAGTCAGTTCAACGCTAGCTGCATTCAGCTCGTAGCTCCGCTGATCGAGCTTTGCTCGGAAATTTTCAAGGTCAGCGTTGGTGTGGCTTGGATCAGATGCTTTACCGAGATCAGAAAGCTCTCGGGCTGTAAACCCAAGCAGCTTAAGCAAGCAGATGTTCCCGTAATCGTAAGCATCGTCATCTAGGGTATTGGCCTCCAAACGCTTCGCTAAATTTCCAAGATGGATGATCGGCTTGACGCGGAAGTAGTTGCTGTAAAGGACAAAAACTGGCCGATTTTTGTGAAGATGCAGTCGGAACTGGTTTACTTCAACATCATCATCCAGAGCGGCAACGATGGCTTCCCAGCGGGCGACCTCTTTCTCGTTTTCTTCATCTACATACGGAAGCATTTGTTCAAGCCAGGGCTTCAAAATTTCAGCCGCAGACCACAAGTATTTATATTGGTTAAAATCACTAACTAGTTTGTTAAGACTCTCAGTGCGTGGCTTGGACGATCCTTCAGGAACTTCTCGATCGAGGTGTGCAGCTAGCCTAAGTAGGTCATTCTTGATGTCTTTGTAGAAAGGGGTTGCGACTCCGACTAATGAATGGCGCCATGTGTTGCTCAAGTACCGAGTGAAGGTGTAGCCAATTGGCTGCCCTTTTATCTTTGCAGGGGCAATGTCCAAATCGGCTTTATCCAAAGCGAATGTTGCCGTTACTACTTCGATATCGTCGGGCTTTAGTTCGCCTCTACTGATCTGTGTGTATTTTGCTCTTGGATAATCGCGTAGAGGATTGAAGCCTTTGACCCCCTCTGGCGCGTTAATCTGCTGAATCGCCTGCAGAATTGCAGTTTTCCCTGCTTCGTTCGGGCCAACCAATATCGTTTTGAATTGTTCTATCTCAAACTCGCCGGTATCTATGATGCTTCGATAATTTTGAACTCGTACCGTACTCAAGCGCATGGTCAATTCCTTTGTAACTCATGGATGTAGGCTGGCCTGAACGATAGCCTAGCGCTATACGGAAAGATAGAGGCCCGATCGCGGCGCTTTGACAGACTAACTTTGAGCGTTTAAGTGGGCCGGCTTTACCCAGCCCAGCGATTGAGTCGTCAGGATAGAAGCCGCTGCGACTTGCGAATTTGGATTTGACGCGGGATCCGATTTGGATGCGTGTGGATCATTGAAGGCTGAGCACATAGTCGATTAGACTGAACATCGGCTTTTAGCAGAAGCCTGCCACCCGCTTAGCGAATCCTTATAGGAACTGCCTTCTCTGAATTTCATACGTTGACTGAGTGCTACAGCAGCCGTCGACATTTGCGGGTGATGTCCTTTTTACGCTGCGTCAGCACGAAGGAATCGTATGAACCACTATCGCAGCACCCTCACTCGTCACCTCAAAAACCAGTCGAAGCTGATTGCCTTAGAAAGCACTCTTCGTCATAGCGCATGTCTTGATCAAGCCAGCCAAGAATACGGCTTCTCGAATTGGAAGCAGGCTACCAAGCACATGGCCTACGTGGATGAACTCATCAAACAGGCACGTACAACGTTTGCTATGCAGTTGGAGATTCGGGCCTTCGAGCTGAGTAAGCGGCGCGGGTATCCGTTTCTGGTCGACGAGCAGACCGCGATGAGGTACGCCCCCAAAGTACCCATACAGGCGGAGTCAGTTGCACGCAACGGGCTTGTGTTGGAGCTATTCGAGAAGATCCACGCCCCGATCAACCTCAATAAGTCCAATGCCGCACAACTATGGTTTCGGCCCTTACTTTCGCCTATCGAAGTGCAAGATCTAATCACGATGGGCCGCTGGAGAATCAAGCACCTCGCAACGGCGATAGCTGCTGCCGAGGGAGCCGACGTGATCGTCAGGGACGGCTATCCCAACTTGACGCGCAGCGCAGTCCAGGACGAGCTGGTCGGCTACCTCCACGCGCTCTATTCTCAATCGGTGCGCCTCGCTTTAGGGGGCGGGATTGATGAGGTAATGGAGCATCCAGGCTTTAAGGAATTTGCCGGCTGCGCACTGCATGCTCTTCGAGAAAATATTGTTCCTGGTACCGCTCTGACTGTCGTTCTCGAACACGCATATGTCGAACACTGGGTTCGTAGCAACAGTGGTTCTCTAGACGAGCATCTAGTGTGGAGCGCTCGACAGCAGCACCCAGCGTTTATGAGGCAGTCGTTGCTCACACTCACGGAGCGACCCAGCTTTGATGTGAGCTCTCACCTTCCAGTAAATGAGCTTTCCCTTGCGCAATACACGCAACTGGCAGCGCTGGTGAACCGCATCGCAAAGCACTGCCCGGATACGAGGCCCGTACAGCGCGTGCTAGTACTAATAGGAGAGCTGTTATCTGGGTGGATGAGTAAGCATTTAGGCGACGAGCGCCAAGCCCGGGCAATATTCCAACTGTCAGTAACGCCTCACGCAGTGGCCTTCCTAGCACCTGCACTGGCACGCAGGATGCGATCAGACCTCGCCAGCTTACAAAGTATGATTGAAGGCATTCTGCAAGAGTGTCTGGCAAGAAAAGAGCTACTCAAAGCTGTCAGAAAGCTGGAAAAGGTAGTGCATGCCTGGATACACCGCACCCAGCACGACTGGTCGAAAAAGTCGGTGAGGTTGGAAATGGACTCGATCGGTCTCGTAGCCCTCGATCCCAAGTTCGAGCCATATCTGGAACCAAATACCCCGTGGCGCCGGGCAGAACTTATTGGCACACACAAGGAGAGAAATCTCCTAGACGCGCTCCGCCCGCACCTGTTTCCCATATGGAAGCAAGAAGACGAGCAAGAAGGTTATGACTTCAATATCGAGGACATGGACTGCGAAGAATCCCTATCTGAGCACCTGCACGGACTGGTGTTCTATCGATACGTCGGCCCTGCCAACACCGTGAAGCAGTTCTGGAAAGAGGTAGCGAAGTTGGCTTTCTTCAGACCGCAGCATGTGTGGTTCAAACAGAAACTCATTGACTAAGCATCAAGGCCAGCCGGGAGGCATGATTAGGCCAGTCCGGCTGGCTATCTTAGTCAACCTATAGCTACCTAGGCGGATCGGCGGCATCAGCTGGCTTACGGAGCTGATTTGCCCTGAGGCGCTCATCAAAGATCAGTACAATGCCAGGGAAATACCGATGCTCATCAACGTAATTGGTGCTTCCCACCTTTGGGAAGATGTAGGCGAACTGGGTGGGCTTGAGTGACCGCCCAGGGAAGTCGGGTTCATCAGTAAGCCAACGATTTAGCGATGCCTTGACCTTGTCAGGGCAGATCTGAACCCGCCTACCCGTTCCGATCCGAATCTCGCTCAAGGGCATGGTTGGCACAACGAAAGTCACTGCGAATCGGCGATTGGCCTCCCAATGCCCGAGATCACCTGTGTCATCCCATGCCGCTTTCAGGGCCTTGTTCATATAGGTCACGCCATCGGCCCTAACGCCTATCCGCTGTACGGCCTGCTTAGCCTCGATCGCGATACTTTCATTCGGGTTGCGGATGAACAGGTCACACCGGCCATTGCGAAGGTGACCCTCATCCACACCAGGCGTGAGCGTCCGCATGCGCTTGATGGTGCTGAACTCCTCGAGCGCGAACCAGTCCTTCAGTGTCCAAGCAGCTCCTGCCAAAACGCTCAGTGAGGCACGCTCGTTATACCACCAAGGGTTATCCTTAAACGCGTTGGTGTACCGCTCGACTGCCTTGATCCAAGCGTTCAGTAACTTGCGTACTGACTCGTCGTCATGATGGGTATGGACGTGCTTGAGGGTCTTCAATTGCTGCACAGCTCGCTCCTTGCGAAAGGCGCGAAGCTACCACATAGCAGACAAGCCTCTGCAATTTTCAGTGTGGTAGTAGCCCTCAGGGGTAAGGGGCAAGGGGCAAGCCCGACGTTTACCGGACTTCCATGCTGTTCGCAGAATTGACCAGAAGCAAAATCGCGGAGGCAGCCATGTCCCGGCTATAAGACCCACCTCTAGATCTGCACATCGGAACATAGCTCAACAACCACAAGCGAGCGCTCACATTTGGCTCAATGACAAAGAGGTCGACCAAAAAGCTTTTTAAGATCGCCTACCGCCCTAGCTGTGCTTGGCGGCTAGACGACTGGCTTAAAAGGTTGATGGGGCTATTTACTAGCTTGGCCCTCGCGAGAGCCGTCACGAAGTCCAGCTGCATCAGTAGGTCTCGACGCGGCTTGCACTCAACGTCCCCGTTCATAATGATCCCGCGAATAAGCTTCAATGCCGAGACTTGATCTGCCGCCGTGCGGTACACAGAAGGTTACTGGAGACAGCAACCCCCTTTCTGACAAACAGCGCGGGTTAGATGTTTGCCTCTAAGCACTCGTCGGTTTTCTCCACGAGCAGCTTGATGAAGCGAATAGCCTTCTCCAGGTCATCTCGTTTGACCAGATGAGCAGCAGGTGCACCTGTGTTCTGAACCTTGGATCGATGCACTGCTTGCCCCCGCTTGCTAATCAAAGCATCAAGCGCCTTACGGTTCCCAGCCGCATCAGTGCTCATACCGGCCCAGTTGGCGGTGACGTCGACACCGAGGTAGTCCAGGAATAGCTGCTTGGTCTTAGCCGAATCAGGGTTGTGAAAGCGCTTGAGCTCGTTCTCAAGCTTGTCGGCCATAAAGTCGCCACATCGGCTTCCCTTGATCAGCTTGAGCTGGATCGCCAGCGCTTCGGTGACACGATCCTCAACATAGGTTTCCCAGGCTGTTAGGGCCATTACCAGCCCCGCTCGCTTGAGCACCTCAGCATTTGCAGGGGGGGGATTACCGTTGATTGAATCGAAGTGTTCTAGGAGCTCCTCAGCGTCCTTGATCGAGTACTGAAAGGCCTGCTCTGCTTTTGACATCAAAAATCCCTTTCATAAATAACACGATTCTCAGCGTCACTAATGCTCTAGCTATCGTTTAGGTGACTGCAAGTAGGCCACGAAGCCGGCCCAATCATGCGCACCATACTTTTCGAGCAGACAACTATCGTCAAAGCGACGTAACTGTAAGCGATCATGCACCACGTCACGTCTAGTTTTGTGGAAAGCACCCTCTGGACGATCAACCCGCCACCGAAGTGAGCGATTTCGTTCATCCGCATGCCGAGTAACTATGCCGCCTTCAGTTGCCTGCAGTCACTACTGGGCCGAGGTGTTCCTCGTCACCTTCCTGATCATCCGGTTCAGTCGAATCAAAGTATTCTTCGTCCATGCTGTCGAACTCGAAATCGCTGTCGATCTCGGCATCCGAGTCGAAATCTACGGCCTGCGCTGCGCCCACCCTGACCTGGAATAAAGCGGGCAGTCGGGCTGTCTCGTCGTAAAAGCTGACACCGGCGTTTAGCAGCGCTTTAAAGCAGGGGTCGGCTTGAATGAAAGTGAGGTTTGAGTTCCCGAGCCACCGCCGGCGGCCTCCTTCATAGGCCAGCAACCAGTTATTCCCTTTAAGCGCCAGTGTCGTAACAGGTAGGCCCGGTAACGTCGCAAGACTCACCTCTCCGTCGACCAAACCTGAGTGAATGAGATCGAGAGCAATGAGTGAGCAAACGGAGTTCTCCATGTGAAGCACCTGAAGGATCAGAGGTGCATCAAGATGGATCCTGAGTTCTTTGCACAGCCAAAGGAGCCAGGCCGTCTCACTGTGATGATTCGCTGCGGCAGCTGATCCCAACAAATTCCGGCTGAATGCACTTAGCGCGCTCATGTTTAGCGGGTAGTCGTATCGATGGTAAGTCGCAAGAATTTGGGTTATGACCTGCAGGGTGTTGGGAAATCCATACCCGCATTTGAGAATGTAAGCTTCGACGATCGCCCAATTGGATTTCTTGACGATGGTTGAAGACAGCTGCTTCAGGCCGTACTTGACCAGACTCTCGTCCTTGAACCTTGATTCAAGCGAGAACAACATCTCGAAATAGTGGTGAATATCGTCTTTCTGCTGCCGCCTTTCCGCTGAGACCGTCAGCTTCTTCAGGCTGTATTTCCAAGACTCCTGGACGAGCTCTCGTACCTCGACGATTTTCGTCTTGGAGGCGTTGATCTGAAGCTCGTAAGCACTGACGCATTTGATGATGATAGCTAGTGCCTTCTCAGCTTCCTCTCGCTTGTTGAAAAAGAAAGTGAAGTCGTCAACATAGCGAAACCCCTTCGGCCATTCACCCAATTCGGCGCGGATGGCCTCATCAATCGACACTCCGATGATCTCCGCGATGATGTGGGAGGTGTCGGGGCCAATGGGTAAGCCAATGGTTTGGCCATCCTGTGTCCCCATGCATCGGTTATCAAGGATGTTCCCAAAAAACTCAGCAGTTTTTTTGGTCTTGTTCGCTTTAGCAACCTGCTTAGTGTGCAACGCCCACGGGATGGTGTGAGTGTAAACAGTAGGAAAATAGCTCGATATGTCGGTGATAAGCGCATAACGCGCCCCTGCAGATTGGCACACGCGCGCCTCATACAATTCGCTGAACTTTGTCAGCTCGATCGCTCTGAGGCTGCCGCCAGTGCTGGGGATGCTATGAGATATTTCGCTTTTTTTGTAATGTGCTTGGATCTGAGGCCAATACTCACAGATTTCCTTGGCCAGAGCATAGAAGCTGACGGGATTGGGGATCGAGGTCGTGCGCCTGCTGTAGGAAGATCTCGCGACCGAGAATTTCTCAGCCTGAGATGCCCCACCCCCTGGCGCGCCATCCCATACAGCCTTGATCTGCTCAATACTTTCGGCGAGTCGCTTCGTACCAAATCCAATCGGTAGCTGAATCGGGAAATATCCTTTAGTAAGCAGATCCTGTAGCTGCATAACGCTCCTTATTGCTGTTCAGGAGACTAAATAGGTCGGGGACGTCTTTTATCTCGTCTACACCGGGTCGTGGAACCAGTCTGGGACTAGTTTCTTGTCCCTCCACTCCTCCGTCAGCACCACGCCTGGAATCTCACCCCATACACCGACGTCAGCGTGGTCGAGCACGATGATCTGCAACCGGCCATGGGCTGTGTTGACGGCATCCGCGAACGCTTGGAAGACCTTGCGAACAGCAATGCGGTCTTCATCGTTGAGCTCGTGTTCCTCCTCGACCTGCGCGGCCCGCTTAACTGGAAAATAGACCTGGCTGGGCTGATCGAATACGAGAAAATGCGGTACAGGGTGCTCGACGGTTTTCTTGGACATGAATAGCTTCTGCAGGGCCAGGAGCATTGCGACGTGATACGCCAGCCAGTTGGCGCCGCTGCCAATTTCCCAGAGGAAATCATCGCGCCCATCATGGCGTACCTTAATCGCAAGATCAGTGATCGAAAGACCGATCCTTGCGTCCTTCCATTCAGCATCCAGGGACGGTGTGATCTTGGCGCAGTGCTCACTCAGTGAGTTGAGGATCTTTCGCGTGTTGTCGCGTACCACGTCGACAGAAACCAGAGGAGATAGCTCAGCCATCCGATCCTCGACCTCTTTCAACTCTTTGGCCAGGCTGTTATCGAACTGGGCTTCCTTGTAGTTCTTAACCGCTTCCTCAAGCCTGCCCAAGTAACGATCAATATCTGCTTCTCTTAGGGCCTGCCCCTTGGCCTGAGCATCGATCAACTCGATGGCCCTGATTTCTTTTCGGATCGCTTCCAGCTCTTCTGCATCTGCACGTACTGCGTTTTTCAGTCGCACCAGTTCGCTCTCAACCGACGCAGAAACTGCCGGTGTAGCCCGGGCGGTGTTTTCGATACCAATCAGCGCTTCACACAATGCGTCTAGCTCTCCGGATGCTGAATCCGTTGCGCCGCCCAGTGCATGGGATGAGGCATCGTCTTTACTGGCCAGGCTTTTCAACCAAGTCGACAGCGACAGGCGTTCCTTCATCGTCTCCAGCGCGGACAGATAGGCGTCCGCGTCCCTTTGGATGCCGCTGAGCAGATTTAGCTTTTGACGCCCTGAGAACAGGTTGGCCGCAATTACGTCCTCCCTCGCCTTCAGCTCTCCGATGGTTTTAATCGACGCTTGGAAGGTTTCGAGCTTTGGCCGGGCATCTTGCGAAGTTTTCTGCAGGATGGAGTTGAGCTGCTCGACGGCAACGGGCCACTCCTCTGACAGCACTGAGTCAATGGCGACAAGCCCATACTCACGAGCCCGGAAATACCAACTGTTTGCTTCGCCTCGCAACCGGGCGGAGGCGACAGCCAGCGCCTTGAGCGCTGTCTTGAGCTCCTTCTGCTTGCGCTCCAGATCCTTCATTTCCCAGGAGGCTATCAAAGTCTGCGGGGTTACCGCGCCCAGGATGAACGGAAAAATGTCCTTGAGCTTCTCTCGATGCCCCGTGGTATCGGCCTTGTAGAAAAGTACGTCCGGGTTGGCGACGATGTTCTGTGGCTGAAAGGTAAAAGCCATCAGGTCTCGAAAGCTGGGGCGGCTTTTAAAACCGTAACGGACATCGTCACCGAAACCGATATTCGGCAGCCCTGAGAGCCTGTTCAGAATGTCCTTCACGATCGCGCGATTGGAGTTTTTGCCCTCGATCCTGGCTGGAATCGAAATAGAGTCACCTTCCAGAACGAACATATCGTCAGTGGAGCGCTGTTTGCCCGGCTCTAGCCTAGCGAACAGTTTCAGGCCCTCATCAGTGTCCACGAGTAGCCCGAACCACTCACAGGTGTTGCGGATGGTGCCGACTGGAATCCCGCATTTTTCAGAAGCCAAGCAATAGTCAATGATCGGGATAACAGCAGATTTTCCCGCTTTGGATGATCCGCTGATGACATTCACTGCACCTGCTGTGAACGTCACCTCGCGGTATCGGCTTCCATTCTTTGGCCACAAAATAAGCTTTTCAATTTGCAGTTTCATCAAAAACCTATCCGTAGGGCTGCCTGGACTTCCTGTATAGAGAGTGCTCCACACCAGCCGCCGAGCTTATCCGCATGTTTACCCAACTCCCTCACCGTTTGAGGGACGTTAGGCGGGTACCGTTTGTACGTGCAGTCAACCAAAGCGGTCGCGCAGTCAAGCGTCAATAGCCCACTGTCCAGAGCAATGCGCAGGCTGGACAGTGATGTGTGTCGAAGAGCGAGCATCCTTCGCTGAATGGCGAATAGCAGTTCCTGCTCTTTGGAAAATTTGGCCGTGAACAGCCTCAACCCGGACGACTGATTGGTCTTGCCGATGGCGGTACGCAACGACTCGCTGAAGAGAATTGGGAGTACGATAAAAAGCAGGGGTAAAGCCGTCGAAGCATTAGCGCTTTGTCGCTTGAACCCCTTGACAAACTCCCATTGCAAAATCGCCCCAAGGGCAGGGTTCTGTACTAAATAGATCTCGTCGTAGGTACGAGCGGACGCTGTAAATTCAGGTGTTTCCATCCTGGCCAACCTGTAAATGGCCTAACGACCTAGCCACTGAATGGCGGCAGGATGCTGGGCGGTTTTGACTGCAATTGAGACCTGTGATGGAACATCAAGGCGATGCGGCTTCACTTGTCCAATAGATCCGTAAATCGAGGGTGCCACCCGATCCGCATGAGATTTGAAAACTGGTGATAGGTGCCACGCACGAAAAACCTTGGTGATTCTGTCCCATCAAGATTTTCAGTAACGTCCATGCACTCCATGTGGAGTAACTGGCCCCTGTCCAGCTCTGATGCACCAGAAAAGCTCATGCTTGTTTTCTTGTTCAGAAGCGTCCACTTGTTCAGCAGCGTTTTCCCGAACTCTTGAAAATCTTGCTCGCAGACCAGCCCTTTCTCGCCCCACCGCACCTTGTTCGTGATCGACTGAAGATAATCAGACATGGCGTCAAAACCTTCAGATGTCCTGTCGATAAGATCAAGCTGGCGTAGCAAGGTCAGAGCCTGGGGGCGATTATCTTCGATCTGAGACTCTGTGGGCGGCGGTAAGGTGTATGTGAGCAAGTGATTCAGGAGCCGACGACTATTGAAGGTTGACATGTAGTTGCGTATTTCGGCCCACCGTGACCGGTCGTTTCGGTAGATCGTGACCGGCCATTTCGCTAACGCGTGACCGCTCATTTCGCTATCAACGTGACCGATTTCCAGCCTGTTCCGAAACAGGCGGT
>Ga0070754_10002759_pt1 | contig 12729 bp, 10 predicted proteins | sample VirMetDEL_Sep_01_FD_75181 | JGI IMG/M metagenome (GOLD analysis project Ga0070754, IMG submission 75181) | Aqueous microbial communities from the Delaware River and Bay under freshwater to marine salinity gradient to study organic matter... | ecosystem: Environmental > Aquatic > Marine >... | reverse complement strand
GGTCCGCATCGGGAATGAAGACCATCTCGAATTCATGGCCGTCGGGGGTCTTGAGCAGCCATTTGCGTGTGCCGTCGGACGAATGCTGCGCTTCGACCACCTCGGGACGGCCGATGTAGAACCGCTCGGCAAGCCACGGGCGCATCGTCTTGGCGATATCGGTCATGGCCTCGAAGTCGGTCACGCCGCGATGATAGAGCCAGTGGAACACCTGCTTGGCACGCAGCTTGGCTTGCTTGGCATCGAGCCCGGCCTCGGCAAACAGCGCGGTGATCTGGTCCTTCGGCAAGCCGATCAGATCGACGCGGCCGTCGGGGCGGGGCGTGATTTCACGCGCCACGGGAACCGGGTCAACCTGCCCGGGGATGCTCATGAGTGTCGTATCGGCCATGGGAGCGGCGCATATAGGGGCAATCGGCGCGAAAGCAAAGCACAGCGCGATGCACTGCGCTTTCGCTAACGGCGATTACCTGGGCGAGGGGAGAGCGCGCGGAGCATGCGACAAATGCCGTTCATCGCGCATCAATCTCAACTAATTGCGCAATATGTGTTCAAAATGTCACAACTTCGTGTTGTGTGAGGTTAATGAAACTCTTTCGGGTTCCGCGCCGTTTTCCCGGTCCACGCAGCGCAAAAGCTGCGGGTCAATCAAACGGAGTTCGCACATGAACAAGATTTCCACTCTGCTCGTTGCCGGTTCGCTGGTCGCCTTCTCGGCACCTGCAATGGCTCAGGACACCGGCAGCTTCGATGGCTTCCGTATCCAGGGCGTCGCCGGTTATGACGCACTGAAGGCAGGCAGCAGCGTCGATGACGACGCCAATGCGGACAACGATCAGTCGATCGACGGCCTCGTATACGGCGTCCAGGTCGGTTACGATTACGATCTCGGCAATGCGGTCATCGGCCTCGAGGCCGAACTGACCGATTCCACCGCCAAGACCGAATTCGTGAACGGCGATTTCGAAGGCTTCGGCTTCGGCCAGGTCGAAGCGGGCCGTGACCTGTTCCTCGGCGCGCGCGCCGGTGCAAAGGTCGGACCGGACCTGCTGCTCTACGCCAAGGGCGGTTACACCAACGCCAAGCTCAACATCCTCGCGAATGACGGCACGACCGAATATAACGAGGACTTCGATCTCGACGGCTGGCGTGCCGGTGCGGGGCTCGAATATGCGATCAACCCGCGCACCTTCATGAATGTCGAATATCGCTATTCGAACTACAGCGAAGGCGAAGTCGATTTTGACGGCGACCTGGCCGACAGCGACCGTTTCGACGTCGATCTCGACCGTCACCAGATCATGGCCGGTCTCGGCGTTCGCTTCTAAGCGCGCCCGACCGATCTGATCGAGGGCCGGGGAGCGCATCATGCGCTTCCCGGCCTTTTCGCGTCAGCGGCGCGCGCAGGCGAGCGTGGCGGCATCCATCGCAGTGGCCGCCCCGGCCAACGAGTAGGTGTTCGAGAATCGCCGTCCGCGCGTGTCGGTGGCGCGGACCACCATCCGGTCTGCCGAACGCATGGCCGCGACGATCGCCGCATCCATCGTGCGGTCCCTTGCCCAGGCATCGCCGCCGCCGCCGGTCAGTTCGAAACGCTTGCCGCCGATCGACACGGTGATCGAGGAATCGCGCCGCAGTTTGCGTGAAAGCCGGAAATGGACCTGCCCGCGAAGGCCGCGCCGCGGCCAGGTGCCGATGGTGGCGAAGGGTTCGAAATCGCGTTGCAGCCTGCTGGCCGCGGGCATGGCGATGGCATAGCAGCGCGGCACGGCGGCATCGCGGAACGCGGCCCAGTCGGAAAACACGCCTAGGCTGTCCTTCGCGGAAAGTGGCGTCGTCAGCGCCAGCCCCGCGATCATGGCGAGCAGGACGGCGCGAAGCCGCAACGGCTTCGAAGAAGGGCAGGTCTGGAACAGCGTTCGGCGCATGGTTAGCGCCAGCCTTATGGCGCTGCGCGTGATCAAGCTAGGCCCCGGCATGTTCGCGGGCTAGCGGATAGGAAATCGCCACGATCTCCCATTCCTTCACCCCACCGGGCAGCCGGACACTGCGCAGATCGCCGATCGCTGCACCCTTGAGCGCGCGCGCAAGCGGGGACGACCAGCCGATCCGGCCCGCGCCGGCATCCTGTTCGTCGTCGCCCACCAACGTCACGATGCGTTCCACGTCATCTTCGTCGGCCAGCGTGATTGTGGCACCGAAAAAGGCGCGCGAGGTGTCCGGCTGGTCGGCGGGATCGATAACGCGGGCGGCCTTGAGCCGCCGCGCCAGATGCGCCAGTTCGCGATCGATTTCGCGCATACGCTTGCGGCCGTAGAGGTAATCGCCGTTTTCGCTGCGATCGCCATTGCCCGCCGCCCAGCTGACGATCTCCACGATTTCGGGTCGCTCGGTGCCAAGCAAATGGTCGTAGCGCGCCTTCATCGCGGCATAGCCGGCGGGCGTGACGGGATTGGATTTGGGCGTCATGGAGCATGCGCCCCTAGCGTAAATCAGCCTGGCAGGTAATTGCGAATATCACGTTCGTAACCCGCGGACTTGTCAGGATGCATATTGGCATAGCTGACTGCGTTCCCGATCACGCGCATGACGTAATAGCGCGTTTCGAAATTGGACGGGATCTGTTCGATCCAAGTCACCCAGTCGACTGCGCCCGTGCGCGGATCGCCGTTGAGCCGAAGCCATTCGTTCACCCGTCCGGGGCCGGCGTTGTAGGCGGCAATGGCCAGCGGATAGGCCCCGCCATAGCGGTCCATCAACCGGGCGAAATGGGCATCGCCCAGCCGGATATTGTAGCTGGGGCTCTCGGTCAGATTGGCCGACATGTAGCGCACGCCGATTTTCCCGGCTTCTTCGCGGGCCGTGCCGGGCATCAGCTGCATCATGCCGCGCGCACCGGCATGGCTTACGCGGTTGCGGTCGAACTCGCTTTCCTGGCGCGCGATCGCGTGGACCATCGTCCAGTTGGCGCCTGCATGCGTTTCGACCGTCGGATAACCGATGCGTTCGAACCCTTCGAGACCGTGTTCGCCGGCGACCAGACCCGCGACGACCGCCATTTCGTTCAGTCCGGTATCGCGGGCGAGTTGCCCGACCAGCGCCATCTGCTCAGGCGTGTCGGCCTTGTCCGCGATCGCCTCGAAGAAAGCACGTTCGGTCCGCCAGTCGCGGCGATTGCGCGCGATGGCCCGTAGCGCGCCGGTAAGCGGATCGGCTTCGAACGCGGCGCGCTGGGCGCTGTCGGCTGCCGGAACCGCCGCAAAGCCGGGCATGGGCTGCCCGAGCTCGCTCAGCGCCAGCTGGCCGTAATACCAATCGGGATAGGCGGCAGCCATGGCCCAGTACCGCTGCGCGCCTTCGGTATCGCCCGCGCGCGCTGCGGCGCGGCCCGCCCAGTAGAAACCCTTCGAGCGGGTCAGCGGAGTCTTCGCGGCGGTGCCATAGCGATAGAACAGCGGCGCGGCCTGCGCGCCGTCACCCAGCGACCAGAGCGCCTTGGTGCCGCCCAGCCACATCAGGTCGGTATATTTGTCGCGCAGCGTGAAGGAGCCGTCCGAAATATCGGTGCCCGGCGCAAACACATCGTCGACCTTCGATGCAATGCTGACCGCCTGCGTCGCACCGGCGCTCTTGGCGACCGCGAGCGCTTCGCTGATGAACTGCGTCCCGTCGAAAGCGGGCGTGGTGAAGGCGGCGCGGCTGGCAAGCAGGTTGACCGCTTCATAGGGCTGGCCGGAATTGCGGTAGTAGCGCGTCAAATTATAGACATAGCCGGCATCGCGCATCGCATCGGTGGGAAGGCGCAGACCTGCCTGCTGCGGCGTGCTGCCCTGCAGCAGCGCCAGCCGCGCCTGCGCCGTGTCGCGATAGGCGGGGGATACCCGCATGACATGGCGCGAGGCAGCCTCGTAATTGCCCTGCCACAGCAGCGCATCCATCCGGGCGTCGTGATCTTCCGGCGCGAAACGGCTGCCGAACAGGCCCTGCATGTAAAGCTCGGCAGGGCCGCTCATGGTGCCGCTGCGCCAGGCTTCGCGTGCCACTTCGAGCGCTTCGGGCCGATCGAGCGAGGCCAGAGCAAGCGCGTAGCGTGCGCGGCCGCTGTTGGTGAGCGGGGCATGCCGGTCGAAGAAACCGACGAGGTCCTGCGGGGAGGGCGCTTCCTCGTCGAGTGCCGCCTCGGCGCGGCGCTGAAGCAGTTCCTGCTTGGGGAAATCGGGGTAGGAGGTGATGAACCCGGCATAGGAGGCAAAGGGCAGGTCGTCGCGCGCGGTGAGATATTCCCACTGGCCAACCGCCTGGTCCATCTGACCCGGCTGCTGCGCCACGAGGCTGCTGCGACCGGCCTCCTGCGCCTGCGCGGTGGCGGGGAAGACCAGTGCGGTACCGGCCATCAGTGCGATCGAGTAAATAGTTTTTCGTCCCATGCTGGACATAGTGCCCGGCCCCTCCTTATCAGGCGCTGAATGAATTGTGGCGCACATGCGCCGAAAATCGCCTTGTTTCATACCCCTAACGCAGGACCACCGTAAATGTTCTCAGGCTCGATTCCGGCTCTGGCGACTCCTTTTCGCGACGGATCGTTCGATGAAGCCGCTTTTCGCAAGCTGGTCGACTGGCAGATCGACAACGGCAGTAAGGCGCTGGTTCCCTGCGGCACCACTGGCGAGACCTCGACGCTGTCGAATGCGGAACATCACCGCGTGGTCGAAGTGTGCATCGAACAGGCCGCCGGGCGCGTGCCGGTCATCGCCGGTTGCGGATCGAACGACACGCGCAACGCGCTGATGCACATGCAGTTTTCCAAGAAGGCCGGGGCTGCCGCGGGCCTGTGCGTCGCCCCCTATTACAACCGGCCCAGCCAGGCCGGCCTGATTGCCCATTTCAGCTATCTGGCGGAAAACAGCGATCTGCCGATCGTGCTCTACAACGTGCCCAGCCGGACGGTGACCGACATTGAGGATGAGACCGTGGTCGAACTCGTCCGCATGCACCCCGACCGGATCGTGGCGATCAAGGACGCCAGCGGCGACCTTTCGCGGGTGGCCGACCACCGCATGGGGCTGGACAGCGAGTTCTGCCAATTGTCGGGCAATGACGAACTGTGGCTGCCACATTCGGCCGCGGGCGGCGCGGGCTGCATTTCGGTAACTGCGAATGTCGCCCCCGCGCTGTGCGCCGAGTTTCACGAGGCCATCGCTGCCAACGAACTGGCGAGAGCGCGCGAGCTCAACGACCGCCTGTTCCCGCTGCATTACGCAATGTTTTCAGACGCCAGCCCGGCGCCGGTCAAATATGCGCTCAGCCGCGTGCACGACTGGTTCTCGCCCGATGTCCGCCTGCCGCTGTGCAATGCGAGCGAGGCGAGCCGCAAGGCGGTGGACGAGGCGCTGGAAATCGCCGGGCTGGTCTAGAAGACTTCGTCCTCGTCGAGCATGGGTGCGGCGGGGAAGGGCGGATCGCTGACGGCGAGCGCCTCGACGATGCTGTCGGCATGGTCGCCTGCATGGTCGAGCGCGTCGACCGCGGCGACGTGAAACAGCGCATCGCCCTGGTTGACGATCGGGAGCGTCGCATGGCCGATGATGACCCCGTCGCTGGGGCTGACGAGGTCTTCCTGATCCTCGCCGAACAGCCCGCCGACGCGCGCCAGCAGGTCGCCCGTGCGTACGATGTCTCCCGATTTGCGGACGCGGTGCGAAACCCCGCCGCGCGGCGCGCGTACCCAGCTCGACCGGCTGGATCGCACGGGCACGTGCACTTCGGCCAGCCCGTCGTCGGCATCGATCATCCCGATATGTGCCAATACGCGCAGCACGCCCGCGACGCCGGTCTCGATCGAGAAGCGGTCGAAGCGCAGCGCCTCGCCCGCTTCTAGCAACAGCATCGGCACCTCGCGGTCTCCAGCGAGCGCGCGCATCGAACCGGGCCGTAGCGGGCTTTCGATGATGATCGGCGCGCCGAAGGCCATCGCCAGCTCGGACAGGTAGGGGCTGCCCGATGCGATGCGGATCTGGGGCAGGTTGTAACGGTGGACTGCAGCCGAATGGATATCGATCCCCAGCGCGCAGCGGTCGATCACATGGGTAAGGAAGCTATGCGCCAGCTGCGAGGCGAGGCTGCCGCGCTCTGCCCCCGGGAAGCTGCGGTTGAGATCGCGGCGATCGGGCAGGTACCGGCTGTGCGCGACGAAGCCGTAGATATTGACCGCAGGGGCGAAGATGATTGTCCCCGCAAGCATGTCGGGGGCAAGCCGCGTAAGCAGGCGCTGGATGATCGCCGTGCCGACGATCTCGTCGCCATGCACCGCCCCGCTGACGAAGACGCAGGGGCCGGGCCGCGAACCATGCATGACGCGCAGCGCCAGCGCCGCATCCAGCCCGGTGACCTGCTGGCTAACGGGAATGGCGACCGTCGCGCAGGTGCCCGGCATGATCGTCTGGTCGTGAAGGCGGAAGGCTTCGCCCGGATTGTCGCTGCTCATGCGCGCCCCCCGCCATGGAAAACCGGCGCAAGGCAAGAGAATTCCGCGTGCGGCGGTTTGGATTTGGGCACCGTTGCAAGCAAAGATCGCGCCGGAAAGTACCGAGATCAGCGAGCAATGCGTCGGCAGAGCGAGATGGCGCCCCGCCTGCCGACGCATATTGCTTTTGCCAGCTGCGCTGGACCCGTCAGTCGGCCGGGTTGTGCCGTTCGACGAAGCCCACGGCCGCTTCGAGCATCTGCAGCCGGGTGCTCGACAGCGACAGCCAGTGATCTTCGCCTTCCAGCCGGACGAGCTCGTAAGACTTGCCTGCGTCCTTCAGCGCATCCGCCATTTTGTCCGAGTGGCTGAAGGGTACGACCGTATCGTCTTCGCCGTGGATCAGCATGATCGGAGCATCGGCACGGTCGGCAAACCGGCGCGGGGATACTTCGTCCCAGCGATCGCGCGGGCCGAGCTGGTCGAGCAGCCGTTTCTTCGTAATCCGGTTCTGTGCCGTGCGCGTGTCTTCGTTGTACATCGCGGCAATATCGCTGACCGGGGCGACGGCAACAGCGCATTCATACAGGCCCTGCTGAAGCGTGACACCTGCAAGCGCGGCATAGCCGCCATAGCTTGCCCCGACGATGCAAGCGCGATCACGATCGACAATGCCTTTGTCCGCCAGCACGGCGAGGCCATCCGATATGTCGGTCTGCATTTTCCGGCCCCATTCGCCGTAGCCGGCCAGTTTGAAAGCGTCGTCGCGGTTGGTCGATCCGCGAAAGTTGGGTTGGAACACGGCGTAACCCCGCGACGCAAACGCCTGCGCCCACCAATCGAAAGCTTCGGAATCGGAGCTATGCGGGCCACCGTGGGGGAGCACTACCACCGGGAGGTTCGTGGCCTCACGGCCCGGCGGGAGCGTGAGGATACCGTCCATTTCAAGCCCGTCCGAAGCCGTATATTCGACGGTCGATACCGCACCGACTTCATTGGGGCCGAGCTCCTTGCGTTCGTAGGCGATGGCGTCGGCTTTGCCGGATGTCAGGTCCACCACGAACCAGGTGCCACTGTCCTTGTTGCCACTGGTCCTGACGAGGACCTTCTTGAAGTCCGGCGACCAGTCGACCATCCGCATGTCGAAATCGGCAAAGGCGTTGCGAATGCCAGTCGCCGCAGACTGGAATGCGGGATCGCGGAAGACGGGCCCCTTCTTCTGGTCGAGATAGCCGATCAGATTGCCCGTCCGCTCGTCCCAATACAGGCGGTCGACGTGTTCATCCTGCAAGAACGGCGTGGCCACACCGCCTGCCAGTGGGACTTCGTACCACTGGGTGATGTTGTCTTCGTCACGCTCCGAATAGATGACCGTGGTGCCGTCATATCCGAGGCCGACGAGGCCGACGCGGCCATTGCGCTCATTGCCGCTGGCAATCACATCACCTTGCGGACCAGCAAGTCTCCAGTCGCCGTCATCGGCACTGACATCCATCATCGCAGCAACTTCGCCGCGCGCGTCCAGCAACCAGTCGCGCGAGATGCCCTCGCGCGCGGCAGCGGCAACGCGTGTGGGTTGGTTCTCCCTGGTGTCGACGCCATAGAGGTAACGGCGGCCGTGCTTCCAGATCATGTTGGTGCTGGCAACACCGCCTGCCTTCTCCAACTCGATCGCGCCGAAATAGGCCATCCACCGATTGTCGATGAAGCGTGTGCCATAGCTACCCCAAACCGCATCCACCAAATCGCGCGAGCTGCCGAAGACGGTTTCGATCTCGCCCTTATATGTGACCGGGATCAGGCGGGCGACGTTGAATTCAGCCATGTTGGTGGTGAAGCCCCGGAGATCTTCGGTCTGGCCGGTGACGAGCAGGATCTGGTCGTCGCCGACCCAATCGAAATACCGCACCTTGGCGTCGCCGACCGTCAGGCGGCTGATCAGCTTCATGTTCGAATCGAGGAAGAACAGTTGCCGGGTTCCCTCATGCGTCAGCAGAATTGCGATATTCGTTCCGCTGGGCGAGATCGAGGCGTCTTCGACGTCCGGAAGCGCGCCGAAAGCCGCCAGCGGGACCTGTTCCTGCGCGGCTACACTCGGTGCGGAAAATGCGAGAGAAAACGCGGCGAATGCCGCCGCGAAATGCGGAAATACTTTCATACGACCCCCTGAAAACGTTCGATAATCCTGCCGAAGTGCCCAGCGCGTTTCAAGGGGCAACCTTCAAGGGCTTGGCGTTTCTCCCGCCAGCACCTACATGCGCCCACCCTATGGCACGCCCCAAACCCGCCACTTTCGACAAGCAGAAGACCGTCGCCGACAACCGGCGCGTGCGGTTCGACTATTTCGTCGAGGAAACCTTCGAGGCCGGGCTCGCGCTGCAGGGGACCGAGGTCAAGGCGCTGCGGGCGGGCGAGGCGAGCATCAAAGAAAGCTACGCCGAGGTCCGCGACGGGCAGGTGTGGCTGGTGAATGCCAATATCCCCGAATATTCGCACGGCAACCGGTTGAACCACGAACCGCGCCGGCCGCGCAAGCTGCTGCTCAATGCGCGCGAGATCGAGAAGCTGTTCGGCGCGGTCGAGCGCAAGGGCATGACGCTGGTCCCGCTGTCGGTCTATTTCAACTCGACGGGCCGGGCCAAGGTCGAACTGGCCCTGGCCAAGGGCAAGCAGGCGCACGACAAGCGCCAGACGATCAAGGATCGCGACTGGAAGCGCGACAAGGCACGGTTGATGCGCGATCGTGGATGAGCGGGCCGGCGGGCCCTTTTATTGCGCGCTTGCGTTAACCACATCGACAGTGATGCCGCATTCGTCGCAAGCCCCTTCCGCCGCGCCCTTGCAACCGCCAATGAGGCGGCGCATGGCAAGGGCGTGGCAATGAGCAAGCGCAGATCGAAAACGGCACTCGCGGACTGGCTCCGCCTGCGCATGCCGACGCGCGAGCAAATGGCGCGCAACAAGTACCTCCAGCCGATCGCGCACCGGTTCCTGACGCCCGAACTGTGGCGCTTTACCCGCCGCAGCGTGCCGCGCGGCGTTGCGCTGGGCGTGTTCGCCAGTTTCATCATTCCGGTCGGACAGATCTTCCTGGCCGCGTTCATGGCGCTGCCTGCGCGTGCCAACGTACCGCTGTCCACGCTGGTGACCTTCATCACCAATCCCTTCACCTTCCCGTTCTGGGCAGTGGTTGCAAACAAGCTGGGCGCGTTCCTGCTCAAGGTCGATCTGGCGGCCACCGGCGGCGCGGCGCAGGAAGAAATCACCAGCGGGCGCTGGGCCTGGTTCATCGAACTGTTCGCGGATGTCGGGGTTACCGTGCTCGTGACGATCTTCGGCTTCATCGTCCTGGCACTGGTCGGGGCGGCGCTCGGCTATCTGGTTAGCAGCGTGGTATGGCGCTTCGTCGTCGCGCACCGGCGCAAGCGCAAGCTGCGCGCGATGGCGCGGCCGGCGGCACGGTCCACGGCGGGGAAGCTGCGCGAATGATCGCCAAGGACGAGCATCCGGTATCGACCCTGCCGCCTGTGCCGCTCATGCTCGGCGTGGCGGCGGCCGCGGCCGTATCGGTGGCCCTGGTGTGGCTGAGCACGCCGGAATCGGCCGTCGCGCTCGCCTATGGCGGGGCGCTGGTCACGGTGCTGCTGATGCTGCTGGTCATCGCCCGGCTCAAGAGCCCGCCGGCCGAAGCGCAGATTGCGCAGACCGATTGGTCGATCACCAGCGCGGCAATGGAAAACCGCCGCCGCGCCATTGCAATCATCGACCGCGCCAACCGGTTGGTCTGCGCCAATTCGTCATATGAGGCGTGGTTCGAGAGCACCGCGGCGCCATACGATCTAGCGTTCGAACCGGACACGCAGGAGGCAGTAATCGCGGGAACGCGCAATGCGTGGCGCGACGGATCGGCCCGGGTCGAGGATATTCGCCTGGCCGGGTCGGACGCCAGCTACGAGCTCCAGCTCGAGCGCATCGGCCGCGGCGAGGCCTATCTGCTGTGGCGTTTCTCCGAAATGCACCAGGAACGGACCTATGATGGCCTTTCCGAACAATTGTCGGGTGCGTTCGGCGAATTGATGTCGCGTGCGGGGATCGAATCCGCGCTGGTCGCGCCGAATGGCATCGTCCTGACAACGACCCCCGGACTGGCCGAACGCGCGACCGGCAGCCGCGACAATTCGCTCGCGGGGCTCGAATTCGTGCAATTGCTGCGCTCGGATGACCGCGACCGTATCTTCTTCGCGCGCGAAGGACAGCAGGGCTCGCCGCAGACGCTGATCCATATCCCGCTCGATACGCCTACCAGTCCGCGAATGAGCGATGCCGACGAAGCGCCGTCGTTGATGCTGCTGATCGACAGTTCGGTGGGTATCGGCGGGGGAACGGACAGCAATGGCAAGGCGGCGATCCCGCAGCTCGAAGCCCTGCTTTCGGCGCTGTCGCTGGGTCTCGCGCTGACCGATCGCGACGGGCGGTTCCTGTTCGCCAACAAGGCCTTCCTGCGCGCGGTCGAACGCGTCGATCGGGGGCTGCCGCAATTCCCCTCCGATCTCGTGGTGGGCGAGGACAAGGCGGCGATGGCCGATACGGTGCGCCGCTTCGCCAAGGGCGCGACCGCCAGCGGTGACATGGCGGTGCGGCTGGCCAACGACAAGGAAGAACCGGTGTCGATGGGCCTCGCCGGGGTGCGCGGTCTCGGCGATGCGGCAGTGCTGCTGTCGATCTCCGATTCCTCGGAAGAGAAGCGCCTGCGCCGGCAGGTAGCGCAGGCCACCAAGATGCAAGCCGTGGGCCAGCTGGCCGGCGGGGTCGCGCACGATTTCAACAATGTGCTGACCGCGATCATCGGTTATTGCGACCTGATGCTGCTGCGCCATACGCCGGGCGACAGCGATTACGACGACATCCAGCAGATCAAGGCCAATTCAAACCGCGCCGCCAGCCTGACGCGGCAATTGCTCGCCTTCAGCCGCCAGCAGACCCTGCGCCCGGTGGTGTTGCAGCTGCCCGACGTGGTGAGCGAGGTCAGCCAGCTGCTCAAGCGGCTGATGGGCGAGAAGATCGAGTTCTCGGTCCGCCACGACCGCGAACTGGGTTCGGTCCGGGCCGACCCGCAGCAGCTCGAACAGGTCATCATCAACCTGGCGGTGAACGCACGCGACGCGATGCAGGCCAATGCGCTCAAGCGGGGCAAGCAGGACTGGAAGGGTCGGCTCACTCTCGCCACGCGGCGCGTATCCGCGCGCGACGTGCGCAAGATGGGCATCGATATCATGCCCGCCGACGATTACACCGTGCTGATCGTCCAGGATACCGGCGGCGGCATACCCGAAAGCCATCTCAACAAAATCTTCGAACCCTTCTTCACCACCAAGGAACAGGGCAAGGGCACCGGCCTGGGCCTGTCGACGGTCTACGGGATCGTCAAGCAGTCGAACGGGTTCATCTTCGCCGACAATGTGCAGGGACCCGACGGCACCCCGATCGGCGCGCGTTTCACCATGTACCTGCCGGTGCACAAGGGAGAACTGCCCGCGAACATGCGCAGCGAGGAAATCGAGGAACCCAAGGCGACCGAATGGTCCGCCGGGGGCAAGCTGCTGCTGGTCGAGGACGAGGACATGGTCCGCGCGGTGGCCGAACGCGCGCTGGTGCGCGCGGGCTATACCGTGACGACCGCGGCCGACGGCGAGGAGGGGCTGGCGGCGGTGGCCAATGGCGATACCGAGTTCGATATGATCGTGTCCGACGTGGTGATGCCGACGATGGACGGGCCGGCCATGGCGCGCGCGATCCGCAAGGTTAAGCCCGACATCCCGATCCTGTTCATGTCGGGCTATGCCGAAGAACAGCTGCGCAACGATATCGATATCGCGAACATGCATTTCATCCCGAAGCCGTTCAGCGTGCAGCAGATCAATGCGAAGGTTTCCGAAGTGCTCAGCGAACAGCGCGGATAGGGCTGCAGGAATTAATTTCGTTCCCTACTTGTTCTTTGAGAACAAAGCCGATACATACTGCGCCAGTTGAAGAGTCGGTAGCCGGCTCTGGCCAAGCGCAGGAGGTAGTGTCATGGCGGCAAGTCTGAAGCTCGTAGAGGACAAGAAAGTGAACGCAGACCGCCAGAAGGCATTGGACGCCGCGCTCGCACAGATCGACCGCGCATTCGGCAAGGGTTCGGCGATGAAGCTGGGCCAGAAGGAAGCCATGCAGGTGGAATCGATTTCCACCGGCTCGCTCGGGCTCGATATCGCGCTGGGCGTGGG
>Ga0070754_10002757_pt1 | contig 12744 bp, 13 predicted proteins | sample VirMetDEL_Sep_01_FD_75181 | JGI IMG/M metagenome (GOLD analysis project Ga0070754, IMG submission 75181) | Aqueous microbial communities from the Delaware River and Bay under freshwater to marine salinity gradient to study organic matter... | ecosystem: Environmental > Aquatic > Marine >... | reverse complement strand
TTTTAATTTACCATCAAAAGTATGTACATTTATAAAAGTATTAGACATTTATAAATGTACATACTTTTTAATTTAAATATTATATGATTTTAAAGATAGAATACAGAAATAAAATGAAGAGAAGTTTATCTTGTCAATCGGCTGTGTGTTCGTTTACACGATCAAAAAAGCCAAAATTATGTGATACTCCTTTACCAACGAGAGGTCATAGTATAAAGTGGATACCTGCAACTAAAACCAGAAATTTTCTATTAAATGATTCTCTTGTAGATTGGTTAAAAGTATATGGCTCTTCTAACAGAATTGGTATTAGAAATTCTAATGGATTTATGAATTTTATAATGGAAAAAGGAGTTGAGTTTGAAAACGCTTTAATTAAATATATAAATAAAAATAAAATACCTATAACAACAGTATCAGAATATATAACAAATGAAAGTGTAAATAAAACAATATCTTTGATGAAAAATGGAGAGCCTGTTATTCACTCCGCCCCTGTTAGAAATAATAAAAATAAAACACACGGAATTATAGATTTACTAGTAAGAAGTGATTATTTAGAAAAAATAATAGACGAATGTCCTCTCACTGATGATGAAAAGAAAATACCAGCAAAGAAACTAGGAAAAGACTATCATTATGTAGTAATAGATATTAAATTTTCAACTTTGCCATTAAAAGCAGATGGAAGACATTTACTAAATTCTGGAAGTTTTCCTGCTTACAAATCTCAATGTCTTATATACAATCAAGCAATCGGTATTATACAAGGATATACACCTAGATATGCTTTTATTTTAGGCAGAAGATGGAAATATACATCAAAAGATGTAAAATACAACAATAATGTTTGTTTAAATCGCGTAGGAGTTATTGATTTTGAAGAAAATGATCAAATGTATATTGAAAAAACTAAAAATGCTATTTCTTGGCTTCGAGATATTGATAAAAATGGACATAAATGGTCCGTTTCTCCTCCATCAAGAAATGAATTATATCCAAATATGTGCTTTGATTCTGGAAAATGGCAACAGCAAAAAAATAAAATAGCAGAAGATATAGGAGAAATTAGTAGTATATGGTATTGTGGGGTTAAACACAGAGAAAATGCTATTAAAAAAGGTATTAATACATGGAAAGATCCTGAATGTACAAGTAATAATATGGGAATGAAAGGATTGAGAGCATCTGTTATTGATAAAATATTAGATATCAATAGACAAAGTAATGATGTTATTAGACCCAATAAAATAAGAAATAATATATGTAATTGGAAAAATAAAACAAATGAAGTCTTTGTTGATTTTGAAACATTATCAGACATATTTGATAAGTTCGAAGAATTACCCAATCAAAAAACAACGGATATGATCTTTATGATCGGTGTTTGGTATAAACCAAAAAAATCATCTAACTGGGAATATAAAAGATTCACCTGTGAAAAACCTAACTTAACAGAAGAATATAGAATAATGGATGAATTTAACCAATTCATAAAGTCTCAAAATAATCCTAAATTATGGTATTGGTGTGCAGAAAATAGATTTTGGAAAAGATCTGAAAATAGACAGTATGAAAACGCTTTGAATAATGAAAATGAAGAAAAAATCAACAATATTTCTGATAAATGGAATCTCAAAAAATGGGCTGACTTATGCGAAGTATTTAAACACGAACCTATTGTCATTAAAGATTGTTTTAAATTTGGTCTCAAACCTATATCATCCGCAATGAGATCTCACGGATTGATTAAAACAAAAATAGAAAGCCAATGTTCTTCTGGCATGACAGCAATGGTAAAAGCCTATAAATGTTACCAAGAATTTAATGATCCAGTTAATTGTCCTATTATGCAGGATATTGCCAAATATAATGAATTTGATTGTCGTGTATTAGAAGAAATTTTAACTTACCTTAGAAATAATCATAAATAGAATAATTTTATAATCAAAAGATTATAAAATATTTTAAAACCCATTACAAACTAAATTTCTAATATTAGATTTCCAACTATCAAAAGAACAATTATTTACAAACCATTCTCTGGATTTTTTACTTAATTTCTCTTTATTTTCCCAAGCATATTTTAACTTAGAACTAACATACTTAATATCATCTCTCTTTTTCCAATCTAATTTTACAAAGCAATCTTCAGGTAAATCTTTGTATGTTAATCCTACATCTGTTGACACAATAACTAATCCTGTTAATAGAGCGTCTAACATAGCATAAGAAGATCCTTCGTGTAAAGATAAACAAAGATATATATCATTATTCAGGTATATATCCTGTTTTCTTTTATTATAATCATCAATTCCTTCCTGACATATTAAAGGTGTTTTATTATAGTCATATCCAACATTTAGTTTATTGAATTTAAATTCGCGATTATAAGACTTGAGATTTTCAATTACATTAGAAGGACCTTTATGATTGGAACCCCATGCTCCTAATATATGAGGTGTTGTATTAAACGTATTTTTATATTTATTTATATCAAGTTCGCTACTATGTAATATATCAATTATATCAAATTTTAAGTATTTTTCTCCGTATATTCTAGAAAATTCATCTCTACAAAACTGACTTATATTTACTATTTTAGTAGTAGTAGGATCTCTGTATTCTAACATTTTATTTTGACCATCGCAACATAATTTTCTCCAATAAAAATCCCATGTTGGTTCTCTTTGATAATGAGTTTCTGCTATTCCATGGTGTACTAATAATATTTTATATTTATTAGGTATATCACAAGATAAATGATTATCGGTAATTATTAGAGGATTTTCACAATTAGATAAAAAATCTAACATTTTAGATCTTTGATTTGGTCCTTGAAAAAATACTCTATTTGGAAAAGCTAATTTAATATGATAGTCATATCTAGGAACACCTCCGAAACACCCTGTATCATAAGACCCACAGCAATAATGAATAATATCAGAAAAATTATTTGGCATTTTATTTGTATAATAAACTTTAAATTTTAAATTACTTATATAATCTTTTATATTGCTCGAACGCTTCATCAGTTGCCAAACAATTTTCTTTTGTTTTTTGGTAAAATATAGGAAAAACTTGCGATGTATCTCCATCCCAAGAAATATATTTCACAGAAAATAAAGGAGGATTATTTTTATATTGTTTCTTATTAATAATATCAACATATTCTTGAAAACTTATTTTTTCATTATGATCAATATCATAATGCTTCAAAATATATTTATGATCCATATTTTTTACCTTACCTATCCATTCTGGAGTAAAAGATATTATATAAATACCTTCCAAAGTTACAACTGTATGAAAAATAGTATGATTATTAAGTTGAACAAACCCCAAATAATCTTGGGATGACGGCCACCCATTAGTTACTCTATGATTAACATATGCTTTCTTTGGATGGGTATGAAAATTATATCTACTCCAAACAGCATCAACTTCTTCTTCTGCTCCTGTTTGAACACTTTCTGGAACTCCTGATAACTCAAAAATTATTCTATCGTTAATATTAACAACTTTACTAACTTTTAAAGATCCTGCTAACTCCTTCTCGCTTAATTTTTTATCACCCATTATCAAAAAAGATTTATTTAAATTTTTTAGGTATTTAACTGCTTTCTGTGTAAATCTGGCATATATTATACAAGATTCTCTTGGTATTTGACTTTTTATATAGTCAACAACATTCTGTGAAGAGATAGTATCAATATCTTTTAATGGTATATTTTTCTTTGTAAAGGCAAATCCTTTATTATCAAATTTATATCCAAGAGGACTTTTATCTGTCAAATAAGGATTACTAAATCCAGATTTTATAAATATTTTAGATCTTTTATTTGGTACAATACCAGACCATATAGTTACATCTCTAGGCGCAAATAATATTAAAGCATATAATATTTCATTCAAATAGTCAACCGGACAATATAATTCAATTAATCTTTTGTTCTTATCATAAATTACAAAATGTGTGTATTTGATAGAATTTATAAACTTATCAGAATTTAAATATGTCTTTTTGAGATCAGAAGAAGATATACCAGTTAACTTATTAAAAGTTTTATTATCTATAATAAATATTATACCAACAGTGTGATTAGTTTTAGGGTATTTTTCTACAAACTTAATAAGATTATGTAGTTTATACTTTTTTAATTTATTTACATCAATTAATACTCCAGGCATTTATTATAATAACTAATTATTATTATTATTATAATAATATTTCATTCTACCACACTCCCCGAACACACGTGCTTTATAAAATCGTGGTAAAATTCTGACTTTATCCCATCCGCTCCATTCTTCACATCAGCATTCATATTAAACAACTTTGCCACCGCCTCAAACATAACCGAATCCATATTGTATCTAAAAATAATTCTATCTCCTCTTTTGGAAAAATAAATCTTTCATAATTTTCTTGTTATGAATATGTTTGATTATTTAATTTGACTGACATTGACCACGATACCTTTCATAAGCTGACAAATCAACATTAAGGTCTAATTCAGGGTCTAGATTTAAACACCATTTATCTTGTGCCATATCATCATCAATTCCAGTTGAATTACCGAATATCGGCCAACCTTGTAAGCCGTTTTCATAATCACTTAGTTTTAAAGCACATTTTACAGCGTCTGAATCAGGCTTAATAGTGTTTTTACATATGTTACTCATATCACTAGCAATCACAACCGGATTATTTTGTCTTAAGTTATTGTTTCTCATAGATGATTTAAATCCCCCCGTTCTTTTTGGACAGAATTGTCCAGCATTGGTACCTTTTTTAGCGCATATGCTTATATTTCCGGATGGACAATTAACAAATTCTCCATTACACATTTTATTTTTCACAATAGTAAAAAATATTAATAATGCCACCCCTACTGCTAAAATGAATCCCATTATACCTCCTAATATAATTTTAGTTGTCATATTCTTTTTTATATATATATATATAGATTAAAATTTTTTTACATTATTTTTTTAAAATTATGGTATAAATGGTTCTACATAGTCAGGATTATAACGACTGAAATGAAACTCCCAAAAGTCGGGGCATCCGAATTTAAATCCATCTGGAATAGGTTTTGCTTTGAACCAGAATAAACAATCTTCTAGTTTATTACTACGTGTAGCGTTGTGAATATATAAAGCAGTATAATCATTTGTAATTTGATCCATAATATCACAAAATTGGGTAAAATCAGGAATGATACCAGCATAATTTTCCCATAACGATCTTCTATTTTTAAGATTAGGCTCTCGTAAAATAAATGTGCCGTCTACATTTGTTCTGATAACAGGTTTAACATCCATACAATACTGAAGAGAAAGAATATACCACATTTTCCAATGACGAGAGTTTTTGTAAATACCTTGTTGTAGAGGTTTATTAAAGACCGCAGGAGTATCTGTACAGTCGTCTAGTAAACAAACTGCCCAAGGATTAGGAACGTGATTTTTAGCAATTTTTTGACGTTTAATAGAATTTTTTAATTGTTCTTCATCGTATTTATTAAAGATAAATGTACTAGGAAACATTCTTTTATAAAATCCGTTACTATCTTCTGTTCCACTAAAAACAATTCCACAGGGATATATATGTTTTTTTGCGTACAATAAAGCAGCAATTAATGTTGATTTACCAGTACCTGGTTTACCAATAACAACGTGTTTACACCCACCTTGGTCAGGTTTCATATAAGTATCTGTATTGGGTTGAAGAAGTTCTAGATTGAGTTCTTTTATGTATAATTTATTAGGACTATTATCTTTACTCATTTTGAAAAATGAGTAGATATGTTTAAATGATAAATATTTTATATTTGTAATAATAAATGTCGTGTCAATCCTTTTGTAACAGTAGTCAATACAGACGTATTTGCTCATATGATAATTATCATCAAGACTGTAGTCGCCCTTTTCAACAACATTCTTTTGGATGTAAGTCTGTTGGGAATAAGAAAATGTGTGTAGAACTTAATGAAGCTCCTGGAGTTCATTCATACCCAACAATGTCTGAATGTAGATCTAAATGTAACAATTTAAGTCCTCATTCGTTTGAATGTATAAAAGATGGTTATGGTAAAGAAATAAAATATAAATGTACATTACAGAATCTTCCTCCTAATAACGATCCTACTAAAGGTTCTATTCGTTATTCTAACGCTAAAGAATGTGGTGCTAATTGTGGACCATCTCATATTGAACATTCATATGCGTGTACCACAAATGGTTATGGTGATAAAACATCAAGAGTATGTATGTTAACAGATAAGCCATATCAACCACATAGTGATCATTATAGAACTTTAAATGAATGTAAGGCTAAATGTAAAACTCATCAACCTCCGTTGGGACAACAAGGTTATAACTGTGTTGAAAATGAATGTCAATTAGTTAAAGGACCTCAATCAGAGGTTGGTTGGAAATATTCTAACTTACATGATTGTACTGAGCAATGTAATCCTTCTCATACAGGTTCACCTAGATTCTCTTACTTTTAAAGATTGAGAATTGTATTTATTTGGGTCAAACGCAAAATAGTTTTTCTTTGGGGTGTTACTTTCAGGAGTTTTTATTTCAGGTGTACTAGACTTGATTGATGAGAACATAATTTTTATTGCTCCTAAAAATAATCCTAATAATAAACTGATAGAAATTAATAAAGAAACTTTAACTTTTTTCTGTCCTGATTTTGAAATTTCCATAATATATGAAGGTTTAGTTATTAATAATATAACACTCGTTATTAGAGAAGTTATTATTATAACTAATATTGAAGATATTATTGGATCTTTAATATGTATATTTATTTTCATTTATATTAACTTATATTTTTTTAACAAATATAAGTTATAATTAAAAATCATCATCAGATTCTACAGCGTGTTTATCTTTTTCTATTTGATCTTTTGATTTAATGTATATAGATATTTTACCCAAACTTCCAACTGAAGATTTAAAAAGAAGAGGTTTCTTATGTTTAGGATATATTTGCATATTACTAGAAAGCCCTGCCATTTTAGTAATACGAGATAATTGTTCTGTGTCAAAGTCATCAACATATTCATTTGATTTGGATTCATCTTCATCATCGTCATCATCGTCAGAATCACTCATTTCTCCAAATTCAACGTTACGTTTCATAACACCACCCGCATTACAAATAAATTTAATATAAAAGTTTTTGGAAGTAACCCTAATCATATTACCGATATGAGCCATATCTTTACACATTTTTTGATATTCCGAACTTGGAACAATAACTGGTTTATCATATCCAGTAGGTACTTCGATAGAAATATTTTGTTTTTCCTGTATTTTAATAAAAGAAGTTGTGATTCTATTATTTTCTTTTGGAATAACTTTAATACCAAGATCATTAGGAAATTCATCATTAATAAATAGTTGTAAAGAATCTTTTTTCTTAATAGATTTAAGCATTCTATGAAAATGGTTCAAGTTAATACCCAAAAATTTCTTCTCTTTTAATTTAAACTTGTAGAAAGTAAAATTTTCACTTTCTAATGAAAGTTTGATTAAAATCGTTTCGTGATGATCCATCATAGATAACTTTATACCATCTTCATCCAATTCAAAACACGCGGTTTTAATATTATTTTGTAAGAGTTCTGCGAGTATCTTGATAGTATAAGCACAATGTGTTTTTGCTTTGAAAATGACTGTCATTTATATTTTACATAAAAAACTTTAAATTGTTATTTACATATGTTCTAATTTTAATATATAGAATTAATTTTATACATCAAAATTATAAATGAAAAAAACACCTCCTGTAAAAGCAGTTTATATACATAATTCAAAACAGTTGTACAAAGTATTAGTATACGCAAAATATATAAAAGGCTCTATTTATATACCTATTGAATTCTTTAGTGCCGATTATGTAACTAAAATATGGAAAATAGAATGGGATACTTTGGAATATCTACCATACAATATTGGTAGATACTTACAATATGTTCATTATTCTGAAAATAAAAAAAGATAAATGGCAAATAAAAATCATAAAGAAATATGAATTTATTTATAAAAATAAAATGGTTCGTGTTAATGGAAAAAAAATTAAAGTGTACACTCTTGATAACTTGAATACCTTTAAAAGTAGATTAGCATACAAGTTAAAAACATTACCAATATATCTATATTTTCCTGATGGAATTTCGTATGAAGATATAACACAACAAGATAAAGACATTAAAGTTGAAGATATTTTGTCTCAAATAGTAAAATCATCTAACAAAAACAAAAACATTAAAACTCTTATAACAAGTATTAAAGAAAAAGTTGGCCCAAAATACAACATTAAAGAAAAAGTTATACCACTTTGGGTCGCTTATAACAAAAAATTAATTAGTGACTATTCAAGTATTGGAAATAGTGCTTTAGATATTTTATTTAACCAGTTAAGTGAATTAAACATCATTAAATCTAGAACACAACTTGTTGATATTGCCAAAAATGTAAAATTTAATAAAAATTCTTTTGAAACTGATTTATCTTTGCAAGAAGATAAAGTTAGCGAATATTTGAAAATATTTAAAGAGTATGAAGATATAGAGGAATCAAGAGGATATACAGATTTCAAAACTGAATATGTAAGATTTTTGTTTACTCTTGATATCAATAATATATCAATTTTAGAAATTTTTAATAATATCAAGTTAAATGAAACAGTTCCTTTTGCTACAATTAAAGATTTTTATAAAATACTTAAAGATTTTATACCACCCGAAGAATGGACTGACACAAGAGATGATGAAATAATATTAAAAGTTAATCAAAAACAAATACTAGTAAATAAAAATAAATACACTGATTATGTAGATACAATTTTAAGAAATACAGATGACGGTAAATTATCATCTGAAATTACTATACATACATCCAAAGATAACTTGTCTCGTGATTCTTTCATACAAAGATCATTGGAAGTTATATCTCAAAAAGATAAAAAAATAAAAGTCGAGAAGATTGAAGAAAATAAAATTGCAGGTGTTTTTTACTATCCAAGCGAGACAATTGATAAATATGTTTTTACTGATTTAGTTATGAATGATGATATATATAGTATGTTAATATCAATAGACGATCACGAAAAAGCAACAAAGCAAAAATCAGGAATATATATTCACTTTGAGCATCCTAGTACGGGATATATAACAGCAACAGTTACAGAAAAGAGGTATATTAAAGGTGATCAAACTTTAAAAGAAGAGGATATTGATTTATTTGAAAGTTTTAAATCCTATATACGAGTCAGAGTTTCAAAAGCAGATAGTTTAGAGTCTATAGAAAAATTTCAAGAAATATTTGGGAAATTATTGACTCTTTATGATGAAAAATATAATAGTATCGTAGAAGAATATAGAAAGTACATACCTGATTTTGGAACTGTAGAAGACGAACAAGAAGACGAACAAGAAGATGCTAACGATATTTTTAATATAGCACCAGATATTTTTAAAGTAACAGGATATTCAACTATTTGCGGTCCATCTAGACAACCAGCCATAATATCAGAAAAAGATGCATTAGAAACAGATAAAAAGGTGATGAAATTTCCTCGTGATATACCCACGAATGAAGATAGTATTAAATTTCCTATGGATGGTCAAGATCAAAACTATTATGTATGTAATAACAAAAATTATCAATATCCAGGATTACAAATTAATAATAATAAAAATTCTGATGTATATCCTTATGTACCGTGTTGTTTCGAAAGAGAACAAACAAATAAACCTAAATATCTTCATTATTATGAAGGTAAAGAAAGAAAACAAGAAAATAAAGACAAAGGAGAAACACTTCTTGTTACTAATAAATTCTTAACTAATAAACAAAAAGGAACTTTACCACCTAATTTAGAAAGTCTATTCACACTAACAAACCCAAGTGATAAATTACAGTATGTTAGAAAAGGAATTTTACAAACAGACGGAAAGGATAAAAAAAGAAATGAACATAGTTTTTTAGCATGTGTTATGGAAGCATTAGATGATGAAACAGGTATTACAAAAATAACAGATTATGAAGAAAGGGAACACGTCCTTATTGATGTTAGAAATAACTTAGCAACTGAAAAGTTAGCTCCATTATGTAAACAAGAAATGTATGATTACACTATAGACCAAATAATAGATATGATAAAAGATCCATATGTCTATCTTGACCCTAAACTTTTTATTCATTTACTTGAGTACTATTTTGAATGTAATATCTTTTTGTTCACTAAAAAATTCTTAAATGGAGAAATGGTTTTACCAAGACATACACAAGCGTATTACAAAAATTTTAACAAGAATAGATGTATCTATATATATGAACATATGGGAAGCGAATCTGAATCATCTAAATTTCCTTATCCTCAATGCGAACTAATTATCAGACATAATAGGATGAAGAATGAAGATTATTATTCATTTTCGTATGATGAATCAAAAAATATTATAAAAGTTTTTAACAAATTAAGAGAATCTTATGCGTTAAACAAAATAATTAGAGAATCAGTATTTCCTATTCCTGATAAATTAAAAATTATATCTCAATGGATAGATTCTTATGGTAAAACTAGAATATTAAATGCTAAATTTTCTGGAAAAATAATTTCAATGATAGTTAGTCCAATACAACCGATAAATATAAAACAGGCAAAATCATCTAAAATTAATTATGTTGATATTAACACAGCACTGGAATTCACAACTTATTTAACAATGAATATTGAACATCAAAATGTATTAAATGGTAAAATAAAACAACTTCGAGGACTTATTGGAAATGTATCAGTATCAATTCCTGTAAATAATTCAGATCCACTTGATAATATTCAAACCGAAGAAGTAGAATTAGAATACCCCATAGAAACTGTTTCTGAATTAGATATTTATAATCGTAATAAAAAAATTGCTCGTTATATAGTCGAATATATGTTATGGATTTATTCATATTATCTCAATAGAAAAAATATAACTAAAATAACAGATGAAAGCATAGCAACATTCGCTAATAAATATTTTGATATAAAACCTAAATATGACTATAAAGATATTCCAAAAACGTTTTCCAAAACCAGTACAGTTATGAATGGAAACAAAATTATAATTCAATCAGAAGAAATGAAAAAACGTCTTATATATGTTCTTAGATTATTATGTATACGTAACTCTGATAGTGTTTTTGAATATCATAAGAAAAAAGTTATACAAAACTATTATCAAGATATATCTGATTTTAACCAATACAAAAACCAAGTATTATTATATGGCCAAGAATCTATCAATAAATGGATATTTGAAAATAATGTTAATTATATTCTATATGATGAAGTACTTATAGGTTCAACTAAACCATATTTTTTCAAGAATAGCTTAATTGATAATAAAATATATTTAGCTCAAAACACAACATCTATCGGTAAAGCATGTGATATAGCAGTTAATTGGATCAAAAATGATTATAATATTGGTATACATTCGAAAGATATCGTACCAATATCTTTTACATTATATTCGTATGTGAATAGTGGAAATATTACACGTCTGAGTGTAAATGGAACAGATTTTTCACATAAAGTAAAAATAATTGGTTATAAAATAAATGATAAAGCCTTTTACACACCCTTGCTATCTATTAGTTAATTAATATTTGTATATACAAATGCTATTTTTATTCTGCTGTAGTCAACATAAAATTTTACCGTATGTTTAAAATTGAACAAAAAAAATAAAATATATTTCTGAGTTAAAAATGTTTAGTAAACTTTCAAATGATTTGGTAAGTTATATTTCCGATATGGGAAATTGCTCTTTAGAATTAGGGACTATTAATGTTAAATATAAAGATTTATTTAATGAAGAAAATGAAAAGAAAAAATGGAAGATTGTAATGGACGGTGTTATAAGCACAATGTTGGTTTATGCTAAAAAAAAAAAGAGTGGAAAAAATCTTCCTTTATGTTTTTCGATTATTATCTATTACATAATTTGAGAAATGATCAAGAGATAGAAAGTTTTAAAAAATATTGGATTATTATGTATGGAAAAAATAAGATCAATACATTTTATAAAAATTTAGAATTTACATGCGGTAATACATTTCCGGAAACCGAAGAAGCTATTAGGACTTATTTAAGTTCTACTAGATAATATTATAAATTATCAGTTAAAAATTTGTATTTTATAAATACAAATTTTTAGTAAGAACTTGTTAATAAAAAGTATCATTAATAATTCAACCATTTATTTATTATTAGTCATACTCTTTATTTTTTGATTAACAAGTTCTTTTGTTAAAAAAGAACCATTACATTTAGGATGAGAACATACAACTTGTAATTCAGGATTTATTTGCTTAACCTGCTCCATTACTAAAGAATTATCATCAAATAAAATAATATCTTTGTATGATAGATGTGGATATAAATCTTTACCTCTAATCATACTAAGACCTTTTATATGACCATAATCTAAATTAGGACCATAATTATTTTCTTTTATAAAAGATTCTAAATTTTGTCCCGCTACGAATACTAAACTATTAAACATTTTTCCATTATTTTCTCTAAATTGTTTACATAATTTATTAGACATCCAGTTGGCGTTTTGTCTACCTCCTTTATAATCACCGGAGCATATATCATCAATAGTTCTACCACTTGCTGTTATTATACCAACAGCAAAATTATTATCAAGACAGGTTTGTATT
>Ga0070754_10002756_pt1 | contig 12746 bp, 10 predicted proteins | sample VirMetDEL_Sep_01_FD_75181 | JGI IMG/M metagenome (GOLD analysis project Ga0070754, IMG submission 75181) | Aqueous microbial communities from the Delaware River and Bay under freshwater to marine salinity gradient to study organic matter... | ecosystem: Environmental > Aquatic > Marine >... | reverse complement strand
CGGCAGCGTCACGGGTTTGAACAGGCTGCGCGCGATCGCGCAGCGGCGCAGCTCGGCCAACGTGGGCGAACGCGCCATGGAACAGGCCCTACTCCACCCGCGTGATCCGGTTCGGCTTGAAGCCGAGGTCGGCCGCCTTGCCCTTGCGGGCACGCGCCGCGCGGGCGTTGTTGAGGCTGCGGATCTCCAGCGTTTCGTCTCGCTCCTTGCCGCCACGACCGATGCCCTGGATCTTCACGCTGCGCGTATAGGCGGCGGCACCGGCCAGGGTGTCCTTGGGTTCGAGATCGAGCAACATCAGGCCGCGACCGCCCTTCTCCATCATCTTGAGCTCGCTGATGTCAAAGGTGAGGATGCGCCCACCTGCGGAAGCGCAGCAAACATGGCTGGCGGGCGGCAACGGCACCCCTCCCGATGTGAACGCCGCGTGCGACGGCGCGCAAGGCACCTCACCCGCGCCCAGGCTCAGGAAGGTCTTGCCTGCGCGCTGGCGCGAGATCATGTTCTCCACCGTGGCCAGAAAGCCATAACCAGCGCTGCTGCTGAGCAACAGCGCTGCGTTGGCGGGGCCGGCGAAGTAGTGCATGGGCTGCGTGCCGCTTTCCAGATCGATCAAGGTGGTGATGGGCTGGCCGTCGCCACGCGCGCCGGGCAGGCTGGCCACGGGCACCGAGTACACGCGGCCGTTGCTGCCGAAGGTGATGAGCGTGTCCACCGTGCGGCACTCGAAGGTGCCGTAGAGGCCGTCGCCAGCCTTGAAGGCGAAGCTGCCGGCCTCGTGGCCGTGGCCCGTGCGCGCGCGCACCCAGCCTTTGCTGGACACCACCACGGTCACCGGTTCGTCCACCACCTTGATCTCGGCCACGGCCTTCTTTTCGGTCTGGATCAGCGTGCGGCGCGCATCGGCAAACGTCCTGGCATCGGCCTCGATCTCTTTGACCATCAGGCGCTTCAGGCTGCCCGGGTTGGCGAGGATGTCTTCGAGCTTGCCCTGCTCTTCCTTGAGCGACTTGAGTTCCTGTTCGATCTTGATCGCTTCGAGTCGCGCGAGCTGGCGCAGGCGGATTTCGAGAATGTCCTCAGCCTGCCGATCGCTGAGGCGGAAACGTTCGATCAGCGCGGCCTTGGGCTCGTCGCTCTGCCGGATGATGGCAATCACCTCGTCGATGTTGAGCAGCACGAGCTGCCGCCCTTCGAGGATGTGGGTGCGATCGAGCACCTTGGCGAGGCGGTGCTGCGAGCGACGCGTGATGGTGCCCTGGCGGAATTCGATCCACTCGGTGAGCATCAGCCTCAGCGACTTCTGGGTGGGTCGACCATCCAGGCCGACCATGGTGAGGTTGATCGGAGCCGACGTTTCCAGGCTCGTGTGCGCCAGCAGCGCGGTGATGAGTTCCTGCTGCTCGATGCGGCTGCTCTTCGGTTCGAACAGCAGTCGCACGGGTGCGTCCTTGCTCGATTCGTCGCGCACACCATCGAGCACCATGAGGATGCTGGCTTTGAGCTGCGTCTGCTCCTGCGAAAGCGCTTTCTTGCCGGCCTTGACCTTGGGGTTGGTGAGCTCTTCGATTTCTTCCAGCACACGCTGCGTGCTCACGCCCGGCGGCAGCTCGGTCACGACCAGTTGCCACTGCCCGCGCGCGAGGTCTTCAATTTTCCAGCGCGCACGCACCTTGAGGCTGCCGCGCCCGCTGCGGTACGCGTCGGCAATGTCGCCGGCCGGGCTGATGATCTGGCCGCCGCCGGGGTAGTCGGGCCCGGGCAGGATGGCGAAGAGTTCGTCGTCGGTGAGCTTCGGGCTCTTGATGAGTGCCACGCAGGCGTCGGCCACTTCGCGCAGGTTGTGACTGGGGATCTCGGTGGCCAGGCCCACGGCGATGCCGGACGCGCCGTTGAGCAGGTTGAACGGCAGGCGCGCGGGCAGCTGCTTCGGCTCGATGGTGGAGCCATCGTAGTTGGGCACGAAGTCCACTGTGCCTTCGTCGATCTCGTCGAGCAGCAGCGTGGTGATCTTCGCCAGCCGCGCCTCGGTGTAACGCATGGCCGCTGCGCCGTCGCCATCGCGCGAGCCGAAGTTGCCCTGGCCGTCGATCAGCGGGTAGCGCTGGGCGAAGTCCTGCGCCATGCGCACCAGCGCGTCGTAGGCGGCCTGGTCGCCGTGCGGATGGAAACGGCCGAGCACGTCGCCGACCACGCGCGCGCTTTTCACCGGCCGTGCTGCCGTGTTGTTGTTGGGCCCGCTGAAGCCGAGCCCCATGCGGTCCATGCTGTAGAGGATGCGCCGCTGCACCGGCTTCTGGCCATCGCACACGTCGGGCAGCGCACGCCCCTTCACGACCGAGAGCGCGTATTCCAGATAGGCTCGCTGGGCGTAGTTCGCGAGGTTCATGCCGTCGTCCGGTTCGGACAACGGCAGTTCAGGATTCAGGATGTCGGACATGCGTCGGTTCAGGAAAGGTCAGATGTCTACTTCGACGGAGTCGCCATGCAGCTCCATCAGCTCGCGGCGCGAGGCGGCTTCGCCCTTGCCCATGAGCTTGGTGATGAGGGCTTCGGTACCGGCGAAGTCGATGGCGCCCAGCACAACCGGCATGAGGCGGCGGGTGTCAGGGTTGAGGGTGGTGTCCCAAAGTTGCTCGGCGCTCATTTCGCCCAGCCCTTTGAAGCGGCTGATCTGGCACTTGTCCTGCGGCACGCCGTCCTTGGCGCACTTGTCAAGAATCGCGTGCAGTTCGCCTTCGTCCAGCGCGTACTGCTTGGCCGCGGGTTTCTTGCCACGCGCGGGAATGTCCACCCGGAAGAGCGGGGGGCGCGCCACGAACACGTGGCCGGCTTCGATGAGCTTGGGGAAGTGGCGAAAGAACAGGGTGAGCAGCAACACCTGGATGTGTGAGCCGTCGACATCGGCATCACTCAGGATGCAGACCTTGCCGTAGCGCAGGCCGCTCAGGTCGGGCGTGTCGTTCGGGCCATGGGGGTCGACACCGATGGCCACCGCGATGTCGTGAATTTCGGTGTTGGCGAACAGGCGGTCGCGCTCCACCTCCCAGGTGTTGAGCACCTTGCCGCGCAGCGGCAGCACCGCCTGGCTTTCCTTGTCGCGGCCCATCTTGGCGCTGCCACCTGCGGAATCGCCCTCGACCAGAAACACCTCGTTGTGCGCCAGGTCCTTGCTCTCGCAGTCGGTGAGCTTGCCGGGCAACACGGCGACGCCGGAGCCCTTGCGCTTCTCGACCTTCTGGCCCGCCTTCTGGCGGAACTGCGCCGCCTTGATGGCGAGTTCGGCGAGCTTGCGGCCGTAGTCCACGTGCTGGTTGAGCCAGAGTTCGAGTGCAGGGCGCACGAAGCTGCCCACCAGGCGCACCGCGTCGCGCGAGTTCAGACGCTCCTTGATCTGGCCCTGGAACTGGGGGTCCAGCACCTTGGCACTCAGCACATAGCTGGCCCGCGCGAACACGTCTTCGGGCAGCAACTTCACGCCCTTGGGCAGCAGCGCGTGCAGTTCGATGAAGCCCTTCACAGCCTGGAACAGGCCGTCTCTCAAACCACTTTCGTGCGTACCACCGGCGCTGGTGGGGATCAGGTTCACGTAGCTCTCGCGCACCGGTTGGCCATCTTCTGTGAAGGCCACGCACCACGAGGCCCCCTCGCCCTCGGCGAAGCTGTCGTGCCCGCTGTCGGCGAAGCCTTCGCCTTCGAACAAGGGAATCACCGGGTCACCGGTCAGGGTCTGTTGCAGGTAGTCCCGCAGGCCACCCTTGTAAAGCCACGCCTGCGTGTCTCGGGTCTTCTCGTTGACCAGCGTCACGCTCACCCCCGGCATCAGCACCGCCTTGCTGCGCAGCAGGTGGGTGAGCTCTGCCATGGGCAGTGCGGCGGATTCGAAGTACTTTGCGTCGGGCCAGGCGCGCACGGTGGTGCCCTGCTTGCGATCTCCCTCTCCTTTGGGCGCCAGCACCAGAGGCTCGATCACGTCGCCGGCAGAAAACGCCAGCCTGGCCACCTGCCCTTCGCGAAAACTCGCCACTTCCAGACGAGTGGATAGCGCATTGGTCACGCTCACGCCCACGCCGTGCAGGCCGCCCGAGAAGCTGTAGGCGCCGCCCTTGCCCTTGTCGAACTTGCCGCCCGCGTGCAGGCGGGTGAACACCAGCTCGACCACGGGCGCCTTCTCCTCCGGGTGCAGGCCGAAGGGAATGCCGCGCCCGTCGTCTTCCACACTCACCGAGCCGTCGGTGTGCAGCGTGACCTTGATCTTCCTGCCGTGCCCGGCCAGGGCCTCGTCGGCTGCGTTGTCCAGCACTTCCTGGATGATGTGCAGCGGGTTGTCGGTGCGGGTGTACATGCCCGGTCGCTGCTTGACCGGCTCCAGGCCTTTGAGGACTCGGATCGAGCCCTCGGAGTATTCGTGGGGGGTTTGGGTCGCCATGGGGGCGGATTGTATGCGCGCCCCGCCCAAACCACTGTATGCAAATACAGATTTCGGGGCGAGCCCAGCGATCCATGCGTCCGGGTCATCAATCCCGGCGTTCGATGTCAATGTCGCGTCGGGCAGAAGAAGCGCTTCTTCGCTACATTTCCCGGATGTCTTCCACGTCCCCCTTGTCCACCGATCAGGCACCGCGCCTTTCCGCGCTGCAGGTGCTCGCCTGCGGCGCGCTCATCGTCACGCTGTCCATGGGCGTGCGCCACGGCTTTGGTCTGTGGCTGCAACCGATCACCCAGGCCCAGGGCTGGACGCGCGAGACATTCTCTTTCGCACTCGCGATCCAGAACCTTTCTTGGGGCCTGTTCGGCATCTTCGCCGGCATGGTGGCCGACCGGTTCGGCGCCTTCCGGGTCATCGCTGGCGGCGCGGTGCTTTATGCGCTGGGCATGGCCGGCATGGCGTTGAGCACCAGTTCGCTCATGTTTGCGCTGACCACAGGCGTGCTGATCGGCGCCGCGCAGGCCGGCACCACCTACGCCGTGATCTACGGCGTGATCGGCCGCCAGATACCGGCAGAGAAGCGTTCCTGGGCCATGGGCGTGGCGGCTGCAGCGGGCTCTTTTGGCCAGTTCCTCATGGTGCCGGTGGAAGGCTGGCTGATCAACAACGTGGGCTGGCAGCAGGCGCTGCTTTTCCTGGGCGTGCTGCTGCTGCTCATCATTCCGCTGGCCGTGGGTCTGCGCGAACCTGGCTTTGCGGCCGGGCAGGCGCCCAGGCGCGACCAGACCATTGCGCAGGCGCTGCGCGAAGCGTTTCGCTACCGCAGTTTCCAGTTGCTCATGGCTGGCTATTTCGTCTGCGGGTTTCAGGTGGTCTTCATCGGCGTGCACATGCCCAGCTACCTGAAGGACAACGGCCTCTCGCCCCAGGTGGCGAGCTACGCCCTGGCACTCATCGGCCTGTTCAACGTGGTGGGCACCTACGCGGCAGGCGCACTGGGCCAACGCCTGGCCAAGCGTCACATCCTGGCGTTCATCTACTTCGCGCGCGCGGCCGCCATTTCGGTGTTTCTGATCGTGCCGCTCACACCCGCCAGCGTGTATGTGTTCGCCAGCGTCATGGGCGTGCTGTGGCTCTCCACCGTGCCGCCGACCAATGCGGTGCTGGCCCAGATCTTTGGCGTGACCCACATGTCGATGCTCAGCGGCTTCGTGTTCTTCAGCCACCAGATCGGCAGCTTCATGGGCGTGTGGCTGGGCGGCGTGCTTTATGACCGCACGGGCAGCTACGACGTGGTGTGGTACCTCTCGATCGCGCTGGGCATCTTTGCCGGCCTGATCAACCTGCCGGTGCGCGAAACGCCGATCGTGCGAACACCGCAGGGCGTGGGAGCAGCGGCGTGAGGCCTCTTGCCCTGCGCGCGCTCATCTGGACCGCTGTCGTGGCCGGCCTGCTGGCCACCCTCGCGCTGTATCAGCGCCCTGAATTTCTCGTCGACCTTGCAGACCAGATCTGGAGCTGCTTCTGATGCACGGCACCGAAGCTGCCTCGGGCTGGGTGCGGCGCTGGGCGCATCTGGTACCGGCTGGTGGAAGCGTGCTGGATGTGGCCTGCGGCCATGGGCGCCACATGCGCTGGTTCGCAGAACAGGGTCATGCCGTTACCGGTGTGGACCGTTCGCCCGAAGCATTGCAGGCCTTGGCGGGCATCGGACGAACGGTACTGGCCGACATCGAGGTCGGGCCCTGGCCTTTCGCGGGCGAACGCTTCGACGCCGTCGTGGTGACGAACTACCTCTGGCGCCCGCTGTTGCCGGCGATCGTGGCCAGCGTGGCCGAAGGCGGGGTGCTGATCTACGAGACCTTCGCGCAGGGCAACGAGAGCGTGGGCAAGCCCTCCAGGCCGGACTTTCTGCTGCAGCACGGTGAACTTCTCGCCGTCTGCAAGGACCTCAGGGTGGTGGCCTTCGAGGACGGTTTCTGTGACCGCCCCGAGCGATTCGTGCAGCGTGTCGCCGCGGTGCGAAAACCCCCGTCCAGCCCCGTCTCCCCCCCAAGGTATCCACTGGATGCCACTGGGTAGAATGCGTGATTCGCGCGCCCGGCGCGCCCTGCGGAAAAGGGCGAACCCGGCGCCCTCCATCGGACCCCGAACATGACACCCATCACCGGCAGCATCGTCGCCCTGGTCACACCCATGCAGGAAGACGGCAGCGTGGACTACCCCACCCTGCGCAAACTGATCGACTGGCACATCACCGAAGGCACCGACTGCATCGGTGTGGTCGGCACCACCGGCGAATCGCCCACCGTCACGGTGGAAGAGCACTGCGAGATCATCCGCGTCTCCGTCGAGCAGGCGCGCACGCATGGCGAGAAACGCGTGCCCATCATGGCCGGTTGCGGCGCCAACTCTACCGCCGAGGCCATCGAGCTCGCGCGCTTCGCTCGCAGCGTCGGTGCCGACTGCCAGCTGCAGGTGGTGCCCTACTACAACAAGCCCACGCAGGAAGGTCTGTACCAGCACTTCAAGGCCATTGCCGAGGCCGTGGGTGATCTACCGAACGTGCTCTACAACGTTCCCGGCCGCACCGTGGGCGACATGCACCACGACACCGTGCTGCGCCTGGCGCAAGTGCCCGGCATCGTCGGCATCAAGGAGGCCACCGGCAACATCGAGCGCGCGCAGTGGCTCATTCGCGAAGTGCCCAAGGGCTTCGCCGTGTACTCCGGCGACGATCCCACCGCCGTGGCGCTCATGCTGTGTGGCGGCCAGGGCAATGTGAGCGTCACCGCCAACATCGCGCCGCGCCTCATGCACGAGCTGTGTGTGGCAGCCATCGCCGGCGACGTGAAGCGCGCCATGGAAATTCAGTTCCGCCTGCTGCCGGTGCACAAGAATCTGTTCGTCGAAGCCAACCCCATCCCGCTCAAGTGGGCCATGGCGCGCCTGGGCCTTTGCCAGGAAACCCTGCGCCTGCCCATGACACCCATGTCGCGAAATCTCGTGCCACTGGTGGAGGGCGCGCTCAAGGAAAGCGGCCTGCTGGCCTGACCCGGCCCGCACGCCTTCTCCGAAATTCCCCTGTTCCTAACAAGCTTCCCAAATGTCCATCCGCACCCCGATCTCGATGCCCTCCAACCAGACGAACGCACCTCGCTCTGCTTCCAGCCTGCCGGTCCGGCTCGGCCTGCTGGCGGCGGCCGCGCTGGTGGTCTCGGGTTGCTCCGTGCTCCAGGAAGACAAGATCGACTACAAGGGCGCTGAACGCGGCAGCACACTGGACGTGCCGCCAGACCTCACGCAGCTCAGTCGCGACTCGCGCTACAACGTGCCAGGCTCGGTGGTGACCGCCAGCGGCTACCAATCGGCCCAGCCTGCCGCGGCGGGCAGCGGCACCGCCACCGTGAGCGTGGGCGACGTGCGCATCGAACGCGCCGGCACGCAGCGCTGGCTGGTGGTGGACCGTCCGGCCGACAAGCTCTGGAGCCCCGTGCGCGACTTCTGGCAGGAGAACGGATTCCTGCTTGAACTCGACCAGGAATCCCTGGGCATCATGGAGACCGACTGGGCCGAGAACCGCGCCAAGCTGCCGCAGGACATCATCCGGTCGACCATCGGCAAGATCTTCGACAGCCTGTATTCCACCGGCGAGCGCGACAAGTTCCGCACTCGCCTGGAGCGCAACGCTGCGGGCGGCACAGAGATCTACATCAGCCACCGCGGCATGGTCGAGGTGTACTCGAACACCGAAAAGGACCAGACCATCTGGCAACCACGCCCGGCCGACGTCGAACTCGAAACCGAGTTCCTGCGCCGCATGATGGTCAAGCTGGGCGTAAGCGAAGCGCAGGCCAAGGCCGTGACCGCCACGGCGCCGGTTCAGGCCGCCGCACAGGTGACCATGGTGAACAACGCACCGGTGGTGCAGTTCGACGACAACTTCGACCGCGCCTGGCGCCGCGTGGGCCTGTCGCTGGACCGCACAGGCTTCACCGTGGAAGACCGGGATCGCAGCAAGGGCACGTACTTTGTTCGGTACGTGGAACCCGTGGCGAGTGCGAAGCCCGGTTTCTTCGGACGCATCTTCGGCGCCTCGTCGCCGGAAGCCAGCGCAGCTCGCTACCGCGTGGTGGTGCGCAGCGTCGAGAACAAGACCACCGTTTCGGTGCTCGATGGGCAGGGCAATGCAGACGGCTCTGCCAACGCGCAGCGCATCGCGCAACTGCTGGCCGACGACCTCAAGTAAGCCTTCAGAGTCCGAGAGTCGAGGCGGGGAACGCGGGCGTTCCCTTTTGCCACCACAGGTTCAACTGCTCGCGCAGAGCCACGCGCCGTGCCGCATCGTGGCTCGCCACGAGCGTGCCACGGGCTGGATCGAGCCGTTCCATGGTCCAGCCGGGTGACCACAGTGCGCTGGGCAGGTCGCCCTGCACCGCATGGGGGCAAGCATGGGCTTCGATCAGGTGCGACCACGTGACGCGCCACTGGACAAAACGGGGGTGGCGCTCCCGCAGGTCACGGAAATCTCGCGCCATCAGATGCAGCGTGCGACCTCGGGCCGACCAGGCATGCAGGGAGGCCACCACTTCGCGCTCACCCAACGGCCAGTCGGCAAAGTCCGCATCACACAGCACGATGTGCGACCAACCCTCGACCGCAGCGGTGGCGAGCGCCTGCCGAACCAGGTCGGTGAACAAGGCGTGGCCTTCCAGTCGACCTTCTGGCAGCGCAGGCAGGTCGGGCGATGGGGTCTCAGCACCGGCAGCCGTCATGGTTCCCTCCGTTCATGAATGGGGTTCCAGGTGCAGCCAGCCCGCCTCGAACCAGTCTTGCAGCAGCGCTCTGGCATCGGCGCTGGCCCGCTTCACCTCGCGATCGACCAGGCCCCGCCGGTCGGCCAGCGTGCGCATGAGGCGCGCATCGGCCCCACCTGCGCGAAAGCTCTCGCCATTGATGAACACGTGGTGTTCGTCGTACATCATGCGCGTGCGACGATCCAGTCGCAAGGCGCCGGGCGCCCACCTGCCCGAGGCCTCGTCGAACCAGATGCGGGGCTTGGGCTCGGTCATCACCTCACCCAGCGCACAGGCCAGTGAACGGCGATCGGCCACCAGGCTTTGGACGGCATCGAGCGCGAAGTCCTGCAGCGCTGCAGGCATGGCTGCGGGGTTGGCCGTGGCACGTTGGCGGGGGTCGCGGTAGAGCGTGTCGTCCTGCAGTTCGTCGGCCATGCGCTGCAGCAGTTCCCCCGCCAGGCCCCCGCGCTGCGGCGCGCGAAAACCGATGGAATAGGTGCTGCAGTCGCCCCCCTCCGCTACCCCGTCGTGTGCCCAGCGGGGTGGCAGGTAGAGCATGTCGCCCGGTCCCAGCAAGTGCTCTTCCTCGGGCTCGAACTGGCTGAGGATCTTCAGGGGCACGTCGGGCTGCAGCGAGAAATCGGTCTGTCGGCCGATGCGCCAGCGGCGCTGCCCCGTGGCCTGCAGCAGGAACACGTCGTAGCTGTCGAAATGCGGCCCCACGCCGCCGCCCTCACTGGCCCAGGAGATCATGAGGTCGTCCAGCCGGGCATCGGGCACAAAACGAAACCGCTGCAAGAGTTCGTGCGCCGCGTCCAGGTGCTGGTCCACACCCTGGACGAGCATCGTCCAGCCAGACTGCTTCAAGGGTGGAAGACTGTGGCGGCCCAGTGGTCCCTGCCGCAGTGTCCAGCGAACATCTTTGCGCACGATCAGGCGAGATTCCACCGCCTCCTGCCCCGCCATCTCGAACAATTGCTGGCGCGAAAGCAGCGGCTGGAAACCGGGCACAGCCGCCCGGACCAGCAGCGGCTTTTTCTGCCAGTGGCGGCGCATGAACTGCGCCGGCGAAAGTCCCCCGAGAAGGGTGCTGGGGGCGTCGGGCTGGATGGATTCCAAGGCTGATGTCATGGGACAATTGTCGGATGAAAATCAACCAGCAATGCGTGGTCGCACTGACCTGGACCCTCAAGGACACACTGGGCGAGGAACTTGACGTGCTGGAGGAGCCCGTGGAGTTCCTGGTCGGCGGCAACGACTTGCTGGCCAGGATCGAGGAAGCGCTGCTCAACCATTCGCCGGGCGACACCATCGATCTGCAACTGGAGCCCGTGGACGGGTTCGGCGATTACGACGATCGCCTGCTGTTCCTTGAGCCACGGCATCTGTTTCCCGATGAACTCGAGGAAGGCATGGGGTTTGAAGGCCTGCCCGAGGGCTGCAACCCGGCGGCACCCAAAGACCGCCTGTATTTCGTGAGCGACATCTACCCCGAGCACGTGGTGCTCGACGGCAACCACCCGCTGGCCGGGATCGCGCTGCGCATCGAGATGAAGGTGCACACCGTGCGCGAGGCCGAAGAAGGCGAAATCGGACGCGGCACGCTGGGGACCGGCTTCTTCCGGATGGAAGTGGATGCGCCCGACGAACTGCAAGGCCCCGGCATCACGCCGCCCGGGCCCCGCACGTTGCACTGAAGCGACGTCGCGTCAGCCCCGGCCCGTGGAGCCGTAGCCACCCGCACCGCGTTCACTCGTGGCGGCGAAGTCTTCCACCACGTTGAAGCGCGCCTGCACCACCGGCACGATGACCATCTGCGCGATGCGCTCCATGGGTTCGATGGTGAAGGCCACGTCGCTGCGGTTCCAGGCGCTCACCATGAGCTGCCCCTGGTAGTCGCTGTCGATCAGGCCCACCAGATTGCCCAGCACGATGCCGTGCTTGTGCCCGAGACCAGAGCGCGGCAGGATCATGGCCGCGAAGCCCGGATCGGCCAGGTGGATGGCGAGGCCCGTGGGCACCAGTTGCCAGGCATTGGGCGCCAGCGTGATCGGTGCCTCCAGACATGCCCGCAGGTCCAGCCCCGCGCTGCCGGCGGTGGCATAGGCGGGAAGCTGGTTCGCCATGCGCGGGTCCAGCACCTTCACATCGATCTGCATGCATTCACTCCAGCCCCAGGGGCATGTCTTGCTTCTTCAGGCCTGCATCAAGGCTTTTTCAGGCTGTCCTGCAGCGCCTTGGCGGGGTCTTCTTCCGGCTCTTCAACGTCTTCTGCGGGCTCGGGCGCCTCAGGCTCGGGAACTTCAGCGCCCTCCTCCGCCGGTGACTCCAGTTCCGGCGGCGGCGCTTCTCCCAAGCCGGGCATGTTGCGCAGCATGTCGGTCACGGCGGCGTCATCCACCTTGATCTTGGGATCGAGGCTGCCCGTGACCAGCGTCGGATTCAGCACCACCACCGCCAGCATGATGAGCTGCAGGATGATGAAGGCAATGGATCCCTTGTAGATCTGCGCCGTGGTCACTGCGGGAATGCGCTCATTGGTCACCACGTCGTTGTAGTCGCTGCGCGCGGCGACGCTGCGCAGATAAAACAGGGCGAAACCGAAGGGAGGCGTGAGGAACGACGTCTGCAGGTTCATTGCCAGGATGACGCCGAACCAGATGAGGTCGATGTCCATCTTGGCCGCCACGGGTGCCAGCAGCGGCACCACAATGAAAGCGATCTCGAAGAAGTCGATGAACATGCCCAGCACGAACACCAGCAGGTTGACGAACAGCAGGAAGCCCATCTGGCCCCCCGGCAATTTGTCGAACAGGTGTTCGACCCAGATGTGGCCATCGGCTGCGTTGAAGGTGAAACTGAAGACCGTGGAGCCGATCAGGATGAACATCACGAAGATCGCGAGCTTGGTGGTGCTCTCCAGGGCCTGCCTGAGCAGGCTGAAGGTCAATGCACGGCGCGCGCTGGCCATGATGAGCGCACCCAGCGCCCCCATGGCACCACCCTCCGTGGGCGTGGCGATGCCCAGAAAGATGGTGCCCAGCACCAGGAAGATCAGCACCAGCGGAGGAATCAGCACGAACGTGACCTGCTCGGCCAGGCGCGAGAGCAGGCCCAGGCGCAACAGGCGGTTGAGCAGCGCCAGCGTCAAGGCCAGCAGCGATCCCACGGTGATCGAGAGAATGATCACCTCGTCGGCCGCAGGACTGAAATCCCGCTCGATCAGGGGATTGACCACCGACTCGTGCACCTGCGACCAGGCGTAACTGACGGCTGCGCACACCGCCAGCAGGATCAGCAGGGAGCGGTGTCCGCTCGAACCGTTGGGCTCGGTGTAGATCCGGGCCTCCAGCGGCAGCGCGGGCACCCAGCGCGGTTTGACAATGGCCACCCCGGCCACGAAAAGCAGGTACATGCTCACCAGCATCAAGCCGGGAACCAGCGCGCCGGCGTACATGTCGCCCACCGAGCGGCCGAGCTGGTCCGCCAGCACGATCAGCACCAGAGATGGAGGAATG
>Ga0070754_10002755_pt1 | contig 12749 bp, 12 predicted proteins | sample VirMetDEL_Sep_01_FD_75181 | JGI IMG/M metagenome (GOLD analysis project Ga0070754, IMG submission 75181) | Aqueous microbial communities from the Delaware River and Bay under freshwater to marine salinity gradient to study organic matter... | ecosystem: Environmental > Aquatic > Marine >... | reverse complement strand
AGGGACTGAACATCGGCTATTTCGCGCTACAGGAACTCGATGTGCTGCGCCCGGCGGACACGCCGCTGGAGCACATGATCCGCCTGGTGCGTGAATGCACTGCCGAAAGCCGGCTGAGCGGCCAGCCCACGCGGGAGCAGGATCTGCGCAGCTTCCTTGGCAACTTCAACTTCACCGGCGATCAGGTGAAGCAGACCGTGGGCAGCATGAGCGGTGGCGAGAAGGCCCGCCTCGTGCTGTGCATGATCGTCTGGCAGCGCCCCAACCTGCTCCTGCTTGACGAACCCACCAACCACCTGGACCTCGCCACGCGCGAGGCTTTGTCCGTCGCGCTCAACGAGTTCGAAGGCACGGTCATGCTGGTGAGCCACGATCGCGCCCTGCTGCGCGCGGTGTGCGACGAGTTCTGGCTGGTCTCGCGTGGCGGCATCGAGCCCTTCGACGGCGACCTGGACGACTACCAGCGCTACCTGCTGGACATGGCCAAGCAGTCGCGTGAGGCGCAGCGCCAGGAACAGCGTGAGCAGCAACGTGCTCCCGCATTGGTGCCCGAGGCGGACCAGAAACAACGCCGTCTGCAACTGGCCGAAAAGACCAAGCCGCTGAAGAAAGAGCTCGACCAGACCGAAAAACGCATGGCCGCACTCGCGCATGAGAAGGAACGCCTGGAGGCCACCATGGGCCAGCCCTTGAAGCCGGCGGAGATTGCCGAGGCGGGCAAACGGCTCAAAGCCGTGAACGAGGAAAACGAGGCGCTGGAAGCCCGCTGGCTGGAGCTGCAGGAGGCCATCGACGCGGTGGGTGCCTGAGGTATCCTGAAGAATTCTTCAAAACAAGGAAGGTCCCCGGCCATGATGTCCATTCTCGGCACCCTGTTCATTGGTCTCATTGCGGGGTTCATCGCCCGTGCCATCAAGCCCGGCGACGACGGCATGGGCTGGATCATGACCGCCCTCCTCGGTGTGGCCGGCGCATTTCTGGCCGGCTACCTCGGTGTGGCACTGGGCTTCTATCGGCAAGGCGAACCCGTGGGCTTCATCGCCTCCGTGATCGGGGCCATCATCCTGCTGGTGATCTACGGGTTCGTGAAGAAGAAGTGAGCGACGCCGTCGGATGAGGACTACTGCCTGCACTTGATCAGGTACGAGCCCTGCACGATCAGATAGCGTGCCGCGTGCTCCGGCGCGAGCGGCACCCGCTCGAAGTTGTTCGACAGCCCTCGCTCCTTCCAGTCCGGGATGAAACGGTAAGCCTGCTGCCCTGAAGTCAGCGTGGGCACCATCGGGCTCACCACGGCGTTCACACCATTGCGGTCGTTGTCTCCCGCGTCGTCCATTCGCATGCGAACCACCGTGCCGCGTGCGGCCTGCATGGCTGGCGGCAACACCGCCAGGCCCGCCCACCAACCGTCGGTCATCATGGCGCAATGCACCCGAACCAGCCTCCCCGCAGCCACGTCCGCGTCGGCCAGGCCGACAGCCTGCGCGGCCTGGCGCTCGACCGGCTTGATCGCCTGCCACTCGGCCAACGTCACCACCGAGGCGATCGCCACGGTTGCGATCTCGCCTCGGGGAGGAGAGGATGCGCAGCCCGAAAGCATCAGGCAGGTCGTCAGGCAGATCGTCAGCAAGGCTCCTGACCAGGTGCGGCTGAGGGTCGCTTGGTAAGTCGCGCTGTGCCAGCACAGGCCTGGGCGAAAGTGCTTGAACATGGCGCAAAAGTCTAAGGCCTTCCCGGACAACAAAAAAGCCTGCTACCCAGGAGGTAGCAGGCTTTCTGTCCCCGGAGGGATCTGGTAGGACGTGGCAGGCTCGAACTGCCGACCAACGGATTAAAAGTCCGCTGCTCTACCAACTGAGCTAACGTCCCATCAAAAACAGGATGGCTGCCAACGGGCCGCCACCGGAAAACAGTGGTGGGGCGTGAGTGACTCGAACACTCGACCTACGGATTAAGAGTCCGCTGCTCTACCAACTGAGCTAACGCCCCCGAGGGGTTTTGCGTGAAAACGAGCTCGCCGAGCCTGGATTCGAGTCTTGTGGACTGCTGCGCGAAGCCTCAAATTATAGCGTCATTGTGACTGACCCCTGAAGAGCCAACTTCTTTTTTGCGGCTCCTGCCGCCAGTGTGTTCATCACCCAGCCGGCAGCGCACAGACCGAATGTGGCTGTCACACTCACCGCCGAACCATAGCCATGGCAGTTGAGCGATCCGTCGCTGGCGTCGATGCCGCAAGAGGCGTCGGGCGGCGCCACAGGCTCACGGCTGAAGACGCACGCCACACCCATGCGGCCGCTGCGCTCGCCCTCGTGGTGCTTGCGCAAACGGTAGCGAAGCTGGGCGAGCAGCGGGTCGTGCGTGGTCTCGGCCAGATCGCCCACCTCCACCTGCTGCGCGAAGCGCTTGCCGCCCGCTGCACCCACTGTGACGAGGGGCACGCGCTGCTTGAGGGCCCACGCCGCCAGCGCTGTCTTCGCGCGCACCTGGTCGCAGGCATCGACAATCGCAGACGGCAACTCCGGCATGGCGGGCATCGCATGCAGCATTTGCGGCCAGTTGTCGGGCGTGACGAAGTCGTCGATGGCGTCCACGACACACGCCGGGTGGAACTGTGCGATGCGTTCGCGCATGGCTTCCACCTTGGCCTGGCCCAGCGTGGGTTCGAGCGCATGGATCTGGCGGTTGATGTTGGATTCGGAGACGTGGTCGAGATCGATCAGTATGAGGCGGCGCACGCCACTGCGCGCGAGTGCTTCCACCGTCCACGAACCTACGCCACCGATGCCCACCACGACCACATGTGCATCGAAGATGCACTGCGCGCCTTCATTGCCATAGAGCCGACGCAGCCCGCCGAAGCGGCGCTCGAAGAGCTACGTGACCGATGTGTCGTTCACTCGCGATCCAGCAGCCACATCTGGAACCGAAAGCCGGCCAGCGCTCCCAGCAGGATGCCGGTGACTGCGATGACGCTGGTGATGCTGAGGGTGGACAGGCCCGACAGGCCCTGCCCCACCGTGCAGCCGAGCGCGGTCACGCCGCCCACGCCCATGCAGGCTGCGCCCGCCATGTGCAGCGCGGTGTCCTGCGTGGTGCGAAAACCTTCCCAGCGGAAGCTGCCCTCGATCAGCGAGCAGACCAGCGACCCGAGCACCACGCCGGCCACGGTGACCACGCCGAAAGTGAGCACCTTGGAGGTGTCGCTGAAGAAGATGGCCCAGTCTAGCGTGTAGGCCATGGGCGCGGTGAAGGTGAGAGACTCCATGCGCCCGGTGTTGGTGGCGAGATAGACAGCCTCCAGCGTCTCCGGATGCTCGGGCACGAACCCGAAGCTGCCACTGACCCACCACATGGTCGCGATCACGAGGCCGATGCCGAGGCCCGCGAGCAAATTGTTGAAGGTGCGGAATCCGGGCCCTGCCAGTGCCCAGATCACCAGGCCTCCACCCACCACCAGCGCCACCACCAGGCCTGTGAGGGCGGGTTCCATGCCGAGGCCAGCGGAGAACCACGACGGAATCGCGCCGCCTGCGGGAATCTCGAACGCGACCCGGTCCACCGTGTTGACGCGCAGCACCGCCAGGACGCCGCGCAGCGTCGCGAAGGCGGCGAAACCCATGACGAAGAAAACAACCAGCGATTTCAGACTGCCCGCGCCGATGCGCACCAGCGTCTTGCTGCCACAGCCTGATGCCAGGACCATGCCGAATCCGAACAGACCGCCTCCCACGAGGGCCGAAAGCCAGATGACGCGCCCCGAGGTGTAGATCGATTTTCCAGCGTCGATCAGTCCAAGCCAGGCCAGCCCGTAGAAGCCGATCATGGCCACCCCCACCGCCATGCCCCACATGCGCATGCGGGTCCAGTCGCCCATGTTCACGATGTCGCTGACGGCCCCCATGGTGCAGAAATGGGTGCGCTGGGCAATGTAGCCGAAGGCGACGGCCACGGCGAAAGCAGCCCAGAGCACCTGACTCTGCAGCTTGATGAGATCGGCAATTTCCATGGCCGCCATTGTAGGTGGCGGCCATCAGCCGCATGCCCGCGAGGGCATGCGACGTGATGTCAGCGCAGGCGGGCCAGGCGGTCGCGTGCGGCCGCTGCCGCTTCAGAGTTCGGGTGCGCCTTGGTCAAGTCTTCGAGCGTCTTGCGGGCCCCGCGGGGGTCTTTCAGCTCGATCTGGCTGTTGGCCATGGCCAGCATGGCCTCAGGCGTGCGCACGTGGCCCGGGTAGTCGCGCACCAGCCGACGGTGACTCTCCACCGCTTCCTTGTACGCGCGGCTGGCGTACTGGGCGTTGCCCTGCCAGTACAGCACCGCTGGCGTGTAGCCACTGGCGGGATAGCGCTGCAGGAAGCCCGCATAGGCTGCTGCTGCGGGCCCGAACTCGGACTTGCGCAGCAGATCCATCGCTGCATCGAAATCGCGCTTCTCATTGGGGGCGGCATTGAACGTCTGTCCGTCGTGCTCGATGCGCAGTGGCTCGACCTTGCGCAAACGCTCGTCAACACCGGCCTGCACGTCTTTCTGCTGGCGCTGCAATTCGGAGACTTCGCGCGCCAGCTGCTCGTTCTGGCCGCGCAGGCGGGCGAGTTCGGCGCGCAACTGCTCGATCTGGTTGGACAGCTCCAGCAGGCTGCGGCGCGTGGCCGCAGCATTCTCTCTGGCCTCTGCGTTCGCGGCCGCCGTGTCTGCCTGATTCTTGTCGACTTTCTGGCGCAGCTCGATGATGGCCCGGCGCGCCTCGTCGTCCCCGAAGATCGCGTGGGCCTGCAAAGGCCAGGCCGCCGCCACGGCGATGGCGCACAGGCCCAGCAGGCCGGGTGCAGAGCGCAGTCGGTTCACCATCTTGTTCAGCGGTAGGTCAGTTCAACGCGGCGGTTCTTGGCGAAAGCGGATTCGTCCAGCCCCGTCTGTGCCGGCTTTTCCTCGCCGAAGCTCACGGCCTCCATCTGGGCTTCGCTCACGCCCAGGAGGCTGAGCGCGCGGCGCACGGCTTCGGCGCGTTTCTGGCCCAGGGCAAGGTTGTATTCCCGGCCGCCACGCTCATCGGTGTGGCCTTCCAGGCCCACACGGCGGGTGCGGTTGGCGTTGAGGTAACGCGCATTGGCTTCCAGCGCAGCGGCGAATTCGCCCTTGACTTCAAAGCTGTCGTAGTCGAAATACACCACACGGGTCAGCGCGTTTGGCTGCGCCGCATCGGCACCGGCCACCGAAACACCCGATACACCACGCTGATCGACTGCACCACCCTGGCCACCGGCACCTGCGCCTCCTGCGCCGGTGGCCGTACCCGTGCGGTCCTCCACGGGCACGTCGTCGAGCTTGACGCCAGAGCTGCAGGCAGCCAGTACGGCGGCCATGCCTAGGCCTGCAATCAGTCGCAGCCAGCGTTGGGCCAGTCGGTCACGGGGAGCAAGTCGGGGGGAGAAATGAGTATGGAACATGGGTTTTCCTCTGAATCGGGTGGAATGAAAAATGGGAATGGCTTCGCAGGAATCGGCCGCCAGGCGAAAGTCGACTCAGCGCAGGAACGGGCCCCATTCCGGCTCGCGGATGTCGCCCTGGGAGCCCGCCAGGCGGGTCTTGATGCGGCCATCGACGGTGGTGGTCATGAGCGCTTCCTGCCCGCGATCGCGGGTCGCGTAGATGATCATGCGGCTGTTGGCGGCGAAGCTGGGGCTTTCGTCGGCATTGGATTCACTCAGGGCCGTTACCGTGCCGCTGGCAAGTTCCATGACGTGCAGGCGAAAGCCGCCGCCGATGCGAGAGATGAAGGCGAGCCAACGCCCGTCGGGACTGGGCGCGGGCGAGATGTTGTAGTTGCCATTGAATGTGAGGCGCTGCGCGTTGCCGCCCTGCGCACCCATGCGGTAAATCTGCGGCGAGCCACCACGGTCGCTCACGAAATAGAGGTTGCTGCCATCGGGACTGAACACCGGCTCGGTGTCGATGCTGGCAGTCTGACTCAGGCGGCGTGGCTCGCCCCCCGCGGCGTCCATGGCGTAGATCTGCGTGTTGCCCGAGAGCGATAGTGTGGCCACGACGGAGCGGCCGTCGGGCGACCAGGACGGAGCGCTGTTCGAGCCTTTGAAGTTGGCCAGCAGTCGGCGCTTGCCGGATGCCACGTCGTGGGCGTAGATGACCGGCTTTCGGGCCTCGAACGACACGTAGGCCAGCTGTGCGCCGCCGGGCGCCCAGCTGGGCGAGATGATGGGCTCGGGGCTGGTGAGCGCAGCGCGTGCGTTCTCGCCATCGGCATCGGCCACCCAGAGGTTGTAGCGGGGACCGGCCTTGGTGACATAGGCGATGCGGGTGGAGAACACCCCCTTCACGCCAGTGATCTTCTCGAAGATGTGGTCGGCAACACGGTGAGCCGCCAGACGCAGATCCTGCGCACCCACCGGGTAGCTCAGACCACCGAGGTCCTGCCCACGTACCACGTCCCAGAGGCGGAAGCGGACGTCGAAGCGGCCATCGGCCAGCTTGGAGACGCTGCCGGTCAGCAGTGAATCTGCACCCTTCTCCCGCCAGGGGCCGAGGTCGGGTCGCGAGGTTTCGTCCAGGCCGGCGCTGACGGGCTCGACGAAACGGAACTGCCCGCTGCGCTCCAGGTCGGCGCGCACGATGGCAGCGATGTTCTCGCTGGCCACGTCGTTGCCCCGGAAGCTGACGGCAGAAATCGGGTACTGGGTCAGGCCCACACCGGAGACTTCCACGCGAAACTGGTCGCGCGCTTCGGTCAATGGCCAGGTGAGCAATGGCAGGGCGGAAGCCAGGCCGAGTACGCGTCGTCTCGGGAGGGGGGCCAGCAATTCGGGTCGGGTCAAATCCAGCATCCTGTTTGTGTCGCTTTTCCTGGGACTGTGGCCCGGCTAGGGTTGCCGGGGCCAACCAACTGATAATAACGGAGGCCTCACCCCCACCCGTGACAAGATGTGAGCGCGGCATGGTCTGAACAGACCTGGCTGCTTGATCCCGACTGGCCCGCAATGTTCCGTCGATGCGCGCGCTTTTTCGAACTGACCTGCTCTTGACCGAAACCGAACCCAAGCACAAGCCACTGGAAGGCACCCTGTCACAGCGCCTGATGCGACTGTGGCCCTATTTCCGCTCGGCCAAGACGGGCATTGTGCTGGCTGCGCTAAGCACCGTGATTGGTGCATTGACCGAACCCATGATTCCGGCACTGCTCAAGACGCTGCTCGATCGCGGCTTCACCGAGGGGAGCATCCCGCTGTGGGCGGTTCCGGTGGCGCTCATGGGACTGTTCGGCATTCGGGGCCTGGCCGGTTTCGTCGCGCAGTACACCCTGTCCTACACCGCGAGCCTGGGTTTGCTCAACCTGCGCCGGGCCATGTTCGTCAAGCTCAACGACGCGCAGATGACACTGTTCTCGCGCCAGAGCGCGAGCAAGCTCTCCAACACGCTGGTCTACGAGGTGCAGAACGGCTCGCAGATGCTGGTCTCGGCCATCCTCACACTGACCAAGGACAGCCTGACGGTGGTCGCGCTGCTGGGCTACCTGTTCTATCTGAACTGGGGCCTCACACTGATCGTGCTCACCATCTTCCCGGGCCTGATCTTCATCATGCGGGTGCTCTCGCGACGGCTTTACCAGCTCACGCGCGACAACCAGCACGCCACCGATGAGCTTGCCTACGTGGTGGAAGAGAATGCACTTGCCCATCGCATGGTGCGCCTGCACGGCGCGCAGCAACGCCAGACCGAGCGCTTCGACTTGCTGAGCGTTGCCCTGAGGAGGCTGGCCCTCAAGTCCACCGTAGCCATGGCGGCCATGACGCCGCTCACGCAATTGCTGGCATCGGCTGCGCTCTCCGCCGTGATTGCCGTTGCGCTCTGGCAGAGCAGCTCCAGCGGCGTGACGGTGGGCAACTTCGTGGCCTTCGTCACCGCCATGTTGATGCTGATCACGCCCATCCGGCACCTGGCGGAAATCACCGCGCCCGTCACACGCGGTCTGGCTGCGCTGGAGCGCGGCCTCGAGCTCATCGAGCACACGCCCGAGCAAACCGGGGGCACTCACCGTGCCGATCGCGTGCTCGGCCAGCTCCAGCTCCGATCGGTCTGGGTGCGCTATCCCGCCAAGGAAGGTGCCGGGCAAAGCGAGGCGGCGGAACAGGGTCGCACGGCGTTGCGCGGCATATCGCTGGACATCACCCCCGGTGAGGTGCTGGCCCTGGTTGGCCCCTCTGGGTCGGGCAAGACGACCCTTGTAAATCTGCTGCCTCGTTTTGTGGAGGTGGACGAAGGCGAGGTGCTGCTCGATGGCGTGGCTCTGCCCGAATGGGAGCTTGCGAACCTGCGGCGCCAGTTTGCGATGGTGAGCCAGGATGTGGTGATGCTCAATGACACGCTGGCGGCCAACGTCGCCCTGGGCGCATCCGACGCCGAAATCGATATTGAGCGCGTGCATGCGGCACTGGCCTCGGCCAACCTCAGCGAACTCGTCGGACGTTTACCCCTGGGCATTCACAGTACGGTCGGCCACAACGCCACCGAGCTCTCTGGCGGGCAGCGACAGCGTCTTGCCATCGCGCGCGCGATCTACAAGGACGCCCCCATCCTGATCCTGGATGAGGCGACATCCGCACTGGACAACGAATCTGAAAGGCTGGTGCAGGAAGCCCTGGCGCGCCTCATGAAGGGCCGCACGACGCTCGTGATCGCCCACCGCCTGTCCACCATCGAGCACGCCGACCGCGTGGTGGTGCTGGCCGAGGGCCGGATATCCGAGCAGGGGACTCACCGCGAATTGCTTCGGGCCGACGGGCTGTACGCCCGCCTTCACGCCCAGAGTTTTCGGCCTGAGACATAGCCCGGAGACGAGGCTCCTTCCAGAAACACCGCGGAACCGGCTTTGCCGGGCCGCAGGTGTTGCCCCGTGGGGAGTGGCGCCAAAGGCGGCGCGGGGGGTCTACAGCAGCACGATGTCGTACTGCTCTTGCGTCATCGAGTTTTCACTCTGCAATGAGATGGGCTTGCCGATGAAGTCCGACAGACCTGCGAGGTGCGCGCGCTCCTCGTCCAGAAAGAGCTCGATGACTTTTGGCGATGCCACCACGCGAAACTCGCGCGGATTGAAGGCACGCGCCTCGCGCAGGATCTCGCGCAGGATGTCGTAGCACACGCTGCGCGCCGTCTTCACCACACCACGGCCGGAGCACGCTGCACACGATTCGCTGAGCATGTGCGCGAGCGACTCGCGTGTGCGCTTGCGCGTCATCTCCAGCAGGCCGAGCTGCGAAAAACCGCCTGTCATGGTCTTTACGCGGTCGCGCGCCAATTGCTTGCGGAACTCGGACAGAACCGATTCCCGGTGGTCTTCGCGCACCATGTCGATGAAATCCACGATCACGATGCCGCCCAGATTGCGCAGGCGCAGTTGCCGCGCAATGGCCTGCGCCGCTTCCAGGTTGGTGCGGTAGACGGTGTCGTCAAAATTGCGGGCACCCACGAACCCACCGGTGTTCACGTCCACCGTGGTGAGCGCCTCGGTCTGGTCGATCACCAGATAGCCGCCGGACTTCAGGTCCACCCGGCGGCTGAGCGCGCGCACGATGTCCTCGTCGATGTTGAACAAATCGAAGATCGGGCGCTCGCCGCTGTAGTGCTGCAGCTTGGTCACGGTGTCCGGCATGAACTCTGCTGCGAAGGCGGTCAGCAGGCCGTGCTGTTCGCGCGAGTCAATGCGGATGGATTGCGTCTGCGCGCCCACCAGGTCGCGCAGCACACGCTGCATGAGATTCAGGTCTTCGTGCAGCAGCGTGGCAGATGGCTGCCGAGTGGAAGCCTCCTTGATGCGCAGCCAGGTCTTGCGAAGGTAGGCGGTGTCCTCCACCAGTTCCTCATCGGTGGCGTCTTCGGCATTCGTGCGCAGGATGACGCCACCCGCCGGGGTGCCATCGGTGGTGGCCGTGAGCCGCACCAGGCGCTGGCGCAAGGCTTCCCGCTGGGTCGGCGGAATTTTCTGCGACACGCCAATGTGGTTGTCCTGTGGAAGGAACACCAGCAGCCGTCCTGCAATGCTGATTTGCGCCGTCAGGCGCGCGCCCTTGGTGCCGATGGGATCCTTGAGGACCTGCACCATCAGGGCCTGGCCTTCAAAGATCTGCCGCTCGATGGGCAGCACCGGGTTGGGTGTAAGCACCTTGGGGGCGCTGTTGACCACCGAAGCGGGTACCACCGGCGCGGCAGCGTCGGGGTCGGTCGTGGTCATTTGCGACGGGCGCTCGCGCGGTGCAGCGTGCTTGGCTGCGATGTTGGGCATGAGATCGGCCACATGCAGAAACGCTGCGCGGTCCAGTCCGATGTCGATGAAGGCCGACTGCATGCCCGGCAGGACGCGCGAAACCTTGCCGAGGTAGATGTTGCCCACCAGACCGCGTTCCAGCGTGCGCTCCAGGTGCACCTCCTGCACCGCCCCCTGCTCCACCACGGCCACGCGCGTTTCCTGCGGCGACCAGTTGATCAGAATGTCCTGGCTCATGTCGGCCGTCTCCGTGGCGTTATCGTTGTGTTGGGGTCAATCCAGCCGGACACCGGCCGCTTCAAGCACCTGCGCCGTCTCGTGCGCGGGCAATCCCATGATGCCCGAATAACTGCCGCTGATGTGACTCACCCACAGCCCTGCCCTGCCCTGAATGGCGTAGGCGCCGGCCTTGCCCATGGGCTCGCCGCTGTCCACATAGCGGCGGATGCGGGCGAGGCTCAATGACTCGAAAGTAACCCACGATGTGGACAACGCCGCCCAGATGCGATGGGTGCGAGGCCCGGGGTGCCCCACGGTCACAGCGGTGAGGACACGGTGGCGCCTGCCCGCCAGGTCGGCGAGCATGCGGCGTGCTTCGGCGGCATCGGCCGGTTTGCCCAGGATGCGCCGCCCGAGGGCCACAGTGGTATCGGCACAGAGCACAGGCGCCTTCGGCAGGTTGCGGCGCTTCAAACGGGCCAGTGATGCGTACAATTTGAGTGCGGTGACGCGCCGGACATAGGCCGCCGGCGCCTCGCCGGGCAGCACCACCTCCAGCGATTCGGCATCCTCGGCGGCATCGGGCAGCAGCAGCTCGCACCGCACGCCCCATTGTTCGAGCAGTTGCTTCCGGCGAGGGCTCTGGGAGGCGAGATAGATGAAGTCAGTCATTCGCGATGGTAGGGATGGTTGACATTGATCGACCAGGCGCGGTAGAGCTGCTCGATCAACAACACGCGAACCATGGCGTGTGGCAGCGTCAGGTCCGACAGGCGAATGCGCTGGTGTGCAGACGCACGGAACGCGGGATCGAGGCCATCGGGTCCGCCGATCACCAGCGCCACGTCGTCGCCTTCCAGTTGCCATTGCTGCAGTTGCTGCGCCAGCGCTTTGGTGGTGATAGGGGTGCCGCGCTCGTCCAGCGCCACCACGCGACTGCCTCGCGGAATGGCGGCCTCGATGCGCTCGCGCTCCGCCGCCAGCAGGGTGTCCAGCGTTCTGGAGGCACGCGGCTCGGTCTTCACGGTCTTGATCTCCACCCGCAACTCGGGTGGAAAGCGCTTGGCGTAATCGTCGTAGGCGGTCTGGGCCCAGTCGGGCACCCTCTGCCCGACCGCGACGATCAGCAGCTTCATGCCTTCTTCTTGGCCGCCGGCTTGGTGGTGGTGCGGGCGGCAGGCTTGGCGGCGGCCTTCTTCGCCACCGGTTTGCCCACCACCACAACCTTCCTGGGCGAGGTGGTCTTGGCCGGCGCGCGCTGGGGCGCAGCCTTGCGCGCAGGCGCCTTCTTCGCCGCCACCGATGCTGGCGCAGCTTTGGAGGCAGCCTTGCGCGCCACGGTTCTGGCGGACACCGGAGCAGCTTCCGGGCTGTTAGACGGCTTCTTTTTCGCCGCAGGTTTCACCGGCGCCGCTGGCTTCTCCGCGCCATGCTTCACGCGCACCGGTTTGGCTCCCCAGATTTCTTCGAGGCGGTAATACTGGCGAATCACCGGCTGCATGACGTGCGCGACCGCCGCACCGCAGTCCACGATGATCCATTCGCCGTTTTCTTCGCCTTCAATGCGCGGTTTGTCGAAGCCGGCCTCGCGCACGGCATCGCGCACGCTGGCGGCCAGGGCTTTGGTCTGGCGGTTGGAGGTTCCGCTGGCAACGATCACCCGCTCGAACAGGGGGGATAGGTGCTCGGTGTTGAAAACCACGATGTCCTGACCCTTGACGTCCTCCAGTCCGTCGACGATGGCGCGTTGGAGTTTCTGGATGTCTTTTTTGGCTGTGGTTTCGCTGGTCATTGAGGAGGCTGGTAAAGGTGGTGTTGTGAAATATAGCGTGCGACGGCCTCTGGCACCAGAACGTCCAGTGCCCCGATGGCCGGCGCCGACTGGCCCACGCGGGCCCGTACATCGGTGGCGCTGATGTTTTTCAGCGGCATGCGCAGCGAATGGAACGGCAGGTCCACGCCCGAGAGGTCGGTTTCGGTGACCTGGTCCAGCGGCGCGTGGGCGCCGATGTCGGCGGCCCGATTGGCCACCGCCAGCTCGGCGTGTTCCAGCACTTCCTGCCAGCGAACCCAGCTCTTGAACACGAGCAGCTGATCGGCCCCCAGCACCAGATAGAGCTGGGCGCGTGGGTATTCGCGCTGGAGTTCGCTCAGGGTGTCGGCCGTGTAGCTCGGGCCGTCACGGTGAATCTCTCGTTCATCCAGCACGACGCGCGGCAAGTCTCCGAAGGCCAGTTCGCACATGGCCACGCGGTCT
>Ga0070754_10002752_pt1 | contig 12758 bp, 10 predicted proteins | sample VirMetDEL_Sep_01_FD_75181 | JGI IMG/M metagenome (GOLD analysis project Ga0070754, IMG submission 75181) | Aqueous microbial communities from the Delaware River and Bay under freshwater to marine salinity gradient to study organic matter... | ecosystem: Environmental > Aquatic > Marine >... | reverse complement strand
TGTAAGAAGTCGTCGTGCTGTTGTTGAAGGTTGTGGTGAATGGTTACCATCATCTCGTGGAACTCTAGGAACTGAGAAATCCATACAGAATAATCACATGTATTCTCCTTATGTTGAACAGGGCAACAAAGATCTTGACCCAACCACAGAGATCACGGCAAAATGTCCATACACGAAAGCAAGTGTTTCCATCCCAATTCATATGGGACTATTTTCGGCAAACCCGAAAGCAGTGCCGAATCTTGCCCTGCAGGGGACATACCTAGAACTAACATGTGAATCTCATGCTAGGGTATTCAGAACTCTTGACAGCACAGCACTCAACAGAAAACAAGCACTTAACCCTGTATTTTATGGGATTGATACTGGAAGAGGCGGATGGGCTGGTGTTTCAGGAGTTGTAAGTTTCACCCGAACTGATGACGGAACTGGATACAACAACGGAACATTCACAGATGTAGCAACAACAACCGACGGCAATGGAACTGGTTTGACTTGTGATATTACGATTGCTGGCGGTGTTCTCACTGACCTTGCTGTGAGTGATGCTGGTATTGGATATAACACGGGAGATTCGGTTGTTCTTGATGCTGGTGTTATTGGTGCTGGTGGTGGTGATATGGATTTATCGGTGGATGAAATTGGTGGAATTGCTCAATCTAGTTTTTGGACACAACCAGCAAACTCACAGCTAGACCCTCAACATTCACCTTTCCAAGTTGGACAGAAACTTAAAATGTTAGCTATGAGTTCATCTCTTATGATTATTGATGGTGGTACTGGATACGATAATGGAACATATACGGATGTAGCAACAACTACGGGTGGAGCTGGTTCAGGTATGACTCTAAATATCACGGTTGCTGGTGGTGTTATCACACGGGTTAATGTTGTAAAAACTGGAACTGGTTATGCTGTTGATGATACAATAACCCCCGACCCTGCTGTAATTGGTGCTGGTAATGGTGATTTAGATTTAGAAGTTGATTCCCTTGCTGGTTCATCGGCAACGTTTACACCCGATTTGGAAATTGTAAGTATTGAAGATGGTGGTGATCCTTCTCGTCCCATCAAGTACAATGTCAATGCTACCACTCCTGATGTTGATATTATCTCTACCACGAATGATGCTCCCCAGTGGGTTGTCTATTCTGAACCAACAACTCTCAATCCATCTTACAAACTATCCAATGTCCGATTAGTTGTCAGACAGCTTGAAGTGAATGGATATGAAAAAGATATGATGTCTAAAATGAAATCAGGTGGTAAAATTATGTATGATGTTCCCTCGGTTTCTTGTGTTCTTACATCGGCAACAAAAGGAGAACTTCAAACATCTCTATCTATCCCGTGTGAACATGCAAAGGCTCGTGCGATTTTATCGTTACCTACAGATAATGAAAAGATCTACACAACCAAAGAAAACTGTGATGGTTCAACTACATATCTAATTGATGAATTAGGTTTTAATCCATCCTCAGAAGATCAATGTATTAAAAATCATTCTGACAGAAGCGGTGTAAGTGGTATTGGAGACTACTTATCCAGCTATAATTACATTATTGACCAGCGGATAACTCCTAGCAAGAAAGTCAATACAAATAAATCGTCTAGTAAAGATAAAGGTATGAATATGGATCACATCATAGAACTAGAGAAAAGTCTCAAACAATCTCATGGAACAACTCCAAGAAGTTTCTCGGCATTTAAATCTAATTTCTGTCTAGGAAGAGCTCTCACGTTAGACCCAAATACAATTTATGATGGTCGTGGTCGCGACATAAGACTTGTTGCTCGTTATGAAGAATCAACTCAACCTCAACACAATAAGCTTTGGAAACATTTCATTTCTCACGTGAAAGTTTTAACTCTAGGATCACAAGAAATTCAAGTGGAACAATAATTTAAAATATCGGTAATTTTAAACTTTTTTTTTATAAATATTCAAGTTTTATCTAATTTAAAACCATCTCTATTTATTGCTTAAATATAAGTAATTTCTTATATGTTAGTAAATTTTTGTCTATACTTAAAGCTTTGTCAATATTATTATCTATACCAATATATACAATGAACAATCAAATGGAACTTTATAAGAATGCTGAACTCAACCACTATTTACACTTAATCAGTAATCAAATGGATAACAAACATAGTCTTTTTAAAGACGATAAGCAACGACACAATTTTAATGCTAATATAAAAAAATATGCTAAACAAGAAAATTGCTATAATATAACATATCTCTTATTTCAGTATGCTATGGCTCAAGAAAAACAAATTGAACAATTAACTAAACAACTGGAAAATAGACCAATTGAAGAAGTAAAACCTAAAACTCAAAAAGATATTTTACTTGATTATCAAAAACAAGTGGAGGAAATGCCTACTAAATACACGAAACCAACAGATATGCAAGAGTTTCATGATGTGATTAATAAAATGGAAACTTATCTTTGTGATATTGAAGATGAGGAAGAAAACGAGGATTTAGTAGATGAGTTATATGCTGATATTGAAGATGTAAAAGATAAAATCATTAAAATTCATGGTGTTGCTGTTGATGATTGGACTTATTGGGATTCAAAAATTAAAAAAAATAAAATTATCTATTCACCACAATCTTATCAAGAATATATGGAATCAATTGATAATTATATTAAAAATAATGATGGAGTCAATGCTCAACGTATGAACAATTTTAAAAAAACTGAAATTTTACAAAATAAAGAATTAAAACAATTATTAAAATCTTTTAAAAATAAATAGTTTTTATCTATAAAATAATACAGATTATATTTTACTTAAATATAAGTAATTTACTTAAATATAAGTAATCCATAAAATCACTGTTTCAATAAAAGCCTTTCACTTTTGTCAATCATTTATCCCATACTTTTTGAAATTCTCTATTTTTCATTTTACTTATATTTAAGCAATTTACTTATATTTAAGTAAAATATATTCTGTATGATTATATAGATAAAAACAATTAAAGAATTGATGTTGAAATATATTATATTGATATTTTATTATGGATGGAATATACAAGAGTCATTGTATTCATGGTCAGCCTATATATTATCAAAATTTTTGTATTGGTTGTCGTGCTATAAAACAAGCAAAAAGAGATAAATTGTGTGAAGAGTATTATAAAGAAAAACATAAACACTTTGATTTCAAAAAGTATTTTAATGAACAGTATAACTATTATTTTACAAATCCATCTGTTGAAGTTGCTGATAAAATCAAAATAAGAGAGAATGATAAATTTGCTTCTCTTAAAAGAAGTAATTCAGAAGAAGAACTTAAAAAGACTTATTATAAGTTATCTCGTAAATTACACCCCGATAAAGGTGGATCAACAAAGTTAATGGCTAAACTTAATCAATTATATGATATATTAAAAACTCAATTTATCTAGTAACCACTCTTTTTCTTTTTTTCTTTTGCTTCTTTACTGGCTTTCATTCTATCTTTACGATCTTGTCTATGTTTGGCTCGTTTTTTTTGATTCTCAGTCATACCTTCAAAAATGTCTGATTTTTTAAGTTTTGGTTTAGCATCAACCACCATGGATGCTTTGAATTGTGTTTCATCTTGGGAAGGAACAGGAGGAGGTGCTTTCTTCGGTTTTTTCGGCATCTTTTTATATATAAAACAAATATATAAAATCTTAATATTTTTTTTTAAATATTTATTTTTTAATTCCTGAGATTATTATATTAAGATATAATATAAATATGTCGCTCGTTGTATGTTCCAATAATAAAGATGAAACTAATCTATATGATCGTAATAGTCTTGACCAAGCACCATATAGGTTTAGAAATCATTTAACCAATCCACTTATTCTTCCACCTAATTCAGAGGTAGCTGTTCAATCAGTTAAAATTAACAAAGATAGCCTTATTCAAACATCTCCTTCTGATATATGGTTTCAATATTTTGGTGAAAGACTAGATACAACTGCCGACCCCAATAAAGTTGATAGAAGTACAAGCAACCCAATCATGTGTTCACTATTAGATTTAAATCGTGAAACTAAAACTTTATATTTGAATTTAAATGATTATATTCAAAGATTAACCGATGGAATGAGACGTGGAATACCACATCCTGATATTGATATGACGACCGATGAGAATGGTGTTGTTTCGGGAACGTTTGCCGAAGTTGTTAGAACGGGTGGTCACTCATCAGCAGAATTTAACAATATTAGAATGAACTTTGCTATGTTGGACTCAACTGGTAATGGTTCGTATGATCCTGATGACCCAACTGTCATTGGTGTTGCTTCTGATGATTGGAAGTTTTTGACTGATGCTTACAGTCTATCAAGAACTATGAGTGTTGAATTAGATGAAGCTAATGATGGAAAAATGCTAGTTACATGTTTAACACCTTCAGATGTTGGTGGTGGAAACAATAATGTTTGTTGGTTAAATCGTAATCCATTATCTCATTTAGGGGGTGTTTTTGAGATTGATTTGTCAGCATTACAAGTCGGTTCAGGTGGTAATCCTGAAAGTATCAACACGGCTTTTGCTATTGGTTTATCTCGTGGGACTGGTAATGAGTATGGACAAGTTGCATATTTAGATCCAACTGCTGGAGATTTATCAGAGAATCTCCATTTTTATGATTTTGTTGTTTATGGAGAACAAATTAGGGGTGCTGGTGATTTCTTCCTTCGTGTGGGTCATTCTGTATTAAACAGTGATCCTGATGTAGATCCAGCGTTACCTTTAGCAATGGAAGAGATTATTTACTATGATGATGGAGATGGTTCTGATTTTGCAGCCCAAACAGTATGGAGAGCTGGACAAGTTGTTCAAGCAGGAACAGATGGATATAATCTATCTAGAAACTGGGGAAAGTTTGACAGACTTCGTTTTATAATGGATGGTGAAGAGATGATCATTGAAATGGAATCATCCGTGGGTGGAGCAGGTGGAGCGGTGGTTGCTGATACTCCTGTAACTTTAACATCATACACAGATGCTACTGGTAACTCGGGTGATGCTACAAATTATCCGAAACCCGCTGGACAAACTTGTTGGAACTTATATCCAAAAGTCATGATTGCTAAATCAGGAAGATCAGTAGTTATTGACAAATATGATGGACGAGTTATGACTTATCAAGGAGTAAACACAGATGCGGATAGTGTTGATTCAAGTTGGTATGTTCGTATGGTTAAAGAAGGTGATATCAGATTATGTATGGAACTAGATACAAGATATATGTTTAATATGGTTGATGCTGATAATGATTATATCCCTGTACCAGCTGATGAAACAAATGCTTTTATGGAAAATTATCACTATGTCGTTATTCTTGGAAATGGAGAACCACACTATACAGACACATCAAGAGCAAATCTACAAGCAAGAATCGGACACAGTAGAGCAGTTCTACATGGAACAAGCGGAGCCACACAAGTCTATAATAGTGATTTAATTCCTAATCTCATGGATACATCATCTATGTTTGTCCGCTTAGATAATTTCACTCAAACAACATTTAACTCGGGAACTGGTCGTCCATCTAAAATACTTTATCAAGTCCCTCGTTTTGATAGTAGTAATCGTGAAACGGGTATGTCTCTTTATTATGAACCCCATCAAAGGACATACATTAAACTTAATAATACGAATGAAATAGCATTGAATGAAATACATTTATCCTTATGTGATAATCTTGAACGATTAGCCGATAGGGGTATCACTGGAAAAACAATTGTATGTCTCCATTTCAAACAAAGTGAAACACCTTTATTTAAAACTAAATTTTAACCAATTATTTTTTACCCTTTTATAGAAATTGACAGAAACTTTTAGAAATTTTTCTATTATTTTTTATTTATCTATTAAGAATATAATGGACTTTTTACCTAATGTCATTGGTGGTGAGGAATCTGATGAGAATGAAATACTCCCTGAAGTAGTTAAAGTTGATTTAAATGAAGATGATGTGTTTGATGATGAAGCACGTAAACCATCTTTAAAAATGAAACCAGTGAAAGAGGAAGAACCTATCTTGCCTGAATCTGATGATGTGGGTGGACTTGATGTACATGAACCCGAACCAGTTAAGAAAGATGAACCAGTTAAGAAAACTAGGAAGAAACGTGTCATGAGTGAAGAACAAAAAGAAAAATTAGCAGAAGCACGAAAGAAAGCTCTTGCAGTGAGACGAGCCAATGCTCAAAAGAAAAAAGAGATAAAAATGCTTAAACAAGCAAAACAAGATGAAGAACTTGAAGACTTACGTAAGAGTGTGAAGACTAAACCAAAACCGAAACCAGTTGAACAACCAGTTGAAAGACCACCAACACCTAAACCAGTTGAACAACCGAAACCAAAAAAAGAGTATATATATACACAAGATGATATGGATAAATTAACATTTAGAGCTATTGCTAATTATGATGAAATTAGAAAAGTGAGAAAGAAAGAAAAAGCAAAGAAACGTGAAGAAGAACAATTGAAATCAAGAGAAAGACAAAAATTAATGAGTTTAGTATCCAAGAAATCTTCTTATAATAGTTCTGATGATTTTTGGGGTAATTGTTTCTAATTTACTCATATTTAAGCAATTTACTCATATATAAGCAATCCATTAAATCACTATTTCATAAAAACCTTTTTACTTTTGTCAATCATTTATCCTAGACTTTTGTAATTATCACACTTTTTTGTTTTACTCATATTTAAGCAATTTACTCATATTTAAGCAATTTGATTTATTCGTTATTTTTAGATTAAATTTTTTTATTGTTTATATTATAATGGAAGGTCAATCAAAACCAAAAGGACTTAAAATTTATAAGGTTAAGGACTTGGAAGATAAAGGAAAGTATGCTCCTTTAAATCCCATATTACCCCAGCCACCGTTCCTACTTATTGGATACGGCAGTGTACGTAGTGGAAAGACAAATTGTGTGTATGAATACTCAAATGTAGAAACCAAAGAAGGTGTGAAATATATCAAGAATGTTAAGATTGGTGATTATGTTAAAGGTGATGAGGGTTTTGTGGAAGTTCTTGATGTTCTTAAACAAGGAATCCAAAAATGTTATAGAATCATTTTAGAAAATGATATGGAAGTGATAATCACAGACAATCATCAGATACAAACTAAACAAGGATTAAAACGTCTCAAACATATATCAGATGAAGATATTACAACAGAAGAAGGTGATTTTAAAATTAAATCAAAAGAAGATTATGGAGAAGTGATGACCTATGATTTAAGTGTTAAATCAAAAAACAATTTATTTTTTTCAAATGGAATATTGGTTCATAACTCACTAATTAATATGATGAGACGAGAAGACATGTATGGAACTGATTATTGGGATGATGTACTTGTCATATCTAACACAGCTGGAAATGACCCGAAAATGTATAAGTTCATGGGTGATGCTTTCAGACTAGAAGACCACTATGAAAACAAAATGATTGATAATTTAATAGCATCTCAAAAATCATATTCTCGTGAAGAGATGCCGACAGCTCTTTTAATATTAGATGATATTATTTCCAAAGATTTTAAGAAATCATCGGGAAATGCTATCAACTCCCTTGCCACCCGCTTTAGACATTTTGAGCTGAGTATCATGATTTTTGTTCAATCAGCACGTGCGGTGAGTAACATGATCCGTTCCAATGCAACTGACATTTTAATTTATCGTCAGCAGTCTAACCTTGAATGGGATAAACTTCAAGAGGAGTATTCGGATTTAGCACCCAAGAACTTTGCTAATTATTACAAGATAAGTCAACTAGAAAGATATAACTTTCTCTATATTGATGCTCAACAAAACCCAGCTCATTTCTACTCGGGATTTTCAGAGTTGATTGGGATAGGTGATAAGATGTTATGGAAAGGAAAACTCCCTGATGATTCAGATGATGAGGTTTTTGAGTAAAATTAAAATATATTGTAAATTATAATGGAGCAAATCATAGAGAAATATCACAACAACTTTCCAAATTATAGCAAACTTATTGTAAACAATGGAGTCATAGAAGGGATTTGGGTTATGGGAAACAATTACACAACAAAGACGGATTTATATGGAGCGTATCCTTATGGATACTTAAAACGGATTTATAGTATGTTTCCTTTAATTCCCAAGAAATCTCTTCATTTATTTAGTGGGTCTTTACCTGATAGTCCTGAATATGATAAAGTTGATTACAATGTAGGGATAGAAGCAGAGAATATGTCTGATATATTACCCCATAATTTTTATGAAAGAATATATGCTGACCCACCATATTCAGTTGAAGATTGTGAGAAATATGGTTGTTGTATGGTTAAAAGAAATGTTGTTTTTAAAGAATGTTTTAAAATCATGAAACAAGGAGGGATATTGATATGGTTAGATCAAGTTCTTCCAAATTACAAGAAAATAGAGTGGGACATTATTGGAAGAATTGGAATGGTTAAATCAACAAATCATCGTTTTAGAGTTATCACGATATTCCGTAAAAAGTAGTTTTTTAACAATCATTTTTTTAATATTTCATATAAATATAAATATGAACTTTGATAGACGAGTGAGACAACCGATAGAGTATGCTGGTATTCAGTCAAGTATCAATTTATCAAATCAATTGGAATCAAATGAAGCTCAACAGTTTCAAGCCATCAATCAACTTAATAATAGGAATATGGCTGATTATAATGATTTAGTCAAAGGATTACAAGAAGAAGGACGAGCAAAAGTGAAAGAAAAACAAAAGGAAGCCATAGCAAAAGTTGGTGAATATGGTTCCGCTATTTCTGAAAAATATAATGAATACAAAGAATTTATCAAAGAAGGTGGAAAAATATCTGAAGTACCTACATTGAAGTTTGCTAGTAATGTTGGTGGATTATTTGGAAAAGCAGGACAAGGTATTAAGAGTGCTATTAGTTCCACAAATGAACCAACACAACCAACTGAGTTTGAATTACAAGATATGAGTAATCCAGCAAATAATTCAACTCAAGCAATAAAACAACAAGGTTTAAATGAACCTCGTCCTGTAGAAGCTGACCAACCCGAAATCAATCAAAGTGGTTCAGATGAAGCAGATGAAACACGTGAAGCATCAAGTAACAGTGGTGAAAATGCTGAAGATGAATTGAATGCTCGTGGTGAACTTGAAGAAGCAGGTGAAGAAGCAAGTAAAGTTGGAAAAATAGGAAAAGGTATTGCTAAAGTTGGTGGAGCCTTATTTTCAGCAACAACTCTCGGTTCTGATATATATGATCAAGTAAAAAATAAATCTGTATTTTATGGTGAAAATACAGGAGACAAAGTTGGAAATTTCATGAATGAAATTGGTTCAAGTGCTGATATTTTAGGGGTTGCTTCAGGTGATCCATTATTAGTGATGGCTGGTGTGGGTCTCGGTGCTGTGGGTGGATTAGTCAGTGATATATCTGAATTATTTGGTCATCATAAACAACAAGAAGCACCACCACCACCACCACCGAAAGTGGTACAAACACCAACACAGATTAATCTTGCGGGTGCTGGTGGAATTGTTCAAGCACAACCATCAACATTAAGAGCTGTTGAATCAGGTGTTTAATTACTTATATTTAAGTAATTTGCTTATATATGAGTAAAGTGATTAAACAAAGAATTTCAAAAAGTATATCATAATTGATTGTCAAAAGTAAAAGAGTTTTATAAAATAGTGATTTTTATGGATTGCTTATATTTGAGTAATTTGCTTATATATGAGTAAAATGAAAAAGATAAACTTATAATTTTAATATGATATAAATATATGGATGATTTTGATGTTTATATTTTGATAGCAATATTTTTGTATTTGTTTGGTTGGTTCAAATTATTAAGTTTTTTCTTTTGATTTTTTTTTAGTATTGAATTATAATCTTTTTAAGATTATAACAATGTCGTCAAGATACCTACAGCTAGATCCTCAGAACCGCAGTTCAGACAACACCTATGCATTCCGCAAGGGCTATGCCCAACTTGACTTCCGAATTCCTGAGGGGCCTCATGTTTTAGACCCTCACTCGGTTCGTCTTGTTGGTGATATTCGTTTTTTCAAAGCTGATACTTCACCTCCAACTGAATTAGCTGGTGGAGATACTCTTTCGTTAAGTTCCAAAATTGGTGTCTATTCTATAATGCAGGCTCTCATTTGGAAAAGTGGAAGGACAGCAACCACAATTTCTCATGAAAAGAACTACAATAGATGGTGTAGTTCATACCTAGCAATTACTGGCGGGATGGAAAATTCGCTTGGTCACCTTTCGGAGAGTGCTTTAACTCTTCCCAACTTTGAAGCATGTAAAGAATCCGTTGTTTGTAAACCTGAAAAATCGTCTTTCTGTGTCCCCTTAATTTGTGGGCTTCTGAACGCTGGAATGAGCTTGCCCCTTACCCCTAATACTTTAGGATCGCTTGATTTAAGCATAATGCTTGAAAGTGATTCACAAGCACTCCAAGTATTACCAGCTGATTTTGAAAATGATCCTGATGTTGCTGATTATTTATCGACATATTATCAATTAGAAAACGTAAAACTTGTCTGCTCTGTAATCACTCCGCCTCCTGATGAATTATCTCGCCTCATGTCCCAAAAACAAGGAGCTATGACTTATCAATCCATTCATAGTTTTTATGATACGGCAAACAGTAACAATATTCAATTATCTATGAATTTAGGTTTATCCAAAGTCAAATCTCTATTTATCAATATGATATCCTCTGATAAACTTAACAACATTGGTGCTGATAGTTTTGCTACTCTTCCACCAACTAATCTAGACGGGACACAAGGTTCGGTTCAAAAAATCACCTTCTTACGTGGGGGTACAATTTTTCCAAAACTTTTTCCACGAAATACAAATTTTAAAGAAACTACCAACACATCTGTATATGACCCAGTATTATTCAGAGATTATATCCAAGCTGTGTCTAAATATGATCATAATTATCACAATCTCGGTGGTCTCACAAATGCTAATCATGGATGGTTAAGCAAAGTATCGGCGGTGGTGTCAATCGTGGTGTCCCGTATCAATTTGTTCAGAATGGCGGTGTCTTCTTCGGCATAGGTCTAAATTACGATAATTATCTCAACGGCACGGGTGTTGACCTAAAAGAACAAACTTTCGGTGTATCTATTGAATGTGATTTAACTTCATCTAATGCTCAGTCTCTTTTCATGTTTGTTAATGCTGAATCAACTATCCTATATAATGAATCGGGGGTCCAACTTTTGAATTAGCATAGGGACACCATATATTTAAAGATAAAAAAATATATATAAAATAGATAATGGAAATACAAGGATACCCCAACTATTTAATATATAATGATGGAAGAGTTTTCAGTAAAAAAATGGGTATTTTTTTAAAAGGAGGAAAATGTATGGGTTACAAAGCTGTATCATTAAGACATAATGGTATTCAAAAAACACATACAGTTCATAGATTAGTAGCATTACATTACATACCCAATCCCCATAATCTACCTTTTGTAGATCATATCAACAGAGATAAATTAGATAATCATGTAAATAATTTAAGGTGGGCTTCTCCCTTAAAAAATCAACAAAATCAAGGGAAACATAAAAACAATAAGAGTGGTCATAAAAATATACATTATAGGAAAGCAAGAGATAGTTGGTGTTTTTGTTATCGTATAATGGGAGAACCAATGTTTAGAAGATGTTTTAAAAATAAAATAGATTGTTTATGCTATAAGTATATATGTCTTTTAAGACTAAAAAAACAACATCGTTGTTTAAAATAAATCATTTTTTTAATTTTTTAAGTTATAGTTTTTTATATTTCATATTATATAAATAATGATGAATGATATGAAACCCGATGCTTCTGATACGGCAAAAGCGGAGAATAATTCTTCTAAACAGCCATCTATTCTTAATATTAAATCTATGGAAACCAATACACTGATGCGGGTGGAATCTGATATACTTTCGGCTCTTACGTTTAGTCAGTCAGAGTGTGTTTTTGAAATAGCTCCCAAAGGATTCCTACACCCGGGCAGTTCTGTGATGATATCTCTAGATGCTGGAAGTACAGATGCTCTAAAAGATGCTTTCCCATACACCAATGTTGGTATTCATTCTCTCGTTCGTCGGGCCCAACTCCGTACAACGGCGGGACGTGTAATTAATGACACGGATGATTGGAATGATTTACAAGCAGTCCGCTCCATGTTTGTTGAGAACTCAATATGTAAAGAGAGGGAACAGTATCTCTCAGGTAGACAGACTGATTTTGATTTATATTATGATGCTGATAGTGATGTAAAAGCATCCTTTTATGGTCTAGGTAATGGTATGGAACTTAACAGAGCAACGGGAGATGTTGCTGTAATGGGTCGTGAAGGTTTATCTACTCGTCCAGTTATTAGAAACAAAGCTGAACCTGAGTTCCAAATAAAGATTTCGGATTTATTCAATTATTGTAAGGCAGGGAATCAGTTACCTTTAGCATTTCTCCCTGATGAACGAATTCAAATAGTTCTTTATTGGAGTGAGGAAGCAAAACGACTTGCTCTTCCTTCCAGTTCGGATGCTTCAAGTCCAGCATCGTTCCAAATTAAGAAAGCAGATTGTAAATTCATAGCTGATTACACATACTATTCGGGTGAAATCATGGAAGATATGAGACAAGAATTTTCAGGTGGTATGGAATTTGAATATACTGACTATCTATTATCCAAGCAGTCTGTAAATCAAGCACGAGCC
>Ga0070754_10002745_pt1 | contig 12766 bp, 6 predicted proteins | sample VirMetDEL_Sep_01_FD_75181 | JGI IMG/M metagenome (GOLD analysis project Ga0070754, IMG submission 75181) | Aqueous microbial communities from the Delaware River and Bay under freshwater to marine salinity gradient to study organic matter... | ecosystem: Environmental > Aquatic > Marine > Coastal... | reverse complement strand
CGGGCCCAGGCGCTGGCCGCCGCCGCGCGGGTGGGCAACGTCTATGTGAATCGCAACATGATCGGTGCGGTGGTGGGCGTGCAGCCCTTCGGTGGAGAGGGGCTGAGCGGCACCGGACCCAAGGCCGGCGGGCCGAACTACCTCATGCGCTTCTGCGCCGAGCAGACGCTGACCATCAACACCACCGCCGCCGGCGGCAACGTCGCGCTGTTCACGGGTTGAACTGCCGGGGATGGCGGGTGGCGGTGCGATACTGGCGCCCGCATGAGCACCACGCCTGCCATTCCCGCCGCTCCCCGTCCCCTGGAGACGGGCTTCCGCCCGCTGGATGCCGGCTGGCGCCAGTGGATCGCCGAGAACCGGCTGCGAAACTGCACGCCCGAATCCATGCTGGCCACCATGGTGCAGGCCGGCCTCGACCCGGACGAATGCGAGCCCGCCATTCGCGACATGGAAACCGACCCGGCCTTCCTCGCCGCACGGCGATTGCAGCAGCTGCAGGCCAAGCTCGAGTCGGTCATGGCCAACCAGCAGAAGCTGCGAGAACTCGACCCGAACTACGGCCATGTGGAGAAACGCAGCAGGGTTTCGCTCGGTGAGTTCCTCGACAAATACGTGATGGGCAGCCGTCCGGTGGTGCTGACCGATGTAGCGCGCGACTGGCCGGCCTTGGGTCGCTGGTCGCCTCAGGATCTGCGCGAGCGCTTCGGCCACCTGGAGGTGGAGGTGCAGGCCGAGCGCAGTGCCGACCCGAATTACGAAGTCAACAAGCTCGATCACCAGCGCAAGACGCGGCTGACCGATTTCGTGGACCGCGTGCTGGCAGGAGGCACCACCAACGACTACTACCTGACGGCCAACAACGAGATGCTGACCCGTCCCGGCTTTGCGCCGCTGCTTGAAGACATCGGCACCCTGCCCGAGTTCTGCGACCGATCGCAGCTCGCGCGGCGCGCCTCGTTCTGGTTCGGCCCGGCCGGCACCGTGACGCCCTTGCACCACGACACCATCATGCTGTGTCACACGCAGATCGTCGGCCGCAAGCGCTGGCGCTTCGTCTCGCCGCTGCAGACGCCGCTGCTCTACAACCATTTCGACGTCTACAGCCCCATCGATCTGGACCGGCCCGACCTGGGACGCTATCCGCTCTTTGCCAGTGCCACCGTGCTCGACGTGGTGGTTGAGCCCGGGGAAACGGTGTTCCTGCCGCTGGGCTGGTGGCACCAGGTCCGTTCGCTGGACGTAAGCCTGTCCTTCTCGTATTCCAACATCGCCGTGCCCAACGACTACAGCTTCGACAACCCCCGCATCACCAACTGGTAGCCGCAGCCTGGAGCAATCGGCCCTGCCTCTTGCAGCACGTTCAGGAAAGAACCAGCATGCCTGCGGTCGGGTTCTGCAACAGCGCGTCCAGCGCTTCGATCGGCAGCGGCCGGGCGAACAGGTGGCCCTGGAACTGGTCACAGCCCTGATAGGCCAGGAAGTCGCGCTGCTCCTGGGTCTCCACGCCCTCGGCCACCACCTGCAGGCTCAGGCTCTGCGCCAGCGCGATGATGGCGCGCGAGATGGCGGCATCGTTCGGGTCGGTCAGCACGTCGGCCACGAAGCCCTTGTCGATCTTGAGCTGGTCCAGCGGCAGGCGCTTGAGCACCGAGAGCGACGAGTACCCCACGCCGAAATCGTCCAGCGACAACGTCACTCCCAGCGCCTTGAGCATGCCCATCTTGTCGATGGTGATTTCCATGCGATCCGCCAGCAGGCTCTCGGTGAGTTCGAGCTTGAGCTTGTGCGGCCGGATGCCCGTGCGCGTGATCGCGGCCATGACCATGTCCACGAAATCGGGATGGCGGAACTGCCGCACGCTCACGTTCACCGCAATGCTCAGGTTGGCGGTCTGTGCCCGATCGGCCCAGGCGGCCAGTTGTTCGCAGGCGGTCTCCAGCACCCACTGCCCCAGCGGCAGGATCAGGCCAGTGTCCTCGGCCACGGGAATGAAATCGGCCGGGGTCATCAGGCCGCGCTGCGGGTGCTGCCAGCGCACCAGTGCTTCCACGCCGGTGATCACGCCGACCCGGTCCACCTGCGGCTGGTAATAGACCACGAACTGTTGCTCGTTGAGCGCCACGCGAAGGTCGGAGCCGACGGTGGCGTTCGCGCTCACCGTGGCCTGCATGCCCGGGTCGAAAAAGCACAGTGTGTTGCGACCCAGCGACTTGGCCTGGTACATCGCCAGATCGGCCTGCTTGAGCAGTTCGCCCACGTCGCTCTGCTGGCCGTTGAACGAGGTCACGCCGATGCTGGGCGTGGCGAAGTGCTGGTGACCGGTTAGCTGGAACGGCTCGCGCAGCGTGTTGAGCACCTTCTCGGCCAGCGCGCGCGCCTTGAAGGCTGCGGCCTCGGGGTCGGTGCTGAGGTCGTCCACCATCACCACAAACTCGTCCCCACCCAGGCGCGCGACCATGTCGGTCTTGCGCACGCTGCGGGTCAGTCGCTGCGCCACCTTCTGCAGCAACTGGTCTCCCATGTGGTGGCCGAGCGTGTCGTTGAGGATCTTGAAATTGTCCAGGTCGATGAACATCAGCGCGCCGTGCTGGCCCGAACGCGCGCTGGCAGCCAGCGCCTGCTGCAGGCGGTCCAGCAGCAGCTGCCGGTTCGGCAGGTCGGTCAGGGCGTCGTAAAAGGCGAGGTGGCGAATCATGTCCTCGGCGGTCTTGCGCTGCGTGATGTCGCGCCCCACCGCCACCCAGTGGGTGATGTCCTCGGCGGTGGCCTGCACCGAAACCACCTCGAGTTCCACCCAGAACAGGGCGCCATTCTTGCGCCGCACCATCAGCTCGGTTCGGGCCTGCTGCGTGTGCTGCAGGCTCTGTGCCAGTTCGCGCAGCTTGGTGATGGCGGGATCAAGCTCCAGCAGCATGCGCGGTGTCTGCCCCAGCACCTCGGCCCGGCTGTAGCCGGTGTGCTGCTCGAAAGCGTCGTTGACGAACACGATGCGCGGCTCCTGCTCGCCGCTGCCCGCACCGGTCTCGGCGATCGCCACGATGTCGTTGAGCCGGGAGACGCTGGTTTCGAGCAGCATCAGCTGTTCCTGCGAACGCCGCCGCTCGGTCACATCGCGGAAGTACACCGCAAGGCCTTCGGCAAACGGGTAGGCGCGCACTTCCAGCCATTTGCCCAGGGTGGGGAAGAAATCTTCAAGCTCGACGCGGCGGTTGGTGTGCAGGGACCGGGTGAGCTGCTCCTTGAGGCGCTGCGCCAGCCCGGCGCTGAAGCCCTGCCAGACCTCCATGCCCAGCAGGTCGGCCGTGGTCTTTTGCAGCAGGTGTTCGCTTTCCTGGTTCAGGTAGGTGAAGCAGCACTGGCGGTCGAGCGTGACGAAGGCTTCGGTGATGCTGGCCAGCGTGGTGGTCAGGCGCATGGCCAGGCGCAGGGTGTCCTGCTGGGCCTGCTTTTGCGCCGAGATGTCCTGGATGGCGCCCTGGATGCGCACGATTTCGCCATCGGCGCGGCGCACGGCCGTGCCCACGGTCCGGACCCATTTCGGAATGCCGCCCTCCACCAGCACCTGAATTTCCTCGTCGAAGGACTCGCCGTTCTGCGCGCAGCGCTCCAGCCGCTGGCGGATGCCACTGCGCCATTCGGGCGTGTAGCGCTGCACCATGGACTCCAGGTCCGTGACCTGCTGGTGGTTGCTCAGCCCAAGGATGGTGGCGAATTCGTCGGAGTGCACCACCTGGCGCGTGGAGAGCTGCAGCGACCAGCTGCCCGCTCCCGCCGTGTGCTCGGTCAGGTTCAGTCGGCTCTCGCTCTCGCGCAGCACGTTGGCGTTGTATTGCTCGATCTGCTCGCATCGGCGCGCCAGCGACACCACGCCGGCGGCGTGGCTGGCCAGCACGCGCAGCGCCGGCGCAGCGGTTTGCCCTTCACGTCCCACGTCGGCGTCGAGCAGCAGCAGGCCGGTTTGCGTGCTGGCCGCTGCCGCCGGCAGCGGCAGCCAGTGGGCGCAGCGCCAGACCGAGACTTTGGGGCGGTTCCTGCCGGGTGTGGCCAGCACCCAGCCCTCGGTGGCCGGTCGGCCCAGCAGATCCGCGCAGGCTTCCAGGGCGGCAAGCGCCGCATCGGGCGCCAGTCCGTGGGCGCCCAGCACCTCAGCCGGTTTGCGAGCGGTGTCAACGAGCAGGGCCGACGAAGTGCCCGCCAGCTGGGCTGCGAGCTCGGCCAGCCGGTCGAATTCGATGCGTTGATGAAAGGCCGGAAAAGACCCGGTGCGCTCGAAAGCAAGGTCAGAGACCAAGGGAGCGCGGCTGCTGTCGGGTCCGGGACGCATGGTCATTGAGCTCTGTGAGGAACGGTTGGAAGGCAGGCTGCCTGACCGAGCATACAGACGCCGTGGCAGGGCGGGCGGCGTCGGGTGGCGCGTGATTCGTGAAGTTCTGCACGAGGCGGCGGTCCTTGGCCGAAATTTGTAACAAACTTGTTAAATTTTGTAGCCTTTGCCCTAACATAGGCCTTCGCCAGTCTCTGGCCTTGCCTCGGCAAAGCATGCTTTCTGCTGCAGCCGAACCGAACCTTTAGGGAGTTGATTGTGAGCTCACTCGCAGAACTCAGGCAATACAACGACGTGAACAGCCTGAAAACCGCGCTGCACCAACTGTGCAGTGAGTTCGGACGCATCACGCGTCTGGACATCCTGACCGCCATGCACGAAGGCACCAAGCAGGCGATCTGCTTTCTTCGCATGGAGCGCCCCGAACAGGAACAGGTGCTCATGAAGAGCCTGGGTGTCGGGCGTTTCGGTGGTGAGGTGGTTTTCGTGCTCAACCTGAACATGCCCGTGACGGCAGAAGAGGGCCCTTCTTCGCAGTGGGCCGACTCGGATATCTATTGATACCCCCCGCGTCTCCTTCGGCGCCTCCCCCCTGAGAGGGGGGCGGCACCTGAGGCCCGGCGAAGCCGGTTCCTCGGTGTCTCTCGATTCGCTTCCCCTCTATCCTCTGTCTCGTGATTGACCTGCGCGTGTCTGGCGGCCGCGCAGAATCTGCGCATGGAATCCTTGCGCTCTCCCCTGTCTGCACAGATTGTTCAATGGCTGGTTGCGCCTGGTGATGTGGTGCGGGCGGGTGATGTGCTGGTGGTGCTGGAGGCCATGAAGATGGAGCATGAGGTGCGTGCGCCGTCGGCGGCGCGGGTGCTCGAAGTCTTCTACGCCGTGGGCGAAGCGGTTCAGGTGGGTGATGTGCTGCTGCGCGCGGAGGCGGCGCTGGGCGATGCCCGGGGTGAGGTACAGGCCGCACCCTCGAAGGCGCCGTCTCTTGCGCCGCGCGCCGACCTGGAGCGGTTGCTCAAGCGCCAGGCTCTCACGCTCGACGCCGCGCGGCCCGAAGCGGTGGCGCGGCGCCATGCGCAGGGCCAGCGCACCGCGCGGGAGAACATCGCCGACCTGTGCGACGAGGGCAGCTTTCTCGAATACGGCGCGCTCGCCGTGGCCGCGCAGCGCAGCCGACGCAGCGAAGAAGACCTGATCGCCAACACGCCGGCCGACGGCATGGTCACGGGCATCGGTTCGGTGAATGGCAGGCGGACCGTGGTGATGGCCTACGACGCCACCGTGCTGGCCGGCACGCAGGGCATGCGCAACCACCAGAAGACCGACCGGCTGCTCGGCATTGCGCTCGAGCAGCGACTGCCCGTGGTGCTGTTCGCCGAAGGCGGTGGCGGGCGTCCGGGCGACACCGACATGCCCATCGTTGCCGGCCTGCATGTTGGCACCTTCGCCGCGTTCGCGCGCCTGAGCGGCCAGGTGCCGGTGGTGGGCATCGTCAGCGGTCGCTGTTTTGCCGGCAACGCCGCGCTGCTGGGTTGCAGCGACCTGGTCATCGCGACCCGAGGCAGCAACATCGGCATGGGCGGGCCGGCCATGGTGGAGGGCGGCGGACTGGGACGCTTCAGGCCCGAGGAGATTGGACCCAGCGACGTTCAGCACGCCAATGGCGTGATCGACGTGCTGGTGGAGGACGAGGCGCAGGCCGTGGCCGCCGCGCGCCATTACCTGTCGTTCTTTCAGGGGCGTGTGGATGGCTGGACCGCACCCGATGCGCTGGCCCTGCGCGACGTGGTGCCCGAAAACCGGCTGCGCGTCTACGACAGCACCTTGGTGATGGCGGCGTTGGTCGACCAGGGCAGCCTGCTGGCGCTGCGCACCGGTTTCGGCCTCGGCATCCACATCGCGTTCGCGCGCATCGAAGGCAGGTCGATCGGTCTGATGGCCAGCAACCCACAACACCTCGGTGGCGCCATTGACCCAGATGCCGCCGACAAAGCCGCGCGTTTCATGCAACTGTGTGACGCACACGGCCTGCCCATCGTGAGCCTGGTGGACACACCGGGCTTCATGGTCGGCCCCGACACCGAAGCGCGTGCGCAGGTGCGACACGCCAGCCGTCTGTTCGTGGTGGCGGCGAGCCTGCGGGTGCCGTTTTTCAGCGTCGTGCTGCGCAAGGGCTATGGCCTGGGCGCCATGGGTCTCACGGCGGGCGGCTTCTATGCCCCGGTCTTCACTGTCGCCTGGCCCACGGCCGAGTTCGGCGCCATGGGGCTGGAAGGGGCGGTGCGCTTGGGCTTCCGCAAGGAGCTGGCGGCCGAACCCGAAGGGCCGCGACGCGACGCGCTGTTCGAAGAACTGCTGAACCGGCAGTACGCCAACGGGGCGGCGGTGCAAATGGCCGCCACGCTGGAGATCGATGCGGTGATTGACCCTGCGCTGACCCGGGACTGGCTCGCCAGGGGGTTGACGGGAGCGCCGGTGGCCGAGCCTCGATCGGCTCGCTACATCGACCCCTGGTGAGGCCGCGCCTTACATCAGGTCGCCGAAGCCGGTGGTGCGCACGCCCGCGCCGGGCAGCTGGGGCGCGGTCTGGTTGATGTTGATCCAGAACTCGCACACGTGCTTCATGGCGCTGAGGAACTGCGAGAACTCGGTGGGCTTGGCGATGTAGGCGTTGGTGCCGGCATCGTAGGCGCGGAGCAGGTCGCTGGGTTCGGTGGATGAGGTCAGCACCACCACGGGTATGTGGTGCAGGCTGTCAGAGCCCTTGATTTCCCTGAGCACCCCGATGCCGTCGAGCAGGGGCATTTTCAGGTCCAGGAGCACCAGCATGGGGTTGCTGCCCGAGCGATTCATGAAGCCGTTGCGCCTGTGCAGGTAATCCAGCGCCTGCATGCCGTCGGACACGTGGGTCACACGGCCGTCGAGCCCATGGCGCGCGAGCGCCAGCTTGGTCAGTTCGGCATCGTCGGGGTTGTCCTCGACGAGCAGGATGGCATCGGCATTTTTGGTCATGATTCCAGGGCGGCTGGCATGGAGTCCATGGGGGACTCGAACCCATGAGGGCCTTCAAAGGGGAGCGAGAAGTAGAAAGTGCTGCCTTCACCAAGCTGGCTTTCGGCCCAGATGCTGCCACCGTGGCGCTCGATGATGCGCCGGGTGAGTGCAAGACCTATGCCAGTACCCTCGAATTCCGAGGCCCGGTGCAGGCGCTGGAAAACGCCAAACAGTTTCTGGGCGTATTTTGTGTCAAAACCCACACCGTTGTCACGGACAAAGAATGTATATCCCACGACGGGGTCCACGCTCCAGCCGACTTCGATGCGGGTGCGCTCTCGCGGGCGGGTGTACTTGTAGGCGTTGCCGAGCAGGTTGGCCCAGACTTCGCGCAGCAGCAGCGCGTCGCCCTGCACCACTGGCAAGTCGGGTGCCACCACCCAGTCGACCACGCGGCCTTCGGTATCGTGCCCGAGCTGGCCCACCACCGCTTCCACCAGCAGCGTGAAGTCCACCGGTGTGAGGTTGACCGCCGAACGGCCCAGGCGCGAGAACGCGAGCAGACCGTCAATGAGCTGGCTCATGTGGCGCGCCGAATTCCCGATCGTGCTCAGGTAGCGGGCGCTGACCTCGTCGCACTGCCCACCCAGGTGCTCTTCCAGCAGGCTCACGAAGCTGGAGATGTGGCGCAGCGGCGAACGCAGGTCGTGCGAGACCGAGTACGAGAACGACTCCAGGTCCTTGTTGGCCGCCAGCAGTTGCTCGGTGCGCTCCACCACCCGGTTTTCCAGCTCGTCGTTGATGTTGCGCATCAGGTCGTCGAGCCGCTTGGCATCGGTCATGTCGCGGTTGATCTTGGCGAAGCCGCGCAATTCGCCACCGTCGTCGCGCAGGGCGATCAGCACCGAGTGCGACCAGTACTGCGACCCGTCCTTGCGCGTGTGCCAGTTGTGCAACTCGTGCTGACCGCGTGAAGCGGCCAGGCGCAGCATCTGGTTGGCGCTGACTTTCCCATGCTCTGGGTTGGCCGGGTCGAACAGCACCCCATAGTGCCGGCCGATCATCTGGGTCGGCGAATAGCCGTCCATGCGCTGGGCGCTGTCGGTCCAGTCGGTGATGTTGCCGTCGGCATCCATGAAGAAAATACAGTAGTCGCGCAGGTTGTCCACCATGAGGCGGAAGCGCTGCTCGCTCTCGAGCAACTCAGCCGAGCGCTCGCTGATGCGCTGTTCCAGTTCCTCGTTGAGGTGCATCACACGCTCTTCGATGCGCTTGCGTTCGGTGATGTCGATGATCTGGACGAACAGGCCCTTGATGCGCCCTTCGTTGACGTCCGGCAGGTAGTTCACGCTCACGAAGATCTCGTGGTTGTCCGCCGTGGGTCGCCAGGTCTCGAAATGCTGCAGCTGACCGCGCAGCGCTGCCTCCATGCGGGGCTGGGTTTCGGCCCAGACCTCTGGCCGGATGCACTCACTGACGTGTCGGCCCACCATGAAGTTCGGGTCCATGCCGTACACACGCAGGTGTTCCGCGTTGGCGAAGCGGAACACCAGCCGGTCGTCGACATAGGCGATCAGCCCCGGCACGTGGTCGGTGATGGTCTGCAGAAAACGCTGGCTGTCGCGCAGCGCGGTTTCTGCTGCCTTGCGCCGTGTGATGTCGACCACGGTGGTGTTGCTGCGCAGGAAGCGACCATCCGCGTCGCGCACCGCAGAAGACGAAAGCAACGCGTGAAAGGTGCTGCCATCGCGGCGGCGCAGCTCGTACTCGGCGGCTTCCAGCGCGTCGTCCTGCAGGATCTTCTGCATGCGGCTGTCGAGCAGGGCGGTCTGTTCGGGCAACATGATGTCGCGAAAATTCATCCGGCCCACCACTTCCTCGCGGGAATAACCGAGCCATTCCAGCTCGGTGTCGTTGACCGAGACGAAGTTGCCGTTGACGTCGAGCGAGTGGTAGCCGCAGGGCGCCTGGTGGTACAGCGCTTGTGCCTGCTGGAGCGCCGCGTTCAGCTGCAGGTTGGCCTCGTTGACGCGATCCTCGGAGGCCTTGCGGTCCGAGATGTCGATCATCTGGATGATGATGCCCTGCACCTCGCCGTCCTGCCAGTAGGGTGTGTATTCGATGCTGGCGTAGAAGCGGTGGCCATCAGGGAAGGCGCGTTCGCCTTCGAAGCGCTGGATTTCGCCCGCGAGCGCCGCATTCAGGTGCGCCTGTGCCGTCTCGAAGTCCTGCGGGCGGGCAATCTCGCTCAGGTGGCGGTTCACCAGTCGGTCGGTGTCGCCACGCACCCAGCGGGCATAGCTGGCGTTGGCGAAACGGCAGATCAGATCGCGATCGAAGAAGGCCAGTTGCACGGGCACGCTGTTGGTGATGGCCTGGAGGAAATTGCGCTGGGCGGCGAGGGCGTTCTCCGCGGCCTTGCGCTCGGTGATGTCGATTACCGTGCTGTTGCTGCGCACGAAGCGGCCCTGGCGGTCAAACACGGCGGTGCTGTTGAGCAGGGCGAGAAAGGTGCTGCCGTCGCGGCGGCGCATGCTGACCTCGATGGGTTCGAGCTTGCCATCGCGCATGAGCCGGTCCAGCCGGTCTTCGGCTTCGTCCAGTTCGTTCGTGTCGAAAACGTCGCGAAAGCTCAGTCGGCCTACCACGTCCTCGCGCTCGTAGCCCAGCCAGTCGAGCTCCGTGCGGTTCATCAACACGAAGACGCCCTTGGCATCTACCGAGTGATAGCCGCAGGGCGCCTGGTTGTAGATGGTCTGGGCGTCTCGCAAGGCCAGCGCAATGCGCTCCTTGGCCTCGGCCAGTTCATCGGTGCGCTCGCGCACGCGCTGCTCCAGCACCGTGTTGAAACGCTGGATTTCCTCCTGCTGTTCGTGCAGGGAGGTGATGTCGCGCGACACCGCCAGCAACATGACCGCGCGACCCTGGGAATCGCAGATCGGCGTGACCATGGTGTCCCACCACTTGGGCGTGCCCTTGAAGGTCGCGCCGTAGGCCACGAAGCGCGAACTCTTGCCCTCGCGCGCGCCATCGACCGCTTCGCGCGCGAGCATGGCACCGTCCTCGGGCCACCAGGTCGACCAGTCGCTCAGGCGGACCTGGTCGAAGTCGTCGACCTCCACCAGCCGGCAGCCCTGGGCCGTCATCTGCACCACACGACCTTGCAGGTCCAGAACCTTGGTGCAGTCGGGACTGCTGGCAATGATCTGACGGTTGAGCTCGTCCTTGATGCGCGCATCGGCTTCGAGCGTGCGCATGGGCGTGATGTCCTGCACAAAGCCCAGCTGGCTGGTGACCGCGCCGCTGGCGTCGTGCATCGGCGCGTTGCGCACCAGCACATGGATCACGTCGTTATCCGGTCGCACCAGGCGGAACTCCACACTCAGGCCTTCGCCACGCGAGATCGCGTGAACCCAATGCTGCTGCACGCGCTCCAGGTCTTCCGGATGCACGCGGCAGAGCCAGCCGAAATTGGGAAAGTGCTGACGTTCGAGGGCAAAGATGTTCTGCAGTTGCTCGTCCACATGGGTGAGCACGCCCGCCTGGTCGGTGCGGAAGATGCCAATGGGAAACACGCTTGCCATCGCGGCGAACAGGGCTTCGTATTCCAGCTGCGCACTCTGCGGATTCTGCTCGGGGGGTACGTCGAGCGCGGATTCCAGCGCGAGGGGCAGTGGCGCATGCAGGCCATGCACCACGTGGTCGCGCGGCACCCCTTGGTTGCCGAGCAGTTGTGCGTAGCTGCGGCGCAGGTGCTCGTTTTCTGCCCGAAGGGTGTCAAGTTCGAGCAACAACGCACGCTCGCGCTCCTGCGCCGCTCTTTCGGGACGGTGCGTGTCAAGACGTCGGTCTTGAGAGGGAAGGAGCGCGCTCATTGAGCGCAACTGTACCCCAGGGGGCTATTCGGCAAGCGTGATATTTGACAGTCAGAAACGGGGCAGTTCCGGATGAGAAATGGCACCCGCGCGCACCAGCATGCGACCGTATTCAGCACAACGTTGCAGGGTGGGAATGACCTTGCCCGGATTCAGTAGCCCTTTGGTATCAAAGGCCCGCTTCACTGCGAACATCTGCTCGTTCTCCTCGGCCGAGAACTGAACGCACATGCTGTTGAGCTTTTCCACCCCCACCCCATGCTCGCCTGTGACGGTGCCGCCCATGGCCACACTGGTCTCCAGGATTTCCGCACCGAACAGTTCGCACCGGTGCAGTTGGTCGGCGTCGTTGGCGTCGAAAAGAATCAGCGGCTGCAGGTTGCCATCGCCCGCATGGAACACGTTGGCGCAGCGCAGGCCGTACTTTTTTTCCATGTCGGCAATGGCCAGCAGAATGTCGGCCAGGCGCTTGCGCGGAATGGTGGAGTCCATGCACATGTAGTCGGGGCTGATGCGCCCGCTGGCCGGAAAGGCGTTCTTGCGTCCGCTCCAGAAGCGCAGGCGTTCGGCCTCGTCGCGGCTGACCGCGATGGCGGTGGCACCGCAACCGCGCAACACCGCGCTCATGCGGCCGATCTCTTCTTCCACTTCCTCCGGCGTGCCGTCGCTCTCGCACAGGAGTATGGCCGCTGCGCTCAGGTCGTAGCCGGCGTGCACAAAGTCTTCCACCGCCGCCGTCATGGGCTTGTCCATCATCTCCAGTCCGGCCGGGATGATGCCGGCGGCGATCACCGAAGCGACGGCGTCGCCGGCCTTGCGGATGTCGTCGAAGCTGGCCATGATGCAGCGCGCCAGCAGCGGTCTGGGCACCAGCTTGACGGTGACCTCGGTCGTCACGGCCAGCATGCCTTCGCTGCCGATCACGAGTGGCAGCAAATCGAGGCCAGGCCCATCGAGCGCGTCGCCACCGAACATGACGGGGTCGCCTTCGACCGTGAACCCGCGAACCGCCAGCACGTTGTGCAGGGTCAGGCCGTACTTCAGGCAATGGACACCACCAGAGTTCTCTGCCACGTTGCCGCCGATGGTGCAGGCGATCTGGCTGCTCGGGTCCGGCGCGTAGTACAGGCCGTGCGGCGCGGCCGCTTCCGAGATCGCCAGGTTGCGCACGCCGGCCTGGACCACGGCCGTGCGCGAGCGCGCATCGATGCCGACGATTCGGTTGAACTTCGCCAGCGAAAGCGTGACGCCCTGGGTGTGGGGCATGGCGCCGCCCGAGAGACCTGTGCCCGCGCCGCGCGCCACCACCGGCACCTCCAGCCGGTGGCAGGCCTTGAGCACCGCAGCCACCTGGTCTTCCGTTTCCGGCAGGGCCACCACGAGCGGGCGCGCGCGGTAGGCGGTGAGGCCATCGCATTCGTAGGGCACGGTGTCTTCGGCCTGCCACAGCAGCGCGTGTGCCGGCAGCACCGCCTGCAGCGCGCGCACCACCTCTGCCTGGCGGGTTGCGCGCTGGACCTGATTCATCTCGGGGGTGTGGGTCGGTGCGTTCATGGGGTGGGTGGAGGCG
>Ga0070754_10002744_pt1 | contig 12768 bp, 10 predicted proteins | sample VirMetDEL_Sep_01_FD_75181 | JGI IMG/M metagenome (GOLD analysis project Ga0070754, IMG submission 75181) | Aqueous microbial communities from the Delaware River and Bay under freshwater to marine salinity gradient to study organic matter... | ecosystem: Environmental > Aquatic > Marine >... | reverse complement strand
AGCGCAGCACGCCTGCTGCGCTCATCCAGCGCGAATACCACAGCGAAAACAGCGTCGAGATCCAGATCGCCGCCATCAGCAGCGGGTTCTGCAGGCTGTCGGGGATCTGCGAGACCAGCAGTTCGAAATAGGTCGTCGCGATCAGCCCCACGGTTGCCACGGCGAACGCGGCGAAGGCCAGCTTGCGGCGCAGCAGCAGAAGGATCGACCCGAGCAGCGCGCCCCACACGCCCAGCGCCCAGGCCGCATCGGCCCAGGCCGGGAAGGTATCAAAATATCCGATCTGTTCGGGCGTCATACCCAGTTCGGCCAGGCTACCCGTTTGCGTCATCAGGTAGCTGTAACAGCCGATCGCATTGAACAGCAGCGTCGCTATGCCCACCACCCAGAGGTGCCAGGGCGTGTGTGTGGTGTCCGTCATGTCCGAACCCTCCCCCATCGCGACCCGCGGGCGCAGCCTAGCCCGCAACCCGCGGATCGCCAAATGGCAGGGGTCAGAGCCGCTCGATCTTCTTGGCCAGGTCGTCGACCAGATCGACGATCTCGTGCACCGTGTCCTCGTCCAGCTTTCCCGAACGCGCCCGGTTCTTGAGCACGCTGGCGAGATTGCCGACCGCGCGGAACATTTCGGGCGTGGCATAGGCGCGGCGATGAGTGCCATGACCCGACAGCCGCTCGAACAGCGCCGTTACTTCATCCGCGCGTTCCGCCAGTTCGGACCGCCCCGCATCGGTGGCCTGGTAGGCCTTGCGGGTCTCGTCTCCGGGAGCCGGCGCGATCGCGCCCTCGTCCTCGAGCAGCGACAGCGTCGGATAGATCGTCCCCGGGCTCGGGGCATACGCCCCTTCGGTCAGTTCCTCGATCGCCTTGATCAGCTCATAGCCATGGCGCGGCTCGTCGGCGACGAGCTTGAGCAGCACCAGCCTGAGTTCGCCCGGTCCGAACATGCGCCGGCGGCGTCCGCCCTTGCGCGGGCCGAAATCGAATCCCCAGTCGGAGCCGCCGAAGCGCGCCGATGCACCGAACCCGCTTTGCGCTTCCGCCCCGGCCATCATCGCCGCGATGAACGGCCAACCGCGCCTGCGCGCGCCGTGGCGCCTGTGTGCCTTGTGCATATCGCTATCCTTGCCTTATCTTCGATAGCTCTAAGATATATCTTTAACGACACCATGCAAGTCGCCCCTGCAATTTTCCGGCGAACACCCTATGTCAGCCGACCAATGGCCGATCTCTTTCCCGAAGACCTCCCGCACAGCGCAGCGCCAGATGCGCCGCGCGAAGATGCACCGCTGGCCGATCGCCTGCGTCCCGCCACGCTCGGCGAAGTGATCGGACAGGATCACCTCACCGGTCCCGAGGGCGCGATCGGCCGGATGGTCGCCGCCGGGCGCCTGTCGAGCATGATCTTGTGGGGCCCGCCGGGTACGGGCAAGACCACCATCGCACGGCTGCTTGCCGACAGCGTGGGCATGCGCTTCGAAAGCGTCAGCGCCGTGTTCAGCGGCGTGGCCGATCTCAAGAAAGCCTTCGCGGCTGCCGACAAGGCTGCGCAGGCCGGCCTGCGCACGCTGTTGTTCGTGGACGAGATTCACCGCTTCAACCGTACGCAGCAGGATGGCTTCCTGCCGTTCGTCGAACGCGGGACGGTGACGCTGGTCGGCGCGACGACCGAGAATCCCAGCTTCGCCCTCAACGCCGCTCTGCTCAGCCGGACGCAGGTGCTGATCCTGCAGCGGCTCGACCGGAAAGCGCTGGGCCTGTTGCTCGACCGCGGCGAAACGCTCGAGGGGCCCTTGCCGCTGACCTCCGAGGCGCGCGATGCGCTGGTCGCCAGCGCCGATGGCGATGGCCGGTTCCTGCTCAACCAGGCCGAAACGCTGTATAACGCCCAGCTCCCCGAACCGCTCGATCCCGCGGCACTGGGGGCATTTCTCCAGCGCCGCGTCGCGGTCTACGACAAGGACCGGGAAGGCCATTACAATCTCATTTCGGCGCTGCACAAGGCGGTGCGCGGGTCCGATGTGCAGGCCTCGCTCTATTACCTCGCGCGCATGCTGACCGCGGGGGAGGAACCGCGCTTCCTCGCACGGCGGCTGGTCCGCATGGCGGTGGAGGACATCGGCATGGCCGACCCGCAGGCGCTGGTGCAATGCATGGCCGCCAAGGACGGCTACGAATTTCTCGGCAGTCCCGAAGGCGAACTGGCGCTGGTCCAATCCTGCATCTATCTCGCAACCGCGCCCAAGTCGAACGCCGCCTACAAGGCGCAGAAGGCATCCTTAAGATCGGCGAAGGAAACGGGCAGCCTGATGCCCCCGCAAAACATCCTCAACGCGCCCACCAAGCTGATGAAGGACATCGGCTATGGTTCGGGCTACACCTATGATCACGATGCCGACGAAGGCTTCTCGGGCGACGATTACTGGCCCGAGGAAATGGAGCCGCAAAGCTATTACCAACCGGTCGAACGCGGTTTCGAACGCGAGGTGAAGAAGCGGCTCGACTACTGGGACAAGCTGCGGCGCGACCGTGCGCAGCTTTAGGCACTTCCTGGCGATCGACTGGTCGGGCGCAAAAGGCCCGGTACAGAAGGGCATCGCGCTGGCGCTGGCCGATGCCGGTGGGGGCCCGCCCGTGTTGGTCGAGCGGGGCCGAGGCTGGTCGCGCGGAGACGTGCTGGCGCTGCTGCGCGAGGACCTGCCCGACGATACGCTGGTCGGGATGGATCTGGGGATTGCGCTGCCCTTCGCCGATTGCGGGGCCTATTTCCCCCGCCGCGACGTGCTGTTGCCCGATGCCCCATCGCTATGGGCGCTGATCGACGATATCTGCGCCGGCGATCCCAATCTGGGCGCGCAAAGCTTTGTCGACCATCCCGAGTTCGCGCCCTATTTTCGCAATGGCCGGGATACGGGCGTGCATTTCGGTTGCGACGGTGCCGCGCATGGACGCGGGCGGTTCCGGGTCACCGAACAGGCTCAGGCGGAGATGGGCTGCAAGCCCTATTCGAATTTCAATCTCGTCGGTGCGGCGCAGGTGGGCAAGTCCAGCCTGACGGGAATGCGCGTGCTGCACCGGCTGCGCGGGCACCTGCCCGTCTGGCCGGTCGATCCGGATCCGGGACACGGCTCGCTGGTCGTCGAAATCTACACCAGCCTCGCCGCGTTGGAATCCGGGCGCAGCGCGGCAAAGGCCAAGATGCGCAGCTTCGAAGACCTCAATTCCGCGCTGGCCGGACTCGGCAGCCCGCCCGTGGCCGGACGGGGCGCGATCGAGGACCATTCGTCCGACGCACTGCTCACCGCCGCGTGGCTTCGCCGCGTCGCAAGCGATCGGACGCGCTGGGCACCGGCGGGGCTGACGCGGGATATCGCCCGCACCGAAGGCTGGACCTTCGGCGCGCTCTAGCCTTCGGGAAGCGGTCCGCTGAAGACCGACCAGCCGGTCCGCTGGGCAATCTCTGCAAGCGCCCGCGCGCCCAGCAGGCTGGTGCCCGCGCGGTTCAGCCCGGGCGACCACACGGCAATCGCGGCGCGGCCCGGAACGCTGGCGAGAATCCCGCCGCCCACCCCCGATTTGCCTGGGAAGCCGACCTCGAAAGCGAATTGCCCCGAATTGTCGTAATGGCCGCACAGCAGCATCAGCGCATTGATGCGGCGCGCCCGGCTGGCCGAACACATCCGCTGGCCGGTCACCGGGTCGCTGCCATCGAAGGCGAGAAATAACGCGCTTTCGGCCAGCTGGCGGCAGCTCATCGACAGGGCGCATTGGCGGAAATAGACCGACAGCACCTCTTCCACCGGGTTCAGCAGACGTCCGAAATCGGCGAGGAACCACGCCAGCGCGCGATTGCGTTCGCCCGCCTCGCTCTCGCTGCGCGCCACGTCCTCGTCGAACGTGATCGCCGGGTTGCGGCCCATGCGGCGCAGCCGATCGAGCAGGTCGCGCACCGCTGCGTCGACGCCGCGGTTGCCGATGAACCGGTCCGTCGTCACGAGCGCGCCCGAATTGATGAAGGGGTTGCGCGGAATGCCCTTTTCCTTCTCGAGCTGGACGATCGAATTGAAGGCATCGCCCGACGGTTCGCGGCCGACCGCATCCCATAGCGCCGATCCCTCGCGCTCGAGCGCGAGCGCCAGTGCGAAGACCTTTGAAATCGACTGGATGGAAAAGGCTTCGTCGACATCGCCTGCGGCAGCCACGCGCCCGTCGGGCGTGGCGATGGCTATGCCGAACTTGCGTGGGTCGACCGCCGCCAGCGCGGGGATATAGCGCGCAGGATTGCCGCTGCCGCGATCATCGGCCAGCGCATTCCATGTCTCGGTAACGATTGTCTGCAGGTCCATCGCGGTGCCGATAGGCGCGGCCGGCGCCAGGGGCAAACATTGCTGGCGGTGATGGGCGTAGGCGCGAGCGCAAGGCGGTGCCTGCCAATACGAACGAAGGCGCGCCGTTCACCGGGGAACGGCGCGCCTCGCGGGATCATCTTGGCGGAAACTAGTTCGAATTGTCGTCGCTGGGAATGGGTTGCACGACCGGCAGCGACGAACGCGTTTCGTCGACCGGCGCTACGGGGATCTGCGCCCCTGTATCGGGATCGACGACCTTGGTTTCCTGCAGCGGCGTGGCGGTCAGCGTCGCGGGATCCGAACCCGGCTGCGGCGCCTGGTAGCCATAGGCGTTCTTGACCGCGACGTATCCCGGCTGGGAAGAACCATAGCGATCGCCGTAGCGCGCATCCCATGCCGCCGATTCCCGCTGGTATTCCTCATAGGCCACGAAGAACCGCTCGAACGGCCCTTCGAACGTCTGGAAGTTGGCCAGCGCAAAGGCGATCGGATCGATCTGTTCGGCCGCCAGATACTGTTGCGACACGCCCAGTGCGGTGCGGCAGAAATCCGCCCGTGCGGGCGGCAGCGCGAAATAGTTGTAGACCATCGTCATCTGGCTTTCGCGCGCCTGGATACCGGCGCGGCGGGCGCCGTGTTCCTGCCGGTATTCGGCATCGATCCGATCGTTCACCCGCTTGAGCGGGCGCGCATGGTCCGAGATATAGCTGCTGTAGGCGTCGAGGATCGGCTGGTACTGCGGATCGAGACAGTTGAGCGCCGCGACATTCCAGGCCGAACGGAAGTGCCACACCTTCTCGTCGTCCGAAATTCCCAGGTGCACAGTCTCGCGCTGGCCGAGCGAGTTCACGCGGGGGATGGTCATCACATAGGACGCCTGGCCCGGGGGCTGCGGACGGATCGGGACCGCTTCTACCACCGGCGGCGGCGGGGGCGGCGGCGGCGGCGGGGTGGCGCAGGCGCCCAGGACGGCGATGCCGGCAGCCACGGCCGCCATGCGAATGGTGATGTTCGAACCGCGGTTCATGACGCGTGACCCTCCTCGGAAAATAAGGCGATCATCCTGCCTCGTCATCGGTTGACGGGGGATGAAGAAAAACTGCCTAGCGTTTGGCAATGGCAAAGAAAATGCCCGGGGCGCTGGTTACGCCCCGGGCACGTTCAAACGATTCCTGTTTGCGACGAATGGTTTATTCGCGGCTGCCCATGAAGCGCAGCAGGAACAGGAACATGTTGATGAAGTCGAGATACAGGCTCAGCGCGCCCATGATCACGGCCTTGCCGGCAAATTCGGTACCGCGCAGGTACTGATATTCGCGCTTCAGGCGCTGCGTGTCGTAGGCGGTAAGGCCGGCGAAGATCAGCACGCCGATGAAGCTCACGGCGAGCGTCAGCGTGCTCGACTGCAGGAAGATGTTGATCACGCTGGCGATGATCAGGCCGATCACGCCCATGACCAGGAATGTCCCCATGCCCTGCAGGTTCTTCTTGGTGGTGTAGCCGAACAGGCTGAGACCGGCGAAGGCCCCTGCCGTGGCGAAGAAGGTCGCGGCGATGCTTTCGCCCGTATAGACGAGGAAGATCGTCGACAGCGACAGGCCCATCACCGTGGCGAAGGCCCAGAACATCAGCTGCAGCGTAGCCTGGCTGAACTTGTTCACGCCGAAGCTCATCGCGAAGACGAAGCCCAGCGGCGCCAGCGCGACGATCCACATCAGCGGACCGCTGGCGAAGGTCAGCGCCAAGCCGCTGCGCGCGGTCAGCATGGCGACCAGTCCGGTCAGCAACACGCCCGAAGCCATGTAATTGTAAATCTTGAGCATGTGGGCGCGCAGGCCCGCATCGAAGGTTTCCTGCCTGGCAACGGCGTCGCCAGCGCGCGGCACCGAGCCGAAGCCCTGCCTCTGGTCGGTGTCGTTCCAATTGGCCATGTGTCTGCAACTCCTTTTGGCGGCGCGGTGATACGCGCTGCTCCTGGGAGGAATATCGGCACTTTGGCGCGCGATTTCAAGCGAAACCGGAATTCGCACGGCTAATTCGGATTAACCCCGAACCCCAGCGCCTTACGCCTCTCCGGCGGCATCCACCATTGCCGCTTCGAGCGCTTCTGCCGGCGTGCGCCCGCCCCACAGCACGAACTGGAACGCCGGGTAGAACCGGTCGCATTCCTCGACCGCGATTTCGACCAGCGCCTGCGCCTGGTCGAGACTGAGCATGCCGTCGTCGCCCAGCATCGTGCCATTGCGGTAGAGCAGCACGCCGCCATTCGACCAGATGTCGAAATGGCCGAGCCACATCTGCTCGTTCACCAGGCTGACCAGCTCCTGCGCCTGCGTGCGCTTGTCCTTGCCGATGCGGATGTCGGGCAGGCAGAGGATTTGGAGGACGAGGTCCTCGGGGCGCCAGATGCCACGCAGCTGGTAATTGGTCCAGCTTCCCTGGATCTCGCCGCACAGCTCGTTCGCCGTCGTTTCGCACGGCCAGCCGCGCGCCCGGAACAGGGCAGCCAGCATTTCGAGCGGCGCTGCGTCCTGATCCGTGTCGTAGCGCTCTTCCGCTGCCCTCATCGAAGCTGTCCCGTGGCCGTCATGGGTACGGAATGCAGAACCGGGACCCGGCTTGGCAATCCGCGCGGCGATCCACGCTGGGGAGAACCGTTAACGCCTGTGCAAAGCCTGTGAACAAGCTAGCACGACGCGTTAACCGTGCGGGATTGTCACAGCGGTTCGACCGCTTCGCCCTCGGCGCTGGTGAAGGGGAAGGAGTCGATGCCTATCTTCTTCAGTTCGTTGACCATTTCCCGAGCCTCGGCGGCGCTGTCGTAGGGGCCGGACAGCAGGCGGTTGGCTTCGACCCACGGGGTCACGAAGGGGCCGGTGCCGTCGAGCTTGCCCTCGGCGCTGCGGGTGATGCGGCGCCAGTCGAACTTGAGTGCGGCGCGGTCCTTGCCGGTGGCCACCTGAACCCAGTGGCGCGCGGGATGCGCGGGGGGCGGTGGCGGCTTGGGCCTGACCTTTTCGCGCGGGATGGCGATGCGCGTGATGTCGACCGCGCCGGTGGCAGACGGAGGCGGAGCCGGCGGCGCGAGCGTGAAGCCGTCGAAGGCATCCTCGATCGATGTGCCCGCCGCTGCGCCCGCGCTGGCGGTGCCCGAAGCCAGTGACGCTGAGGCGGTTGCCGTGTCCACCGGCTGCGCGGATGCCGTCGGATCGACGCGCGCGATGACAGTGGGCTCGGGCCGGTCGGATCGTGCGGGTACCGGGTCGTCCGGCACGGCAGCGACTATCCGGGGGCCTGTCGGCGGGTCGGCCGGCTCCGGCGCGGCCGCCTGCCGTGCGGGAGGCGCTGCGAGCGACGGCGCGGGCGTCCCTGGGGCCGGAACAGGGTTCGAGGTCGGGGCCGGGGTCGCGGCGGACGCTTCTGCAGGAGCGGCGACGTCCGTGTCCTGCGGCAGCCGATCGGCCAGCTCGGGAGGCATACTGCCCGCACCCGGTCGCGCCGGTTGACCGCGTGCCGGAGCCGGCGTTTCGGCCCCTGCACTTGCGGGAGTACCCGGTGCCTGCGGCGCAGCCGCCGGCGCCGCCTGGGCCAGCTGCGCCGGGCGCGGTGCATAGGCGGCGATCGCCGCTTCGTCGGTACCGATGCTGGAGGTGCGCGGGAACACGCCGAGATTGCCCGCGGCGGCCTGCTGCGCGCGGGTCAGGCGGGGCATGTAATCGAGATAGGCGGCCATCCGCGCGCCAAGCCCTGCCGGCAGCACGGTGTTGGCGATATCCTTCGCCTCTTCCGCATCGCCGAGCACCGCAAGTCCGAAAGCGCGCGTGCGGAACGCGGGGACATCGCCGTCGCGAAGCAGCGGCAAAAGCGTGGCTTCGAACGCTTCCCGGTCGCCCGAGATCGCCTGGCTGAGCGCCAGCCGCCGCACTGTTTCCGCGCCCGCACCATTGTCCAGTGCCAGACGGTAAAGCTGCTGCGCGCTGGCCGCATCGCCGACGAGATCGAAGGCCAGGCCGCGATCCTGCGCCATCCGCGTATCGGGCACCCCCGCCCGCTCGGCCTCGGCAAACAGGCGCAGCGCTTCGATCGGGCGGTGCGAGCGCGTATAGGCGCGCGCCAGACCGACGCTGGTGCGCGGATTACCGGGCGACAATTCGTTCGCACGCCCGAAAAAGCCTATCGCCGCATCGATATCGTCCAGCTCGAGCGCGGCCTCTCCGGCATCAAGCAGCGCGGTCACATCCTGCGAATTACGTGCCAGCCGCGACAGCGCATCGCTCAGTTTTTTCTCCCCCGCACCCGGCAGGGGCTGCACGATCTCGCGCTGGGCCGACGCAGGTGCGCCCTGCACCGCCATGGCAAGCAGTACAGTAGCAGCAGCAAGACGCCGGGTCGAAATCACGTCCTATCCTTTGCAGCGCGGGCGTTAACCCGCGCTGAAACGGCTGCTTACTGGTTGTTCTGGCGTCCGAGGAAACGCGGGATGTTCAACCCGCCGCCATTGCCGCTGTCGGCATCGTCGTCCTCGTCTTCCTCTTCGCTGGTACTGGCACCGCGCGAGAGATTGGCCATGCGCTCGAACAGCGTGTTGCCGGGCAGCGATCCCGACCCCGACCCCGCGCCAGCGCCGCTGGCGGGAGCACTCGGCGCGGCCGGTGCCGGGCTGTCACCCGGCACGATCGGCTGGCGGCGGACCGGCTTGCTCGCCAGCGGGCTGGCGCCCTGATCGTCGCCCAGTTCGAATTCGTCCTGCGACGCCGACGGCTCGCGCATGTCGCCCGACAGGTCGAGCGGAGCGCGGCCAGCGGACTCACCCGCTTGCCCCTGCGCGGTGTCCGAACCCTGCCCGCCTGCAGCGGGCGCGCCGGTGTCATCGTCGCTGTCGAAACGTTCGGTCTGTTCGTTGCGCAGCCCGGCCAGCGGGTCGACGATATCGTCGACATCGTCATAGCCATCTTCGTCGCGCTCCGCCGAGGAACCCGACGTCGCGGGCGACAACCCGAACGGGCGCGGCGCGTCGTCCTCTTCGGCTTCGTCGGTCAGGTCGAGCGCATCGGCATCGTCCGCATCGGCATGCGGAGACGCCTGCGGCTGCGCCGGCGACTGCGATTGCGGGGCCGGATCGAAACCGCGCGGTGCCTCCGGTTCGGGATCGGCGGAAAGACCTTCGTTGAGTTCGAACGGCTCGTCTTCGGCTTCGCTTTCGCTCGGCAGGTCGAGCACCGGACGCCGCGGCGCGCTGCTTTCACGCGGGGCAAAGCTGCTCATGGGGGCAGCGGCAACCGAACCGTCGGGCTCGATCCCGGTGGCGACGACCGACACACGGATCTTGCCCTCGAGATCGGGATTGAACGCCGAACCCCAGATGATGTTGGCGTCTTCGTCGACCAGTTCGCGAATATGGTTGGCCGCCTCGTCGACTTCGAGCAGCTTCATGTCCTCGCCGCCGATGATCGAGATGATGACGCCCTTGGCCCCGGCCATGCTCACGCCGTCGAGCAGCGGGTTGGCGATCGCGTGCTCGGCCGCTTCGAGCGCGCGGTTGTCGCCCTCGCCTTCGCCGGTGCCCATCATCGCCTTGCCCATCTCGCTCATCACCGAACGCACGTCGGCGAAGTCGAGATTGATCAGGCCCGGCATGACCATGAGGTCGGTGATCGAACGCACGCCCTGCTGCAGCACTTCGTCGGCGAGCTGGAACGCTTCCTTGAAGGTGGTTTCCGCCTTGGCGACCAGGAACAGATTCTGGTTGGGAATGACGATCAGCGTGTCGACATGCTTCTGCAGCTCGTCGATGCCCGCTTCGGCCGCGCGCATGCGGCGCGTCCCTTCGAACAGGAACGGCTTGGTCACCACGCCCACCGTGAGCACGCCGCGCTTGCGCGCCGCCTCGGCGATGACCGGGGCCGCACCGGTGCCGGTGCCGCCGCCCATGCCCGCCGCGATGAACACCATGTTCACCCCGTCGAGCGCGTCCTCGATATCCTGCACGGTTTCCTCGGCTGCGGCCTTGCCCACTTCGGGGCGGGCGCCTGCGCCGAGCCCGCCGGTGATATCCGGACCGAGCTGGATGCGCTTTTCGGAAGGGGACGTGCTGAGCGCCTGCGCATCGGTGTTGGCGACGATGAAATCGACGCCTTCGATCTTCGCTTCCATCATGTTGGCGATGGCGTTGCCGCCCGCACCGCCGACGCCGACGACCATGATCTTGGGACGAAGATCGTCGTCCGATGCCGGTCCGATATTGATACTCATCAAGAGTCCCCTGGGTATTCGAAAGTCACGTGCTGGCTTTATGTCACAACACTGGCACAAAGCGAATCGCAGATCGAAGCCGCGCCAGCCTTATCCACAAGGCCTAAAGGCGGAATCCGGCTCCGCATCAAGCCTCAGAAGTACTCACGCACCGCTTGAAAAACACGGTTGACCAGACCCATGCCCCGATAACGCTTGGTCGGCTGGTAGCGCGGCCCGACCGAACGGATATCGACGGGATCGTCGGCGGCGTAGAGGCACAGCCCCGCGAGCGTGGCAAAACCCGGCGTCGCGTGCGCTTCGGGGAGGCCCTGCAGGACGGGCGGTTTGCCGATCCGCACCGGCCGGCCAAGCGCGCCCTGCATGAATTCGGCGACCCCGTGCAGTTCGGCCCCGCCGCCGGTCAGCACGACCTGCCCGCCCTGCGCGCCGGTGAAGCCCATGCTCTTGAGCGCCTTGCCGATCTCGGCGGTGGCGATGCCCAGCCGGTCGGTGACGATCGCGACCAGTTCGGCGCGCGCGATGCGATTGTGTTCGTCCGCCCCGCGCGCCAGCGGTCCGCCCGGTTCTTCGCCCGGGCCATTGACCGGGATCATCTCGCGGTGGTCGGTCGGGGTGGCGATCGCCGAGCCCGAAACGCATTTGAGCCGTTCGGCCTGGCTGCGGCGAATGCCGAGCGAGGACGCGATGGCATCGGTGATGTCGTTCGACCCGATGGGGATCGACTTGAGCCCCAGCAGCATGCCCGCCGCATGCACCGAGACATTGGTGACCTGCGCGCCGATTTCGACCAGCGCGACGCCGAGGTCGCGTTCTTCGCCGGTCAGGCACGCATGCGCGGCGGCCAGCGGACTGGCGACGACGCCTTCGACATCGAGATGCGCGGTCTGCACCGCCTCGATCAGATTGCGCACCGGCGCGCCTTCGGCCAGCGTCACATGGACGTCGACGCCCAGCGCCTCGGCGTGCAGCCCCTTGGGATTGGCGACGCCGTGCGCACCGTCGAGCGTGTAATGCGCCGGCTGCGCATGCAGCACCATCCGCCCGTCGGGGTGCAGATGATCGCGCGCGGCGTAGAGGAGGTGTTCGATATCGTCCTCTTCGATCCGGCGTCCGCCGATGGCGATCTCGACGCTGGAAATCCTGCTCGACAGCCCGGCGCCCGCGCAGCCGATCCACACGCTCTGGATCGAGGTGTTGGCATTGGCCTCGGCCTTTTCCACCGCGGTGCGGATGGCGTGGCTCGCCGTGCGCATGTCGGTGACATAGCCGCGCTTGATCCCGTCGCTCGCCCGGTGGCTCGAACCCAGCACGATCATGGCGCCGTCTTCGGCCTGCCCCATGATCATCGCGGAAACGCGGAAGGACCCGATGTTCACCGCGCCGAAGACGCGGGTGATACGGGGCTGCTGGGTCGCCATCAGTCGCTCCTGCCATTGAGCGACATCTGCTTCGGGCACGGCCCGTCGTCGCAGCGCAGATAGGCGCGGTCGGGCACGCGCATGTCGATGGCGATGGGCTTCCCGCCGATCAGCCGGTGCATCCCGTCGAGCTGGGCGAACTTGACCAGCGCGGGGGCGCCGAGGTCACCTTCGGGCAGCGCCAGGAGCTGGCCCGAATTGAAGGTCAGGTTCCAGCGGCGATTGCCGACCCATTCGGCCGAGGCGATCTGCGGCTTTAGCGCGGGCGCGGCATCGAGCAGGCGGCCCAGCTCCTGGACCTGGCGCGCGGCTCCTGGCCCTTCGATCAGCAGCTTGCCTTCGGCCTCCTTCGCGCTCACCGGTTCGAGCTCGTGCCCCTGCGGGTCGATCAGCATCAGCCGGTCGGGCTTGCGCAGCACCGCGTGCGGGACGCGCTCGACGATATTGATCTTGAGCGTATCGGGTAGCTGGCGCGAGACGCGCGCATCGGCGACCCACGGCAGTTCGAGCAGCCGTTCACGTACCTGCGCGAGGTCGACCAGCGGCATCGGGCGGTCCTGCTCCGCCAGCACGCGTTCGTAGACGAGTTGCTCGTTCATCCGCTCGACGCCCGATACCTGCACGCGGCTGACCTCGAAGCCCGAGCGCGAAGCCGATTTCGCCAGTTCGGTCCGCGCCAGTTCGGGAACGCCCGCGAAGCTGGCAATGGTCCAGGCGATGCCCAGCCCCGCCGCCACGATGACGGT
>Ga0070754_10002742_pt1 | contig 12770 bp, 11 predicted proteins | sample VirMetDEL_Sep_01_FD_75181 | JGI IMG/M metagenome (GOLD analysis project Ga0070754, IMG submission 75181) | Aqueous microbial communities from the Delaware River and Bay under freshwater to marine salinity gradient to study organic matter... | ecosystem: Environmental > Aquatic > Marine >... | reverse complement strand
GAATTTGGCGGTGGTATTTCTAACGGTCCTAATGCTGTTGAGGGGCTGGCGAAGGCTTCGATTAAATATAATGGCACAGGCACAATAGCTATTTCTGACAGTTTCAATGTTGCAAGCATTGCAGACGAAGCAACTGGAACAACAACAGTCACATTCACCGGAGCAATGGGTAATGCTAATTATTCCATTAAGGGCCAAAACTCAGATGGCGCATTACATATTCAAGTGGTTGATACAAATCAGACTACTGCTGCCTACAGGCAAAGGACCCTCGCTGGTGACGCTAGTTTAGTAGATGACAACGCTGTTTACGGCGACACACACGGAGACCTTGCATGAAGGTAGCCCCCCAACAAATCGTAGAACCTGCATTGAAGGTACAGATGGAACTGGATGCACATGAAAAAGAGTGCGCTATGTTTCGTGAGTTGGTGCATGGTAAGTTGGATGGTTTGGACAAGCGCATGTGGCGTCTTGAGGCAATGATTATGGCATCTACGCTGGGTGTCGTAGCATTGATTGCCACCCTTTTAATGAAATTAGGATAAACGATGGCAGCAATAACCACAGATGAAGAGTTACAAACACAAGTAGGCGACTTGGCAGGAACTGGTGTTCCACAGGTGTCAGCAACTTTGCAGACAACCGGAACTGCTGAAGAACTTTCCCCTGTGTCCGGGCAATTGGGTGCTATGGCACCCTCCCCTGTTACGTCAATTTCTGAAACAGGTTTGGCTCCTATGGCCCCCACAGCCCCTGCAGCAAATGTTGGTCAGGTTGCGGCAACCTCACAGGTTACACCGGGAGTAGAAACCCTAGGTGGCGCACAAGCTGCCCAGCTAACTCCTGCAACCCCCTATGTAGACATGACGGGAGTTGAGGGCACGGCATCTTCGGGTTCTATGGCTACTGCCGCCACAGAAACCTTAGACCCCAAGGCCACTGTCCAATACCAACTTGGCGAAATTATGTCGAGTCTCGAATCTGGGGCACCTATGCCAGCATGGGCAGCACCACAGGTTCGCAAGGTTAGTGCCGTCATGCAAGCCCGTGGACTAGGGGCTAGTTCTATGGCTGCGGCTGCAATTACACAAGCTCTGATGGAGTCGGGTGTTCAAATTGCCTCTGCAGACGCGAACAAATACGCAGCCATCCAGCTACAGAACCTAGGCAACAAGCAGCAAGCAGCCCTCCAAAATGCGGCTACAGTTGCAGCAATGGACAAGGCAAATCTCTCTGCACGTCTTCAAGGGGCTGTCACAGAAGCACAGGCTGTGCTGTCTGTAGACCTGAAAAACCTTGACAATAAACAAAAAAGTGATACACTTACATATAGTAGTCTAGTTCAAGGACTGTTCAAGGATGCTGCCGAAGAAAACGCACGGCAACAATTTAACGCCAAGAACCAGCTACAGGTTGACGAGTTTTTTGCGGAACTAGGTTCGCAGGTTGAAACAGCAAACGCCAACCGTGTTGCAGCTATGCGCCAGTTCAATACAGGCGAGGCCAACGCAATGACCCAGTTTGATGCACAGGTCCGTGATAGCCGCGACAAGTTTAACGCCAACATGCAATACGCAATCGACCAATCAAACACCGTATGGCGCAGGGAAATTAACACGGCTAACACCGCTTTGCAAAACGAAACGAACCGCATCAATGTTCAGAATTCGTTCAATGCAAGTCAGACAGCAATGAATCAGCTTTGGCAAAAGTACCGCGACAATGCAACTTGGAATTTTCAGAAGAGTGAAAGCGAACTGGCACGTCGGCACGATATTGCAACCTTGGCTATGCAGTTTGCAAACTCTACAGAAATGTACGAAAAGGAACAGAAGGACCAGCTTGTTGCGGGCATTGGCAGCTTGCTTGCACGGATGGTTGGCTAGGGGACTTTAGATGGATTTTTTTAAAACAATATCTAGTTGGATTGAACCTGCAATTGACTTTATTGCGGGAAAAAAAGCACCCGAAAGTTACGAAAGCGAAGTATTCGGAAAATCAAGGGACCGTTCTGGGGGTTTCTTGGGCCTAGTAAAAGCGGGCGCATCCGCCTACAACGCCATGCAAGATGACCAAGAAAAAGAAGCTTTTGAGGCTGTTAAGTACCAGCGTCCAAAAATTACACGGTACACAGGTCGCGCTGCCAGTGCCCAACAAAGCGCGGGGATTACTCCTGTGGGATTGCGGAATCCAGATATGCAAGCGGCCATGCGTAAGTTCATGCAGCGGGCCAACACCAATCCCCAACTAAGTCGCTTACACCAACAGTATGCAGTTAATCGCACCATACAGCAGGGACGCCGCACCTCTGGCCTAGAACCCGCACGACTTCCATCAGCAACCAAGATGGCTCCTGCAACAGTACGAAAAGAGGCAACAGAGACATAATGGCTGAAACAGATACCCAAATCCTTCGCAGGGGTTCAACAGAAAACATAGACCAGTTTGCCTACGCACCTCCGGGCCACTCCCTGACAGTGGACAATAGTCGTTGGCCTTGGGGAAAGCCCCCGAAACACGCCGACCCTGATGACGCCCTAGACGAAGCAATCGACTCCATCAAGAAGCCCAAGACTCGCGGCGAACTTATGAAGTTGTTGTTGCTGGGGGTATCTGTGGAAGTTATTGTCGAGGGTTTTCTTTTGGAATCTTTTCAAAAGGGCAAGTTTACCCCTGATGTTGCCGTACTCATCAAGCCCGCCTTGGGCATGTTCATTGCGGACATGGCAGAGGATGAGGGTATTCCGTATCGGTTGTTCGAGAATGACGATGCAATGGACAAGGACGAAATGGACGACGAGACTTTCTTCCGCATGATGAAACAGAACAACCCACAGATGTTTGGGTTTATCCGCGAGAAAATCAACGCACAGATTCGTGAGGGCAACGCACCCAAAGAATTAGAGGAAGCGAACTTCTTGAATATGGGAGACTCTGAATAATGGGAATTGGTATTGCACTAGCCAGCGGCTTCGTAAAAGAGAGGCTTGCAATGGGCGCAGAGAAACGTGCGGCAGAGGCAGCAACAGCGGCGGCGGCGGCTGAGTACACAACATTTGCAAAGCAAGAGGACTATAAGGCGGGTATCGCTTCTACTGCTGCTGGTATAAAAAGAAATCAAGAAATAGAAGACGCAAAACGTGCAAATGTAGCGGCGGCGTTGCAGAAAGGCTTAGAAGATGGCACTCTGACACCAGCAGGTATACAGGCAATTGGGGGAGGACAAACCACCTTTGACCCTAATTGGATTGACCTATCTAAAACTGCAAGTGCAATGGACGCAGCCGAAAGAATGGAAGTCATAAGAGGAGACCATGGCGGGCAACATGCGTGGAATCTTGTAGCACCTCTTGACTACGACTCCGGAAAGGGAATGGCTCGTGCCGAAGTCATGTGGAAAAGCTGGGAGAATCAACTTTCTACAGAAGAATCATACGATTATGCCCTAAACTTTTACAAAAATAATCCCAAGGCTCTTGAGAACCTTCAAAACATGGTGCGACTACACGAAACTGAACTCCGCCAAGGTAATATTCGCCGTCAAAGAACAGCAGCTAGTGGTGATGTTACTGACCTACAGTACATTGACCTGTCAGAAACTTACGGAAATGCTGTCCGTCTGTTCGACGAACTAGGGTTCCAAAACACTCAAGACATTGCTCTAGAGGAAATTGGCAATCAGACTATAGATACTGAGGACGATGAAACCCCAATCCTATTTCCAACTCAAGATACCGCTGATGGTGGTTTGAAAGGGGGGGTATACCTCCCGATGAAAACTGCGGATGTGGATAACCTGAATCGCATAGCAATAAGAACAGGGTTTACTTCAGCGCAACAGCTAGTGGCAGCTTTTAATTTCAGAGCAGGACAACGCCCCGAAGGTGTTACTGACCAAGATTTTGCAGCGCAACAAAACGCCGTACTTCTCAAGGCTATTAAGCTAGAGCAAAGAGGCTACGGGGAAAAACTTGCTAACCTTGCCCTGCTAGATAAACAATCTGCACAGGCTATGCACGATGAGTTAAAAGATATATTTGGAGACGACAAGGCTGGCATGATGCAAGCCCTGTCTCTTATGACTGTGGCACCCCAAGGAGTTTTTAGAAAAACAAGAAGGGGTCGCTACAGCAGCACCGTAAACACGGGTAATCAACCCATTGGGTCAGGCAAGGTACTGGTAGAAACTATTACAGGCGTAAAAGCAGAGGATTTCACCCAAGGACTTACCGCACAAGAAGACGCTGTTGATTATTTAGACCAGTTAATTACGCTTGAAGATAGAATATCTAAAAATGCCGGAACAGGTTGGGTCAGAAGCAGCGCGGCGTTTCTTGCCAGCTTTGGCATTCAAATCAGTCAAGTTCCACAAGCTTTTGGTGCGCTGGTTGGAAACAACTCAGATTTTCAAGCCCTAGCAACTGGCACGGATATGGCTGACCTACAGGCAATTGCTCAAAACGCAGGGATTGACTTGACGGCAATATCAGAAGCGGATGGTCTCCGCCTTACCTTGGCTGCTAAGATGGCCCGTGCCGTAGACCCAGCAGGTCGCCTTTCTAACCAAGACTTTGAGATTCAACTTCGCAGGTTAGGGTCGGCTAATTTCAGCAGCCCTCAAGCAATAAAGGCATCCCTAGAATTAGTTCGCAAAGAGTTCGCTAAAGACCTAGAGTACAAAAACATGCTGGCGGCTGTTCTAGAGGATACCCGCGCACTAACCCCGCAAGTTGCCCGTGTGGTACAGGCAAATATATTGCATCGTGCCATAGAAAAGAAAGTATTTGGGACGCGGGGTCGGGGGGATATTGTCCAAGATGCGGGCACCGATGCGGGTACTACCCCCGTGACTACCAGACCGTCCTCTAAAACATTCAATGGTAGTCCTGTATATATTATTGTAGGTGGTCCGAATGATGGTTTGTATTCGACAGACTCAGGGGGAACTCAGCTAGTGCCCGATGACCAAGTGGGGAACATAAAATAGCATGGCTCAACAAGTAACTGTAGAAGACGTAGAACAAGGCGGGGGTCTCGCTCCAACTGGTGTATTTCCCCCCTCTTCTGGTGGAACAGTGTCTGTGTCTGAGGATGGAGGCGAACCCAAGGCCGTAGGCGAAATCCCCCGAAAAGCTGCCCAGCCTTTGCGTACAGAAGTATCTCTTGCCCCTGACCCTGTTTTGGGCGTTACTGTTCAAACAAAAAGCACGGGAGACGTAGCGCAACAAGCTGCTGAAAGCATTGCTGCACAGACTACACCTTCTTTCGATACTATGTTAAAGAATGCAACAGGCGCAGAAAAAATGCGTCTTATGTCTACGCAAGAATTGGCTGAAGCAGGGGATGCCAAAGCAAAAATGCGTATGATGTCGATGACGGAAAGTCAGGTTGCCCCCGGCGAAACAGTAAAGGCATTCGTAGACCCGTCCGGCGAACCCATGACTCCTTCTGCGATGAAGAGCATGTTCCCTCGTTTGGATGACCCTTTTGCGTACGACAGGATGACCTTGATAGGGCAGCAACAGGCTGACCTCGACAACATGCTTCGGGAAACCGTTCCTGACGCACGAGTCCGTCAGATTCTTGTTGATAATAGCTTGGGCAGTGCAATGGAAGTCGCAGGAGAACGTGCAGCAGAAATAGGCCGTGGCAGTGTCAGCATTGTTTCTTTGATAGCAGGAGAAGGTGCCTTTGCCACTCCTGCATACTATGCGGCCTTGGCGTTGAATGATTGGTACCAAGGACGTGCGTCTAGTTTTGGTACAGCATACGCTTCTTACGCCGCAGAAATAAAACGAGACAGCGAAACTAACCTAGACCAGATGGAGTCCGTGGTTGGTAAAGTAGGACTGAGTGTAACTGCGGGCAGGAAGCTAAACGATTTTGTAAAAACCCAGTTAAAACAAAAACTGGATAGTGGTCTTATTTCCCTAGAAGAATACAACGAAACTTTGTTTGATACAGTTGATGGTCAGCAGATAGAAAAAACACTTGTAAACGAAGAGACTGCACAAAACATCCTGTCATTGTCTATGAATGAACTGCCCCTTAGTGAACGATTTGGGGTTATTGCCTTTGAAAACCTAGTAGGCTTCACGGGGTTTGCTGGTGCCAAAGTAGCGAAGGGCAAGAAAACTCTCAAGCAAGCCAGAGAACTCAAGAAAAAATTCCCGGAGTTAACAAAGGGACTAGAAGACCCTGTCCTAATTGTTCAAGCAGTCCAAAATTCGGGCAAAGCTAGAAACATAAATATGAAGTTTCTTCAGATTGGATTACAAGGGGAAAAAGTTGACAACGCTGTTAGCCGCCTTGCTAACAATATTGAGAACCTCCACGACGAACTCGCAAACATGCGTCTTGCGGGCAGTTCCATAAAAGGAAGCCCTCAGTACGCTAACTACATTGCCAAAAAGCAAGAAGTTAATCTTTTGCAATCCCGTATGCTCAAGGCAAAATTCACGGGCAAAACTATACCATTGATTACAGAAGGTGCCCAAAACGCACTCATAGTATCCGCAGGACAGCTTGCCGCCCGTGACTTATTACCGGGGTTCACTGGCCTAGACGCTGATACGTCAGAGGCTATCGGGGCTATAGCTATGAGCATAGGCGGATACAAGCTTGTCAGAACTGTAGGGGGTGGACTTGGACGCAGAGGACTTCGCCTAGTAGACGGGAATATATCCGGAAGTGTTACGGGAGGTATGACCCGTGCCCTAGACTTTATTGCCTATGTTAGCACGGCGGGGACGGTTGGTCGCATATCCAAGGTCGAAGGAAAATCTCTATTCGGTGACGAAACAATTGTTGCATACGAGAAAAGCATAGGTAGAAAACTAACAACGGAAGAACGGAGAGGAATCAACTACGCAACCCGCCTCATACAAGAAATGAATCCGGAACAACGGGAATTAGTGTTCAAAGCACAGCAACAATATCTTGACATACGAGAAAGAATTGTAAGTAAATTCCCGGAGGGTGAGGCCCGAAAAGAGGCTGAAAAATTGTTCTCTCTTTCGTTTGCACAGGCGTCTGCCCTAAGTCCCTTGTCTGCCCTAAACAGATTAGCAACCAACAAGTTAAATATTCGAGACCTAAAGACTATGGATTCGGCAGCTTTAGCTCGCCTCACTGACCAACAGGAAAATCAGATTGCCCTGACAGAAGCGTCTTTGGATAATTTTGAAAGGTTGCTGAATGAAACAGGGGACATGACTAACAAAGCCGATGTGTCTAACTTTTTAATGGCACAACGTAAAAGTTTGCAAGATTACAAAGTAAAAATGCGTTCAGAATCAGAGGACCATCTAGCAGCCCTAGATGACCTAGAGACAATGGTATTTGACGACATCACAACTGAAATATCCTCAGACTTTTTTGAAGAGCTGCTTTCCAGTCGAAAAACTTTGCATAAAAGAATTGGAAAAGCCTTTGACGAAAAAGCAGAAATCTTGCGACTACAGACAGTTTTTCAAGAGGGGCTTTCCCGCCGCATAGAAATAATTAAGGATATGCGAGGCAAAGGCTCTAGGCATCAGATACTTCTTGCCAACGCAGCAGAAGACATGATTGACACTCACATAGAGGCTTTGTTTGCCAAAGGCAAAGCTGCCTATAATGGGGTCGTAGAGTTTGCAAGAAGCCGTCCTAAAATTGATATGAGTCCTGTAGTCCAGCAGATGATAAATGATTTTGGTGGCATGACAAAGATTGAAAACCTTTTCAGTGCAGGTGGTGATTTCTTTAACGGTAAGCTTGGAAAACAAGCCCAAGAAGTATTTCAGGATATGATTAACCGTGTTCTGCCCGTGGAGGAACTAGAACAAATGAAGGGTATGCTTAAAGCAAACGGCATCGACCCCGAAGGTTTGACAGATTTAGAAATAGCCCTCCGTGCTGACCAAGCTTCAAATGGAGGATTGCGTATATTCTCACAAGCAGACCCCTACGAGATAGAGGTTATGCGCCGTGCAGTTCGGGATTACGCATATAGACTAGACCCTGAAAACAACCGTGACTTGCGACGTATTGCAAATAACTTTGCATCATCCTTGGACAACCTCATAAAGACCCAAGATAAAGAAATGTTTGACATGCTAGATACTGCCCGCACCAAGTATCAGAGCGAGGTGGGTGACCGCCTACGCCCCGGTCAAAAACTAACCCAGTTGCTTCATGCCCGCAAAGGTCCAGAGGTAGCCGAAAGACCTGCGGATGCCAGCTTTAGATTTTTATACTCCGGTCAACTCAACCCTACATCAATATTCAATCCCATGAGTGATGCTTTAAGCGACATTGCGTCAGGCGGTAGAAAAGGCACAAGGGCAAAACAAAAAATTGGTCAGATGTTGGATGAGTTAACTATTATATTCGGTGATAGGGTTGATGGAAAAGCTGTTTTTGACCTGACTACTCCCGAAGGTAAATCTAAATTTGAAACCATCCAAGCGATTATGCAAGAACGAGTTTACGCAGATTGGGCAGAAGATACTTTGAAGGCTATCAAGCAGCCTCAGATACCTCGCCCAACTCGCACGTCTATCAAACAAGATTCTGTTGTAGGCTACGACTTCAATCGCTCGACTAACTTTGAAGACCTTGAAGACAACATGCAAGTCACTGTTCGGCAGGTGAACAGCAAAGGCGAAGTTGAAACTGTAAAAATTTCTCTTGTAAAAACAGGCGAAATGATATCCAACGAGACTGACATCGTTAAGATAATGGATGACGTACCCGTTATCAAGAAAAAACTTGATGACTTTAAAAGGGAAGCCACCACCGCGACTAGCCAGCTTAATAGAAACGTACAGAACGAACTAAAGAATGAATCTGAGATATTTGATGCGCTAAAGCCTATATTAGAGATATCAGACCCCGCTGGATTCTACAAGAAAATTGTCTTGGAAGGTGGCGAAGAAGCCTTTGACATGCAGCGAGAAATGGCGGTCAAGCTTCTTCAACAAAGCGGCATGGGTGCGGATGAAGCTGCAGACGTTTTTGACGCGGCTGCAAGGGACCTTATTATACGAGCCTTGATGGAACGGGGTGGTTTGCAAACTGTTGCAGGGCGCACAGTCACGGGATTAAACAAAGAAAAAACAGTAGTTCGCCAATTTACAACCCCTGAAGTTATGCTGGCCGACATACAACAAAACCGAAGTATTCTTAACAACCTAATGGGTAAAGAGCATGTAGACTACTTGGAAGAAATTACCTCGTTTTTAAACATGTCTGCAAAGTCGGAAATCGGGGATGCCACGATGCAAGGGTTTGTTAGGGGGATGGGAACGAATGAAGTCCTGAGTCGTGTCTACAACATTTCTCGTGGAATGGTCAGTCCCCTTTACGTTACCTCAGAGTTTGCTGTCAGGCTGGCCGCACAGTCAGGTATTGAGATGCTCCAACTTGCGGGCCAAGACATGAATGCAGCCCGTATTATGATGAACATGATGAAATACCCCGATTTGATTACTCGTAAAGATATGGATTACCTAGAGAAAGTTACAGTAATGTTTGTGCTTAAAGAGATTGCCAAACGGCCAACTACCTATCAACAAGCTGCATCCCTTCCAGACATGCTAGGGGCTGCAGGAGAAACCACTACTCCGGATAAGGAAGAAGAACAATGATGAAACCTGTACCAAAGAACAACAAAGGCTTGGGCATGCTACCCAAGAAAGTTCGCAACAAGATGGGCTACATGGCCCAAGGCGGAAAGGCCCAACGTAAAGCCTATGCCTACGGCTCAACCGTCCGTTCTGCAATGAATGCGGACACTAACGCAAGTTCTACCATGAACCCTATGATGCCTCGCGCACAACAGGGTATGATGTCTGCACCTATGACCACAAAGATGGAAGGCATGATGTACGGCGGAATGGCTAAAAAGAAAAAGGGGTAGCAACAAGACTACCCCCAAGGAAAGCCCCAGCCATGTTGCTGGGGTTTTTTATTGGGTCAAACGTAGCGGCTGGATTTTTCCATTGCCTCATCCCCTATTGATTTCAAGAAGCGCACTAGGCTTGCAATCTTGTAGGTTCCATCGAAGGATGGCATCCCTGCTTCCATTGCCCGTATGAATTGTTCGGGGTTAACGCAGTCCATGTCCATCTCTACGTTGCCCTTGTCGTTCATAACAGCCGTTAGCTTGAACAGGTCAACCCTTGGTCGTTTCTTGTTCATCTCTATATGCCTTAATAACATCGGTTGAAAATAACTTCTGTAGATTCAGAAGGTACATCCGTGAGGCGTTGTTGTCGCCACCACTCACAGAACGTTTGTAGTCTAGGTTATCTATGATGCGCCGTAGCGATGGCACATCGAACACAAGGGTAGCAAAAGTATCTGTACCTATGCACAGGTTGTGAAACCAGTAGTCAGCTTCGGTTGCGTCTATGCCGCTGGGCTTACCGTAGGATTCGTACTCAATGGCGATGTTGCCCGTCTTCATCCACATACCCCGTTCGGATTTTACTTCGATGCGTTTGTCTTGTAGCATGTCAGCAACCTGTTGCTCACGAACCTTACCGTATGACAAGTCTAGGTCAAACTTCTTGCGGTCAGCTACACTAGGTTCAATACTATTCATCTGCTGTTTCCTTTTCCATTGACCTGCCAAGTGAGGTATAGAATGTTGTTTGAGCAGCCTGTAGCTGAGTCAATTGAAAATTCAAATTACGTATCTTTCCTTGCACGTCTCGTATCTGAAGAACAAGGTACTTTTGTGTGTCGTCCAAGTCATCAACATTGTACTCGACATCATTGATGCTGACAGTGTTACTTTCTTTATCCATTTGCGGATTCCTTTTCCTTGTGCTTTTCTTTCACTTTCTGCCACTCCTCATAGCAGGGATGGTTGCGAGGCGGATTGTACTGTATCCACCCCTCGCCCCTCTTCCATATCAACGGCTTTTGTGAGGACTGAGATGAGTCCTTCGTTGATGAGTTGTTTTTTCGCGTCATCGTCACACTCAAACACTACGGTGGCTGAACCGTCTTCGTGTTCCTCTATAGATTCAACAGTAATCTTTCCCATTGCCTATTCCTTACGCCGCATTCAAGTCAACGACTTCACACACGCCCGCTGTACACGCCAACTCCCGTGACCCCGTGGTGTTGTCTTCTTTCTCGAAGTCTTCTAGACGTGACCAATCAATGTTGACGTACGACATGCGGTCTTTCCATTCCAAGTAATCGTCTGGCTCTATGTCCTGATAGGGTGCCTGTTGATATGTGTGGTCACTGAACGGCAAGAACGAAACCCCCGATGCTACATCAAAGTTATCGTACACCCACGCACCAACTTCCATCCATTCTTCTTCTTTTACAGACACAGTAATAGATGGCTTGTGTTCACACCAATGCAAGGCATAGGTTTTCCACAGTTCGAGTTGCTGGATAGCTGTCATCTCTGTGCGTGTCACTGCACCCTTTGGCGATTCCATAGGGAAGCTGAACACGGTTGTTGAGTCAGGCTTCATCACGTCACGCTCTGCTGGCACACCCGAATCAATCAGGAACTGTGTCAAGGGGTCTTTGTTGTCACCCCGCACTGTGCGAATGTAGTGGGGATTGTGACGAGCATGGATACCGCTGGCGGCATCGACAAGCTGGGATACAGTCCCACTGGGCTTCACGCAGGTGATTGCTGCAGACTGAGGAATGTCTAGCATCTTTGCGAACTCTTTGTTGACTTTGACAGCCTCTTCCTTCATGGCCTCTAGCCATACCTTACTGTCAACATTCTTGGACAACACATGATGGTCCATGATACCCGTCAACGACACACCCAACAGACGCTCTTCTTCTGTGTTCTTCTTCCAGATATTACGCAGGTACTTAAAGTTGGTCAGCGTAGACTGGAAGGTACCCAGTATAGTTGACAGGCGTACCTTGCGCTTCAACGAGTCTAGGCTGTCTGATTCCCGCACCACCACCTCTGACAAATTACAGAACTGGTATGGTCTCAAGACTATCTCCGAACACGGGTTCGTACCCCACATGTGGCCTTGCTCACGGCGTCCGTTGCGGCCCACCTGTATGTCAGCAGCCTGTCTATTAAAGATGCCTCGCTCACCAGACTTGGACTCGTACAAGGATACCCACTCACGCATGAACGTACCCATCTCTGGCTTGCCCTTGTAGGCTACAGAGTTGTTAGCCAGCGCACGTTGAGGCTCGTTCTCCCACCACATACCGGACTTGGCGTGTGCCATCTGGTCATCATTCAGGTTGCTGAGTGAGATGAGTGCGCTACGACGTACACCGCCAACGACTACAATCTCACCTACCTTGCACATCAGGTCGTGACATTCGATAGGAAACAGCTTGCGTCCCTTTGCCTTCTTGAATGTTTCAATAGTGAAGTTAAACAATTCTACTAGGGGTTGCGGCCCAGAGGCACGTCCACCCATTACCTTGAGACGTTCACCTGCAGGTCGTACAGCAGAGACATCAATCTGTGGAACTTGTCCTGCGTACAACAGGGCAACCAATTCACGGTATGCCTTTGCCCATCCGGGCTTGCTGTCACCAACCTTAATGACGGTATCTGAACCGTGAAAGTTGTCGGAGATGGTGGGCAGCTTCTCTACGTTCTCACGCTCAACAGAAAAGCCCACACCTGTGCCGCACATAAGAATGTACATGCACTCATCAAACGAACGAGGGCTGTCAACAGGGATGTAGGAACAGTTGTAGCCACATACGTTGTCACGGTCTAGGGCATCTCCTGATGTCATCATAGCCCGCATAGATGGCATGATTTC
>Ga0070754_10002740_pt1 | contig 12772 bp, 15 predicted proteins | sample VirMetDEL_Sep_01_FD_75181 | JGI IMG/M metagenome (GOLD analysis project Ga0070754, IMG submission 75181) | Aqueous microbial communities from the Delaware River and Bay under freshwater to marine salinity gradient to study organic matter... | ecosystem: Environmental > Aquatic > Marine >... | reverse complement strand
GTTTATAACGACGTGGATGTCTTTGAGTGCTGCGATGTCACAAATGATATACAATACAAAACTACACTCCGGTTGTCGAGTCGACGTTACAACTTAGCAGCAACCACTTTCACAGATTGTTGTAACAAAGAGTATGCTCTCTTTGGCGGTGGTAAAGTTGATATTAGTACTTATAGCAACACCGTAAACTTATTTGATTGTACAGATATTTCATAAACAAAGTTATATCTTAAAATAGCATTTAATTATTTTAAGATAAATTCAGTATCTAATTATATAAAATGAATAAAGAACACTTAGCATTTTTAATTCCAACAACAAGTAAAGGAAAACAATGGAAAAATTACGAAGATTCTTATCTCTTTAAATATACTCTCTCAACTCTCACAAAATGTAATCATTCACAAAGAAAAATAATTTTTTACGTAGGATTTGATATGGATGATTCATTTTATACCAATAAAAACAATCAAAATATATTTAAAAAGAAATTTCCATTCTTCACCTTCAGATTTATCGAGTTTGACAAATCCATTAAAAAGGGACATCTTACTAAAATGTGGAATATTCTTTACCACAAAGCACTTACCGATAGTAATTATTTCATAAATTATTTTTATCAATGCGGGGATGATATTGTATTCAAAACACCAGGTTGGATAGAATCATCCATATCTAAATTAAAATCTAATAATGATATCGGTATTAGTGGTCCATATAATGAACATCCGCACATATTAACACAAACACTTATAACTAGAAAACACTACGCAATATTTAATTGTCTATTTCCGGAATCCATAAAAAATTGGGGTTGCGATGATTGGTTAAATTCTGTTTATAAACCTCATTACGTAAACCCCATTATTAATGAACTTGCTATTAACAATGGAGGTCCTCCACGATATGATATACAAAACTTAACCGAAACCGAAAGTAAAATAATTGCTAACAAAATCGCACATCTAGATAAAAATAAAATAAATGAATATTTAAAAAAAACTATAAAAAGTTCATCCTCATTCGCATTGTGTTTCCATTAACAAATTTCCTTTTTAGTTTTTCAATATTTTTCGGATTATCTGTTAATTTCATTTCATATTTATCTATTTTTTCAGTATAAGGTAATACTATATCAAAATTAGTTACATATATCATATTTTCAATTATCTTATACTGTAAATCACAAATACTCCATAAATTATTAGACGATTCAATAGTAATATCTTTATCGGTAACTTGATTCAGATTTATAATGCGCTTTAAACTATCAGTCATATGCACTATTTTATGGTCGAAAATAGGATAAAAATTACTCCTATCTATAATAAGAGTTCCATTTTTCAGTATTTTATTTTGTATTACATTATCTTCATATCCCCATGTCCAGAAGTTAGGAAACCCTCCCACCTTTTCAAAATCCTCACCTATAATGGAAAAAATACCACCAAGTGTGTTCTCAAAACCAAAAAAATGTTTTACATATCCGCGCTGGGTTCTATAGTCAAGCAATCCCTTTTTATACGGGAAGGTATCGATATCATTGAATACAAAACTAATTTTTTTATAATCCGATGGGTATTTTTTCTTCATTGCTAAAAACCCTATATTTTTTAGTGCTCCCCGATTAAAATCCCGACTATCCTTTTGTTCTACAAAAAAAATGCGAAAATCACTCTTTTTATAGTCCTCCATGATATATTTCATATATTTCTCAAACACGAATTTTTGTTCTACCCGGTCACGATATGGAATAATGAATACTATTTTAGGATACATTTATTTTTTCCTTTATACTATTCCATATTTTTTTGTTATCATTTTTGGAACTAATTCATCGCGTTTATCGCTCAATTTTTTAAAGCACTTATTAATTGTTACTTCGCTAATATTACTAATACGATTTACATCCTGTTTAGAAATATTTAGATTAAATGTATGGGATATAAAATAAATAATACCGGCAGCAATAGCATGAGGTGTATTTTCAGCAATCCAGTTATGTTTGTCTATTTTTACAGAAATAAAGAGACACAAATTGGTTAGTTCCGGATTCATATTCAACTTGCTACAATAACGATTAATGAACGATTCCGGTTTCGTTTTACACATGGTGGTTTTATCACTATTCACCATTTCAGATTCTAATTCGTTTATTATAAGCGTAGCATTTTTACATCCTCTAGTAGCACTGGTATCGTCTAAATGAAACATAGTGGCAATTTCTTTGGCTGTGCGAGGCGTATCATTCACACGACAAGCAATATAGATGGACGCAGCAATAATCCCATCACGATTAAGACCCCTAAATGTTTTTTTGTCGGATACCCTTTTATGATAACGCATTGCTTCATCTATAATTATTTTAGGTATTCCTGCTTGATGTGCCATTGCCGAAATTCGTTGAAACTCATCGTATTGTGATTTTTCTTTATACGGCATAGCTTGCCACTCTGTATAACGACGTATTTTCTGCATTTCAAAATTTGAACGATATGTGCTGAGGACTTTACATCCAAACGATGACTGCTTCAAAAGTGGATTAACCGGCATTCCACACCGTGTTGGGTCATTTCCATTGTTATCGTCAGCACCATAAAAACGCCATTCAGCATTGAAATCCAATCGGTCCTTATACATTTTTCCACATTTTCGGTTAGAACACGTTAAATAATGAAGGTCATTCAATAACAATGGAAAATTACAGATATCACATGTATCTCTATCTGAATCTTTGTTATAAACACACTCTATACCTTTTCCTATTTCCTCATCAAACTGTTGCCACATTTTTCGTTTATCATTCACTGTAAATCGTAATTTATTAGGTGCCGATGCCGATGCCGATGACGATGACGTCATCGTTTTAAGGATAGAGATTAATTTATTTACAACGGCATGTTTTTAATTCAATTTTTAAATATATATAGTATATAGCAAATGGGAAATACACAAGGACAACAAGCAAAAAAAGGAGAAAAGGAGAAAAACTTGGGGCAGGTAATGAATTTTATCGCTACTCATTACATCTTAACACAGTCTTTCAAAGATTTAGAGGCACTCAAGGACCCAAAATACTGCGATAAACTTATTGTTATCACAAGTGATGTCTTAAATAAATACTTGACAAAAACCGATGTTATGTTTTTGGCACAGAAGATAAAAAAGGGAGTCGAGGTGAATGAGATGACTGATGATAATCTTCTTTATATGAGAAAAGAAGACCTTGGGGGTATCGATGTAAAGAATGCCACAACAAAAAAACGGATGTGCATTGGGATTGCTAAATACTACATAAAAATCGCGCATATCTTTGGAGCAATATTAACGACAATTAATCCTACCTATAGTTATAAAGATGAATATGGAACAAAACAAACAGTCAGTTTTGATGAAAAAAATAGAATACCATCTGGAACAGATGTTCGCATCAATAAGGTAAATTTATGTAGTGAACGTATTAATGCGCTTGTTAACGGTGAAGACATGTCTATGAAAGACACGACACAACCTATAAAAATAAAACCTAAATTTTGTCAAATGAATGTAAATGTAAAAAAAACGGAGAATGAACAGCAACTCATAATGAAAACATTAGCAGATGAACCTGGTATATCACAATTAGAACGCCTCTATAAAGATGTCTATAATTACGAAACCGGGGAATTTACCGGTATGTCAAATAGTATGCGCGAAGAATATAATAAAGACCTTGCCACACTATACAAGGCGTTTACAGGAAATGAGAGTGTTCCAGACAGCATCCAGAGTTTTTCCCAAATCCCATTACGTAATTTTCAATCTCTTAAAGGATGTCAATCTGAACCCAATAATCAGTATATGAAGGAATATAAAGGGACAACCAAAGATAAACTTTTTGTTGAATATGCTAATCACGTAAATACAATGATGGAAACTGCCTCTAAGAATCGCGATGCTCTCATTAGCGTTTTAGATAAACTCTTTGTATTTGCGATTAACCCACAAACCAAAAAACCCGAAATAACCATAAATCCTAAATTAAGCGACAGTCTATTAAATGAGATTGTAATTGAAACACAGAAAATGATAATACATCTCTATGTCACATGTGAAACCAATTTTATCGAAGGTCTAGAACTTTTTGATAAAATCATCCAGGAACAGATTAAACAAATAACAGAGAAAAAAATCGATGCTATTAAAAAGGAAGCATTTGGACAAGTATAAGAATCCTCATAATTTGTCCGGATTTTAACTTTTAACTTTTAAGATTTTTGAAAAGGTCGAGACTATAAATACCGAGTTTTTTTGTTTCATTTTTATCATCTGTTGTTACGGTTTTATTAGTTTTTTCGCTTTCATGTGTTAATGCTCTAAATGGATGTTGGAGTTCTTCGGTTTTAGAGGGCAATACATTACCATATCCATCAATATTGATATTCGTTTTTTTTTTGATTTCAGTTCTTACATACCCAGGTATCCAGTGTTTCCACGAAATCAGAAGCAGATTCGGGTGAGTATATTTTACAAGAAATCCATTGGTTTGTAACTTATCTACCAAATAGGCAACACAGTCCGCATGGTTGTAGCGTGGAACCCCGAGCATCATTTCAGGAACAATAAACCAACAAAATTGTTCGTCTATACGTTGACGTGATGTCATTTTTATTTTTGTATGAATACGATTTAATAACTTATTGAAAATATCAAGTTTATTTAAATCGTGTTCTCTCTTCTTTTCATAGAGTTCATCTAGATCTATTTCTTCGCTAAAATTATTCATATCTCCCAAAGTAAATATATGTGACATAGTTTTTTAATTACAATGAAGAGAGAATAATTTTCGGCAACAAAAACTTAATAATATTACTTCTATATTCTATATAAGATTCATGTCTGATGATAATAATAGTAATATGGAAATAAAACCTATAGCAGATACGGATGTGAATACGGATGTGAATACGGATGTGAATACGGATACGGATGCAAAATCATGTATCGAACACATAATTCTATCTGGTGGTGGTCACAATATATTTTTAATGTTAGGCGCAATTACTTACCTCAAACAAGAAGGATATATTGATTTTAATACCATAAAAACAATTGATGCTACATCTGCCGGTTCTCTCTTAGCATTTACTTTTATATTGGGATGTTCCGATAGTGATTTAGAAACATATTTTATAGGAAGACCTTGGGAAAAATTATTTGATATAACACCAGAACGTTTATTCCAAGCCTTTCAAGAAAAGGGATTATTTGATATAAAAATATTTGAAGAAATTATGGATCCTATTTTGAAATCGGTGGGTATAGAGAGAACTATTACCTTCCAAGAATTATACAATAAAACAGGGATAGAATTTACCGTCTATGTTACTGAACTCAATATATTACGGTTACTTGAATTCTCTCATATATCCACACCTAACACACCCGTTTTTGATGCTGTTTATAAAAGTTGTGCGCTTCCACCCTTATTTAAACCAGTTATTGAAAACGAAGATTGTTATCTCGATGGCGGAATTCTAGCATGTTACCCTATTAATCCCTTTTTACAACGCAATAAGGGAATAGATATTGACAAAATATTTGGGATAAAACTGGTATATGAAATAGGTAATATGAGTTCTATTGATGATAAATCCAATATGGGCGACTATATGTTTTCTCTCATAAAAAAGATTATTCAATATAGGGATAAAGATAGTGACATATTACCCCATGAACTTCTCATCTATGGAGAAGGAATGTCTATTGATTCACTAAAAAATACCATTTATTCATTGGAACACAGAAAACATCTTTTAAATGAAGGAAAACGATACGCTTTTGTTTATCACACATACAAATTAAAAGAACTAGAAAATAAAAATTAATTTATAAAAATCATAAAATCATAAAATCATAAAATTTATAAATCAATTAGTTTGCCAAAACAGTTTGAAGAAATTTCTGGAGGGTTTCAAAATCGGGTTTGGCATCATAGGAAATAACTTCACCGTCTTTCAGCAATTTTATAGTAGGATAACCATCAATATTATATTTATTGAGTAAATCTTTTATTTCAGCATTGTTTTCATCTGTGCAATTTATAGTTCTAAAATACAACGTGTATCCATTGATACTTCGCTCTTCATATTCTTCCTTAATTTTATCCCATTCTGGTTTAGCCTTTTTACAGTAAGGACACCAATCCACTGTAAACATCAGCACTTCTGCCTCTTTATAGGTATCATTATCTTTATCTACAAATTCCTTATTGGGTGCGTATGAAGGATTCATAGTAGGAACCAAATATTTTTTGTAAACATAAACAATAGCTGCTATAAGAATCCCTATGGTCACTAAAATAAAAAAAAGTTTCCATGATAAATAAGGTTGTGCTTTGTAAAGAAAATCCATTTATACTATCAGAGGAAATAATTTAGAGAGAAAGATACGAATACTAACTACAGATATAAAGAATGTGGTTTCGTGATAAAAATGGAAATATGCGGTGTGTTTTGCGTAAAGACTTTTATACCGACACAGAGTATTATCAATTTATTATTAATTTAAATAAATAAATAAGTAAATAAATAAATAAGTAAATAAGTAAATAAGTAAAAAGTTTTTGGAAATTTTATAATGTTCCTTTAGTATAACCAATAGAATGGCAAAAACACAAAAAAAAAGTCGTAAACGAACATTCAAAAAAGATGATTTCAAGAGTGGTGATGGTATGCTAACATCGGTTTGGGGTCCCAGTTTATGGCATTATCTCCACACTATGAGTTTTAATTATCCATGGAAACCTACACCTGAACAAAAAAAAGCGTATGAATCGCAAATACGATTACTCGAAAAAACATTACCGTGTAAATATTGCCGTATCAATTTGAAAAATAATTTTAAAATGTGTCCTCTCAGAAAGTGTCATTTAAAAGATCGTGATTCCTTTTCACGCTATGTCTATCAACTTCATGAAACTGTGAATAAGATGTTAGGAAAAAAATCCGGACTTACTTATTGTGATGTGCGTGAGCGATACGAACACTTTCGTGCGAGGTGTTTAACCGATGAGAAAATGAAAGAAAAAATCTGGAAAATAGATATCAATAAAACTCAAAAGAATCAAAAGAATCAGAAGAATCAGAAGAATCAGAAGAATCAGAAAACCCGCAAACAAAAACGCGAAAAGGGATGTACCGAACCCCTCTATGGAAAAAAGGCAAAATGTGTATTACATATTGTGCCTCAAGAATTCAAATGCAACTCATTCAATGTTCATAAAAAATGCATTATTAAAAGATAAAGTATAAGGATAATAACCAGTGATATGTATTTTTTTTGATAGAGAAGATATATTATGGAAAAAAAAAGCACTACACGCAAAATAATGGTTAATATATTACTAAACCACGCATACTTATCTTCCTTTTTATTGGTATACCAAATTCTGCGTTGCGATGTTTCTAGTGTGCTGACACGCTCATCCAATTCAGATTCTAATTTATTATTAGATGCTCTAATTTTATCTAATAATTCCCGCATATTTTTCAGCGCAATAGTATTATCATTTTTAATTGCCTGTTGTTCATTTATTTCATGAACTAAATCGTCATGTTTCATTTTTAGTTTTTCAGCATTTTTATTTGCAACATTTTCCAAAGTTTCTCTCTCACGAACATTATAACCACCAGGTCCATATTTAAATGTAAAATATTGTTTACGTGCTTGTCTCACTTCTTCGCTGTCCTTCATATCATCACGAATTGCTCTATCGTATGTATTTTTCAATTGTTCTATTTTTTTTTCGCGTTCACATGCCGCATCACATAGCGTATAATTACTCCCTCTATTTATAGTATTCAACGATTGTTCTTGTCCCATAAGTTTCCTACATACTCATTAGATTTTAAACTGACGAAAAAGGAATGTATTTCTTAGCAATTCCCTCAAGACCAGCAGCATCATGTGAAATAGAGTGTTCTGCTTTATCAAGGGAAGCACTCATTGACCCCTTTAAGAGAGATGCTTTATCTGTGTTTTCTTTATGCTTTTTAATTGCCGGAATGCATCGCTTTTTAAGTGAATCATACATGGTCCCATCAGCACAACACGAAGAATCCACGCATCCTAAATGGAGCGATTTAGAAATACTATCAAATTCATGTGTAAGCATTCCTCCATAATCACTTCCTACACCACCTGGCAACGAAGAGTGTTTTTTCACTACCTTTGATGGGTCAAAATCTGTAGTAAAATCATACTCATTAAAATTCATGTTACTTCTGGATTTAATATCATAAAACAATACTAATACCTGATAAAGTCCATACAATCCCACCACCAACATAATTACCAAGAAAACCGTATTCGAGTTATCCTTCGATATATATGCATCTGGAATAGGATTACGCATTGAAATATACAAAATAATACAAAATGGAATAAACCACGTTAAGAAGAGTTTAATGAGACCATTGTATGCGCGATATTTATCCGTAAAAAAGGTCGTAATCTCAACCATTCGCATTTTATTTGTATATTTTTCGTTCATTCTACTCAATCGGTCTTTTGCTTGTGAAAGTTCGTTTTCAACTATTGCCAACGTCGCAATTTGGTCTTTCAGTTCAATTCCTGATTCCGTGACATCTTTGGCATATTTGGTTTTTAGGGCATCAAATAACTCAATACGGGTTTTTGTTAGGGCACGCATTTTTTCAAGCACATATTGTTTCTCTTCTTCTGTCCCCATGGACGGAAAATTTGAATGAAGTTCTTTCTCTCTGTTTTGTAATTCTGAAATGTTATTCAAGGATAAAGTTTCCATATATAATTTGTAAATATATTATTTATAGTAAATATATTATTTATAGTAAATAATATATTTATGTATGAATCATCGCATAGCACGAATTATCAAAATAGAAAACAGCAAAAACATTAGAAAATAACTGGTATTTTTAAAAGAAACGGATGAACCTAAATGCTTACTATCCATCAAAAGTTGTTCAACTGTTGGATTTTCCTTCATTAATTTCGTAGTTTTATCCACCTCTTGATAACGTTTTGTTGCTCCGTGAATATTCTTGCGAACATTTTTAAAATCCTTGAGAATATTCTCATTTTCTTTTCTTAAAACACCCAACTCTTCGGTTAGGGTGGTATACGCCTTTTCCAAACCCTGTGTATCATCTTTTATTCCTTTTTCAGTTTCACATTCAAAATGCGTCGACATATACTCTTTCGACAAAAATCCATTTTTATTAATATAATCTGTAGAAACTGCCTTCACACTCTTAGGGCAATCAGGATTATTTTTTACTATAGGCATTCTTGTATAAATATCATACGATTTTTTTATTTCTCGTTTTGCCTCTGGATAAATTTTACTTTTCAATTGACAACGACTATTTGCTTTATCATAGACAAACCCCTTACATTTATCCCCTACATTCAAACAATATTGCTTGCATTCTTCGGCAGTTGCCTCCGTTATTTCTTCGCCTTCTATAGTGTTGTCTGGTGAATCATACCCAATCAGTTTCTGATATATTTTTCCAAGAGAAAGAAGCGATTCAGGATAAGGACGAAACACCATTTTTTCTGCGTCTTTGGTTCTCTCCCCCATAAATGTTTTCCCTAAAAGAGTATCCGCAAAAGGTGGTTCTTGAATATCATAAACAGTATTAGCATCCCTTTTTAATAAACATTGGGATTCGCTCATATTGGGAATCAAGTTATTACCGGATGCCTCTTTTATCGTAACACATACACCATCGTTTTTATCCATATTAGTTATACCAAACATCTTATCTCCTGCGTTTGACGCATTTTGAAGACATGTGTTGATGCTTTTGAGTGGAGAATTATCAGATAGCGTTAGTGAATAAACAGTTTCACCGATGTTCTTTTTAGTGGCATTATTCCAAAAACCCGACAATGTTTCTGCGTTCAATTCAGGAGATGATTCTGTTTTTCTCTCTTCTAGAGAGAAAGCACGTCCATCTACACGTAGTGGACTATTATTTTTACCGTAGTTCATCCCAACCATCTTGACAAAAGTTCCATCAACACCCGCAAAAATCCATAAGTTCGGTATTGAGGTGTGGAGAACGGGGACAATATTTTGAATACCTGATTGAATACCTGAACCACTCAGCGTTCCGACCGTAGATGCCAACGGACGGTCACGACGATAGCATCCCTTAAATTGCTTGGTAATTTCGTTTTCACCTACAAAGAAATTAGAAAACGACGACATAGATTTACTTATACTATCTTAAGAATATTTTCTCAGAAAAATAGCAATTAAAACTAAAAAAAGAGCACCAGTGCCCATATATATCATTTTTTCGCGCGTCGAAACCTTTTCTAATATACCTAATTTTGTCTCTAAACTAACAAGGATTTCCTCCATTTCATTTATTTTTTTGCGGTCATTATGTAATTTAGAAACATCACTCTGAATAGCATCGTGAGTGGATGTTATGATTTTCTGTTCCTTTCTTGTTTTTTGCTCGAGGGATGACATTTCTCTCCGCATTTTGTAGAGAAGTTCTTTCAATGTATCATTAAGTTTTTTAAGTGTTTCGACATATGTCACTGCCTCTTTACCTCCTAAGTTTGTGGTGCCCATGAATGGAACTGAACTATAGACACCTTCCATTTTAAGCATTTGCTGTGTTGCGTTTGGGATACCACCATAACATTTCTTTTCGTTTTCAACAAATACGACTGAACCAAAGGGTCCTTTAGATGATGAAATAGACATATCTTTACATGCCGTCAAACTAGGAGCATCTCCTAAATCCTTCCATTGCGATGATTCAGCAAATTTGGGGATACCCATAAATGAAATATTATTGGAATCTTTCCAATTTGGTTTTTCCCACCCCGAGTAGATATAGGATGTTTCTGCTGGACCCTTTCCAGGTACACATGCCTTATTTTTCATCAAGGTTCCCTTTCCATTTGCATCCTTAATGAGTTTACCAGCGTCCTTCGTCCACTTCAAACACTGATTGGCAGCACACTCACCGTTTCCGCTATCCGAAAAAAGAACAAACTGGCACTTTGGGTCACTGGCACACGCATGGAGACAATCTTCTTTTTTGATATTTGGGTCCGTTAAAAAAGGAATTTTAGCACTATCTAAACGATTAGATACGGTGACATTTTCTTCCGTGTTCCAATATTTACCCATCTGATTATTGAGTTCAAGAAGATAATCTTTATACGTGCTTTTATACTGCTGTAGTGTTCGTTGAAATTCTGCTTCTAATTGCTCGAACGATGTCGTCATTTATATATAAAAATATTAAAATTGTAGCAAGGAGACATACTTTCGAAATCATACGAATTTTATGTTTTTTATAAAGGAGCGAAACATTAGAGGCATTTTGTTGCACCGCACCTTGATTGCTATTAATCAAGTGAGTAGTTTCTGTTTCTAAACGTCGGTTCTGTTCTCTCGCCTGTTCTATAATAGAATTCATACGGGTTATTCGCTTTCTGGTAATATTATTATCGCTTGACAGATTATTCTTTTCTATTGTTAATTGGTTTAGAAGAGCATTTACTTTATCCTTTGCTTCTTCTAAAAGGGATGTATTTTCGGAGGAGGCATCTAAACCATGAGCGATGAACTGATTTTTGTAGTTATCTAAATAAAAAGAAATATCATCGTCGAGTGAATCCATATCTATTTATAATAGTTTAAGATTTATATTTTTTATTTATTTTTTGGAATTTTTGTCGCTTTTTTTTCCACGACTTTTATTTACACAAATACGATAATTATCTACACTTACACTAATTTTACTTGGACGAATAATATGACACATATCACCTGGTCGCATACCTAGCATCTGTGCAGGAGGGTCAAATCTTGATATTTCAGGCAATTCATTATTATTTTGTATATTGTATCTTTTCTTAATCTCTTCACTCTCTGTATGCGTTAATTTTGTATGAACGGGAACCAGTGAATGTTCCAGGACATTGAATTGAAGTTGATCCAAATAAAGAATATTAATAAAGATATTATCATTCGCATAAATATTCATAACCAAATTAGTGAGTGTATCATTGGGACTGTCTTTAACAATTATAGTCAGCATATCTTGTGTTGTCAGCATCTTTTCCAAATGAAACAAATCATCTATCATATCGTGAAGATTTTGAGGACGCAATGCCTTCTCCACTTGATAAGATACGTAGACTTTTGTTCCGGTTCCAGGATGTTTTACCAACATATCTTGTTGATTGTTTTGAACCATAATATTCACCTCGTTAATACTAAATGTTTCATATGGTGAAATATCATATCCCTGCTCTTTCAGATGCTGGAGATAGATTTTTCGCGAAGTGTATAGACGAGAAACAATTCCGTATTCGTATTTTGATGCCATCTCTAGATTAATATCTAATATATAAAGATATTAATTTAAATCAATTTTGTCGACTAGTGTCTATATCAAACTTAATTGTTTTTTTCTCTTCATTTTCATTTTCTTCTATAGAGTCACTCTCAGATGTTGTTACATTTGGAGTAAGAGGAATAGTATCTAATATAATTATTTCCTTTGGTGTGGTATTTGACCCTGGTGTGGTATTTGACCCTGGTGTGGTATTTGACCCTGGTGTGGTATTTGACCCTCCCACAATTTCTGAATCTTTACTACTAGGAATATATTCTGGACTTTCTATATTTTGTTGTGGCAAGTAATCCGGACTGCGCGGCAAGTAATCCGGACTGCGCGGCAAGTAATCCGGACTGCGCGGCAAGTAATCC
>Ga0070754_10002737_pt1 | contig 12775 bp, 21 predicted proteins | sample VirMetDEL_Sep_01_FD_75181 | JGI IMG/M metagenome (GOLD analysis project Ga0070754, IMG submission 75181) | Aqueous microbial communities from the Delaware River and Bay under freshwater to marine salinity gradient to study organic matter... | ecosystem: Environmental > Aquatic > Marine >... | reverse complement strand
CCGCCATTATTTACGGTACTAGTTGATGTCACATCTGTAACACCATCTACTTGTTTAGTTGCCATGTTAATTCTCCATTATTTTTAGTTTGCTATAGCTATAGGAACTAGTATTTATTTACCCCGTTTTTATTTTAAATGGTATTTTTGAGAAATAGTGCTTAACATATATGGGCTTTTTATTCTAAAAATGTCAATTTTGTTGGTTTTTAAAAGATCCAGGTGATTTTCCGTATAAATATTTGCATTACAGATAATTTTGGCCTCAGATATTTCTTTAGATATAATTCCTATAGCAATCAAGTGATCATAAATATCGTCTAATTTATACCCTGTAGAAATATAAACTTCATTCAGGTTAAATTTTACTAAATTTTTAATCAATCTATATAGACAACTGTAGTTATATGATCTATATTCTAGCATATAGTGCAGATCAACTCCGTTGTCAACGCACACGTTATAGCACTTTTCAATATCAGATTTAATTTTTGTTGTTTGTTTGTTGTTGATAAAAAATGACGGCATAACGATTTCTATTGACTCTGCACCGTTTTGAACGCTTTGTTTTATAGCGTCCAATCTTTGGTCTGTGCTCAAAATACCCAAAGGAAAGTCAATTATAGAGGAAATCTTTATGTTTTTAACTTTTTTCTTAAGATGATACACATACGGAGGTAAACAAGCTATTTTGTTTATAAACGAATACTTAGTTACCTGATCAATCAAAACAAAAAGTTCTTGATTGGAAAGTATTTCGTCTGTACATTGAAATTCTACTCTCATAGTTATTATCTCTTTGTTGCTTCTATGAGTAGAATACACTATTTTAGCTTAAATTATACTATCTGCAAATCCATAATAAATACAATCCTCAGAACTCATATACCAATCACCATCTTTCAATTTTCTTTTTAGCCAATTTTTAACTTTAGGAATAGATTCTTTTCTTCCTCCATACTTTTCCTTAAAGAAAATACCCTTGTAACACCTTTTAGAATAAATATCAAACATAGTATTACAAATCTGTTCTTCAAATTTCATCCAATTATGAACATTATTATATTCTCCCCCTATTCCACTTGAGCCATAATGCAACATAAAGTAACTATTTTTAGTCATGATTCTTTGATCGGCAGATTGGAGAATAACACCACTCATGCTTTCTGCTTGACCGTATACTATGATAGAAACTTTAGACTTAGACATAGAAATAGCGTCAAAAATAGCAATACCATCAGACCATTCTCCACCAATACTATGCATATGTACTAGAATATCATCACTAGACTTTCTATTGAGAGTAGTGATATTTTTTATGAAAGTATTAGCCATACGATATTCTACGCCAGGATTCGACTCTTCTGATCCATAGAAATTATGTAGGAAAATTTCTCTGGAACTAAAAGAGATTCCGTAGTTGTGAATATCCTGTAAGATGTCTGAATTATTATAGTTCATACAATGCTTCTTTGTATAACATTATTTAAGAGAAAATTTAAATTGATGTCTGGGCTAAAACCATTATTTTGAGCCTTTTTTAACATAGGTGTCCATTGATATAGTTCTAGGCAATTGTATTTTAATAATATTCCTCCATATGTAACGATTAAATCATCTTCTTTTACAAAATCAAAATTCTTCATAACATACTTTACTGATAATTCCTCTTGTATAGACAGATAGTTATATTTACATTCGCTATTGATTTTGATCTCATCGAATTCAAAAAAATTAACTACATGCTGTAAAATTTCTTTTTGAAAGAATTTTATGTTTTCTATTTCCACTAGTGGAGTTAAAAAATTATGTCCTTTTTGAGTAAGAAGGAATGTGTTTTTATTCTCCTGGTCTGCCGAAAATATAATTGGTAAGATATAAATTTTCATGCAAATTCTCCCTGTAACTTTTTAATGCATCCTTGGATAGTTTGCCGAATAGCCTCTCTTGTGACTCCGTATCTCCTGCCGATCTCTGCTAAACTTTGACCTTCAATATAGTGCATCCTCATTTTTTCTTTTTGCATAGCAGTTAGTAGACTTGAGCTTAGGATATTTTGAACAAGCTTAGTATTTGATTCCTCTTCTTCTTGGTGAATATAAATATCTTCGGCCTGTTGTTGCTTCTTGTCTTCTAGAATATCTGTTAAAGCAATTTCATCTTCGCTATTTATGAGATTATTCAGATAGATAGTTTTATTTTTACGAAGAGAGTTCTTGATGTAAGTTTGAATGGCCCATATGGCGCATTGATTTCTATAAGAATATCTCGTCTTAGACTTATTGCTGAGTTTTCCTTTCTTATTTTCATCATACTTCCAGTCTGCACACATCATAGCATGTGCAACATCAGCGATTGCATCTTCGCTCTGTGTCATTTCATAACATATTCCTGGGCAAATCTTATTAGCAAAAACACGAATGGTTTTCTTTGCAGCGTCGATATATTCTACAATATCCTTGTATTCTGTTTCCATAATTAAGTCCTCTAAGTTGTAAGTCCGAATCAAAAATTATTTTTGTGCTTTTTTCCAGGCATCTGGATTTGGCCTGTCTTTATCCCCTGGTTTTGCAGGGCGGTACTTTTTGCCTTCTCTTTCTTTTTTCTTCCTTATGTTTTCCCATAATCCTGGCTTGTCGCCAGCATAACTATTATCGTCATCCGATGGGACATACTTCACAAAATCATGGATCGTTCTCATGTAGTCCTCGGTTATTGCTATTTTACCCTGTAACCAGCTTTCTGTCAAGTTCTCTTTTACAGACGGGTCTTGCAACGATTCTAGTATATTTTGAGCATTACGCATAATAGATTGTAATGATCCAATATTCATTTCAAGAAAATCTTCCTTATAATCCTTTAGTTCTTCCTCTATGCTTGCTAGAATTTTATTTTTTCTCATAATAGTCACTCAGTTTAGGGTAAATTTTTTCCATTATTTTAATAGAAGCTTCATTATCAGAAGGGAAATGTACACCTTGTAATACACGACACAAAGCAACTTTTTGAACTATATTATCAAAAATGTTCTTTTTTTCGGGAAAAAGATAGAATAATATTTCCCCTATTAGAGAAGCATACATAACATGTCCACTTGGATATGATGGTGTATGATGCGTATTGGTTATTAATCTATCTATTTTAATGTCATAATATTCTTCTAGCTGAAATGGCCTTGCTCTGTTGTAGTAGTTTTTTAAATGAATAGTTAAAGGCAAGACCATATTGCGATAAATAGTATTGAATTTAAGATACGGAAATTCTATTCCCAACTCTTCTATGACTGGCTGAAAGAGGCTCATTGGATCTGCATCAACTTCGTATATTAAGTTAATTTCTTCTACGGACCTATTATTCGCTAAATTTGCAATATATTTTAGCTCTTTTTTTGTTTCAACACTAGAGTTTTTATTTGGCCGAGCAACTATACGGAAGGGGTCTATTCCACCCAACTCTGGAAACGTCATATTTGCTTCTGGCGTTTCCAGATAATTATAGTTTTTCCTGTAAACCAAACTATCTATCGTTTCAATTTTTGAAGATAGTGATTTCTGAACAAATGAAATAAGATTCATTTTTACCACTTTTTACATGACCAATACCTGGCCTTCCATTTTGGACCTGGGCTATCGCATTTATGTCGAGCACGAAAACTTCGACGCCTCGCTGGGTCATCTTTCTTGATTTCCATATTAGGGTCACCAAAATTAACCTTCACAACATTGCCTTTCTCGTTTTTTACATAGACACTAAATTTTTTAGGTCCATCTGGAGTTCTGAAAGGTTTGTTAAGTGTGACTTTTCTGCCCTGATATTCTGAACCAAGAGCAACCCCATCTTCATCATAAACTTCTGAAGCCTCAATCTCCCATACAAACTCATCCCATTCGTCATCCCAAGAGCAATTAGAGGCTAATAGGTTGTCATGTACGTCTTCTATTAAAGTAGACTTAGACTTCTTAGTCTGACCTAAACAAACAGCAATACGCTGTTGTGAATTGGGATATTCCTTCTTCATTGTTTCGCTACTCATACATCGAGAAACAAACTTTTGTTTATTTTCTTTGTCTTCTGGTTTAGGAATTGGCATCGAGCATCTCCTTTGATATAATAGAGGCTGTATTTTTCCATGTGTATTTTTTAGCAGTATTTAGACCATTTGGATTAGTCTTGATATTGTCTTTATACACCTTTCTTAGGTGTTCTACTGTTTGACTTAATTGGTTTTCACCCAAATCTGCCCATTTTCCAATACCATTGAAAAATTTACCGTCCTCGGCCTCTGTCAAGTCATCAACATCAATAAGGAAAGAATTCTCTGCTGTGCAGTATTCTGTATGTGCAGAGTAGTCCGTGGTAATAACAGGCTTATTTAGTGCCATAACCTCTAAAATTTCATTATTCCAACCTTCTGCTCTTGCTGGAAAAATTCCACAATCTGTATCACGAATAACCTTAGCAAGATCAACCTGTGTCGTTACTCTAGGTAAAATTGTTATTTTTTCTCCTAGTTTACTATTTTTATACATATCTGACCAAATTTGATTTTCCTGCGGAGAAAGAAATGGGTTTTGATTTATCATGATCAATTCTACATTATCGTCTTTCTCGAAAGCCTTGTTAAATGCCTGTAAAAGAAAGTCGTGACCTTTACGCAATTCCCATTTTCCTATATTTATGAATCTGTATGCTTCTGTTTTAAAGACATTACTGTGTTCATGATCTCTAAAAATGCTGGTATCTACGGCAAGAGGAGAAACCACAACTGGTATTGTAACCCCATTTTTTTCAAGAATAATTCTACCCCATTTACTTGCAACAAAAACAACGTCAAGATTATTAATCATAGTCACTTCTTGTGGCTTTAGTGTGTCAACCTCAAAAAATATCAGTGCTCCATATTTACCTCTTCCTACTCTGGTTGCTAAATCATGTGGATGCCATATCTTTAAACATGGGGAGTTCTTGTCCCAGTTTGTTGATGTTTTTTCTAAAAGTTTTCTTACTATAGTTTCTGTTTCTGGCGTGTCCACAGATATATTTCCTATACTAAACAATCTAAGGTCTACATTCTGAGACGCAAGAGAAAGAAAAATATTTGTTGATGTAATTCCATAGCCAGTACTGTTATTTATTGGTGCATGAAAATTGAGGTTTGTCATTTTATTCCTTTGTGTTAAAATAATGCTCAGAGTTTATATTCTTATCATCTATGAATAGATCGTATACAGGTTTGCCAAATTTAAGTTCGTGATATTTAACAGACCATCTTTGAAGTTGTGTTTCCGTAAGATTTCTCCAATCTACTCCTGTCCTAGTCCCTCTCGCTGTCCAATATATTATTGTATGCCCATTATCGTACAGCTGATTAATTTTATGTATTCTGTCATAAAAAGGTTTTGCCTTATAGTACTCGCCTGTTTTGGGGGTGTCCAAAATTGTATTGTCTATGTCAACATAAATAATCATTACTATTCCTTTTCTTTTTTCCATACTGTCAAAAATTCTGGGCCATTCGCACATTCCCCTCTTTGAGACTTATAGAATAACAAATTTCTGAATTTATTACCCATAAGCTTATTTAAAGATTGTTTTGAAAAATAATGGTAATGCCCGTCAAAGGGGGTTTCGCTATGTAGCCTTCTGTCTGTAGGTACTTGTATAATAGCAACACCATTAACTGATAGCAAGGTTTCCAATTTTTCTATATATTCATATGGATTTCTTATATGTTCCAAAACATCGAAAGAAGCTATTGCATCAAATCTTATTTCTGTATCAATATCTTGAAATCCGCAATTAAAAACCTGTAATCCTCTTTTTTTAGCTTCTTGCGAATGAAGTTCGCTCATTTCGCAACAGTAGTAATTTTTATCACCATTTTGTTCAGCATATACTTCAGCAAAATGTCCTTCACCAAAGCCAACCTCAAGAAAAGTAAAATCATTCTTAATGTAGTCATTAATTATTTTGTATATGTTTAATGCTCTTTGTTTTAGTTTTTCTTTTGGTCTAATAATTTCATTGTTTTTTACTATTTTTTGTCTATACTCATTAGTGTAATAATTTTTTTCGTTTATTTTCCCAAAATCCCTGTAAACATGACCGCATTGTTGACATGCAATTACCTTATCATGTTTTGTGATTTTATGACTATCACATACTATGCAACTCATTTTTATTCCTTGTAGCTATATTTTTTAAAGATATCTTTTTCGATTTTATATATCTTTTGTTTTGATTCTGGTTTAATTTTTTTATTTTTTTCTTCTGTAACATTGTTTTTTTTAGAGATGTTTATTTTAATCTCTAATATTCTATTTAACTCATCAATAGTTTCGGCAAAATTTTCGTATTTGAAAACTTTCCATACATTATTTATTTTTTTTTCCATTTCTGCCATTGGAGATCTTTTTATTTTTATTAGTGTGTCTAATATTGCAGGAATTTCTTTTTTCTCTTTTATTATTTTATCGAAATAGTAGTGATCGTCACACTTTAAAAAGTTTTTTAAACTCTTGAAATTAATATAAGAGCAATACCAAGCATAGGGGTTTCTTATTAAAAAGAACGTTTTATATTTGGTAGGCGGATACAATTCTCTTGACGGGATGCAATGGATAGTTTTTAGTATGCTATCATCTTTTATTTCTTTTGATTTATCAATTAGTGGTATATGTGTATTATTGTTTAAAAAAATAATTTCTTCTTTTACGCATTTGTTTTGTTTAAACTGTTCACGCAAAAAAATACCAGCAGTTTTCGGGAAATGAATGAATATAAGATTTTTATTTAAAATTAGTGACATTTTTGTATATAGTTTCAGCCATGTTGAATTGCCATTCATAATCTATATCAAAACACTCTTTTTCCGGCACAGAAAATAATTTGATATCTTCATGCTTATTGAAATCTCCCATCCACAAACCTTTTCCGATTAGACTTAATTTTCCTGCATATAGACAATGGGCCGCTTCTTTAATTATTTCTGCTGTTTTTGTGTTCATTACACTTTCTTTTAATGGAGTAAGAAATACATTGTTTTTATCCCAAAAGTAATTTCTTTTTTCTATAACTCCAAACATTCCATCTTTGTCAGAGTTGCAATAATCAAAGTAAAACTGTTCTATGATTTCTTTTGATAAAAATGGAGCGCAAGCATTTACCAAAACAGCATATTTTTCGTCTATCTTATCCCACCATTCATACATTTCTGTCATAGGTGTCCCTTCTGACAACGCAGATTTTTTACTACGACTAAATATATTTACAGGATATTTATTGCAAATAGCTTTTAGTTTGGGTTCATAAATAGATATCCATATTTTATCGTTCGGTATTTTAGATTTGCACAATTTTTCTAAACACAAGTCCATCAAAGTTGTGTCGGCAAATGGTTTAACCATTTTCATGTGGCATCTTTGTGAGGATAGTCTAGCTTGTACAATAATTGCAACATCTTTAACATTTTTCATGATATATTGATTTATATCCTAGGTTATAAAATTTTGTAGATGGATACACTTTGTGAATATAGAGCCATAAGAAATCGTATTGGTATTTGAATTCATTTGCTATAGTCGATAGGTCTTGATTAATAAAGCATGAAGGTAGGGTTGTCTTCCCTGGTTCAAAAGAATGATCTCCTTTTAATATTGATTCAGGGCCGTCAAGACCGCAAAACATAACATTCTTGAAACCAAGAGCGGCAGCAAATATCAGCATTCTTGCACCAATACCTATCTTACCATAAAATCTTGTATGCATACAAAAATAATTCGGATAATTATCAAAGTTATAGTTTTTCCATCTACTATGAATTTCAAAGCCAATTTTTGGGCAATACATATCTCTGTATATTTTTATTTTATCTAGTTTTGTTTCTCCCATTATCATAACTAGATCTATTTTCTTTTTGTTTAGTTTTTTATTCAAATAGAATTGATTCATTGACCATAAATAATCATAATGAACCTTATTAAGATCAATATAGTTAGATGATGGTCCTCCCCCAACAAGCAAGAGTGTTTTATCTTTATAGTTGTCAAAACTTTCTAGTTTTTGATAAACAATTTCTGAACTGATAGATAAATTATTACTGAAATTAGGAAAAAACTCTTTGAAATACTTTTGTGTCCAATCTACAAATTCTCCATTGGCGTGATTATGTTCAAAAACATCCATCAATATCCTCTAAGTTTTTTTCTTGGTTCCAATTCACTATTTGTTATTTCTATATTTCCATTTCCATATGAAATTTCTAGCTCTCTAATACCCTTTACCAACTTAACTAAACCTTGAGGTTCTACAGAAGATAAGTGATCTGATCCCCACATACTGCGATCAAGAGTAATGTGTCTTTCTATAATACTTGCCCCAAGGTAAACAGAAGCAACCGTAGTGCCAAGCCTGAATTCATGTCCACTATATCCTACTTCACAATTATATTTATTCTTTAGTGTTTGTATACATTTTAAATTGAGATCTTCTAGTGCTGCTGGATATGATGAATTACAATGAAGTATAGCAAATGATTTTGCATTTTTTTGTAATATCTCTACAGCATCATCTATTTCTTTTTCTGTGCTCATTCCTGTAGATAAAATGATTTTTTTACCAGTTTCACAACTAGCTTTCAATAAATCTTTATTCGTTAACATAGCTGAAGGCAGTTTAATAAATGGTATATCATATTGATTAAGGAAATCTAAGCTGTCTAAATCCCAAGGGCTTGCTGACCAAGCAATCCTCTTATTTCTGCAATACTCATCTATATCATCATACTGATCTTTACTAAACTCCATTCTATGCTTGTATTCTAAATATGTCATTTCTCCCCAAGGAGTATCTTTTTTTTGTTGCTTTTGATGTTCTGGAACACATATATCTGGATTTCTTTTTTGAAATTTTACGGCATCACAACCAGAAAAAACAGCAACATCAATTAACTTTTTTGCTGTATTTATATCTCCGTTATGATTTATGCCTATTTCTGCTATAATGTAAGTTTTATTGTAATTTTTCATAATGTTTTTCTTGGTATGCCGGAATATAGACTACTATTTTTTGTTAAGATATTTAATTCTATGTTCTTGTTTTTTAGCCAAAAATATAGTTCTTTAGAGGCTTTAGTTGTTGCATCTATTTCCCAATTCATCATTGATCCAGGATTAAAGAGTTTTGAGTCTTTAGGATAAAAATGATCATATTGTTCTGTTTTTGTTGTATTTAGACTAAGATCCCATCCTATAGTATTAATAGATTTTACACCCAAATGAACAGCCATGAATATAACTGTTTCATACATTATCCCTGGACCAACTGGTCTATTAAAACTAGTTGATATTAGATAGTTGTCAAAATTTTTATTGATTGACAAAAACTCATTCATTTGTGTAGAAGTATCTACCAAAGGAATTTTGAAGAAAACATCGTATTTTTGAATAGGCGACCATCTAGTTCCTTCTGGAAAATTACTGGACGCTATTGATATTGTGCTGTCATTGTATTCGTAATGGTATGGTTTTTCGTATGTGGGTGGTAGATTACAGCAATTAAAAAAAAGAAAATCTGATATATCTGAGTATATATTGTATGTTGTTTTTACACTGAAAACCAATTTGTTTTTTAGCTTATCTTTTAGCAGGTCTCGTTCGTAATCGTTTAGTGATGGACCACAGCTTAATATGTAACAATCTTCTCCAAGATATTGATTGTGTAGCAAGTCTGTTTTTGCTTGATAATCCCTACCTAATTTCTTGATGTTGTTTTTAAGTTCTTTAGTTTTGCTTATCATTATACTATCATTCTTTGCGAGGGATTATTGAACAACATGAATTCTGGATTATTCTTTTTAATCTCATAGAAATGTGTAACGTGTTCACAGTCATGATCCTTGTATTCTCCATCAAAATAATATTTACTTTTAAATAAACAACTTCCACCAAAAGCACTATTAACGGGCCAGGGAATACTGCCTTTTGGAGGTAACCACCACCAAAACCAATACATCAATCCTTGACTATACAAGTCATGCCAATCTGTATGTCTATAAGCCCAACTATCATAATTTGTCCATATTGGATTTTTAGTTTTTAGTCTTTCTGGCAATGGTTGTATCCTGTAGTGAAAGGAAAATCCAGACATTGCACCAATGCTATCTTCTTGTAACCAGCCAAGACTATTAAATAGACCTTCTGTATCCAGGTGTATGAAGTCTAAATCTATTACAAGGATATAGTCGTGGTTTTTAGAAATATTTCTTTGACAAACATTTCTGCCATGACTCATAACCTTTAGTCTCTCTTGTGTTGTTGAGCTTCCAAATTTTGGTGCATTTAATTTTTCGCTGATGTAGTTATGATTATCTGTTTTTGACCATTTTTCTAGACTTTCAACAGTACCGTCTTCTGAATCGTTTTCATATATAAAAAATTCATGTGACTTAAAATATTTTAATAAGTCTCTTTCAAGCACTTGGTAATTTCTGTCAAATACATTTTCTATATTTCTGGCAAGTGCAACAACACCTAAACTCAAATTTTTTGCAGCTATTTTCCCCGTATTGATTTTATGTAGGTATAGCTCTTCATTTATAACTAGATTATTGTTCATTTTTTATGAGCCCTCCCAAGCAACCTAACACAAGGCAAGATAATAAGAGCCAATAATAGTCATTATACATGAATTACTACCTCAATTCCATTCCAGCAATCTGCTAATATGTCTGATATTGTTGACCATTTTCCACCGCGATTATTGTTTATTCCAAAAGCGTCTTTCCTAGAATGAATCTTAATAAGCCTGTCTGTGTTTTTCTTAGACTCATAACAAAGATTTCTTAGATGTATCATACAATTAAAAAGATACAGATAGTTTAGGTTTCTTTTGTTCTTTCTGTGCTTTTCTGCATACATATTACAAAAGAAGATTCTATTTTTCTTGTATCTTGCTACCTCAATATACTGATTAAATCCTAACTTCTGCCTTCCATGCACATCCAATCCTAATAGTTTTGGAAATACTCTTTGTGATTCTTGCATGAACGGTGAACCTTGTTTTGTGTCTATATTGCAAACATTGGGGACTATAATGTCGCATTCAAAAAGCTGGTTTGATGCAATATTTTTAATACTGTCGAATAGATGTTCTTGTGACACACCATATCCAAAATGAGAACCTACCATTTGTTTTTTGGGCATTTTTGATCCTTCCAAGCTAATTTGTTAAGAAAATACTTTTTACTGTTAGATAAACTACATCCGCAATGATTGCATCTGGCAATCGCAATTTTTTCATTAAACTCTAATACTTCAAAAAAATCACATGAACAACAAATATCATATCTGCTAGTTATCTCTTTTTGAGAACATTTTTTCATTCCTGTTCTTATGTGATTATAGAGGGCTTTAATAAAATTCCTAATCCTTGAAATTAAAGATAGCCTCATATTTTTCCTCCAGTTCCTCTTGTTCTGTTTCCTGAAGAGTTCGCTTTTTTTGCTTAAAAGCTTTATTCCTTTTCTTTTCTTCGTCAAAATCCTTAGAGTTTCTTAGTCGTTCTTTGTTTTTCTTCTTGTTGTTACGCATTTCTTACCTTTCTATTATACGCTTGTCTCATAGGATGTCAAGTTTTTTCTTTTTGGGTTGATATTTGTATACCTGGAATAAAATCTTTCACTAAAATATTTCCATGATTTATCGTAACATAAGAGCATATGCTTTCAGTCCAACAGCCACAGTTTACATATTCTACGCCCTTATCTGTATTTGTCAAGTGCTCTTTTTTATGCAAATGCCCTATGATTATTGAATCATACTTTTTCTTATGGGCGTAGGATATACACCTATCTATTGTATTTTTTGTAGACCTTGTTAGTGTTTTACTATGTCTCTTAATCATTCCGCTATAATAGTAATTGTTGTCCATTCTTTTATCAAAAAGTTGAATAAGTCTGTAGATATTATCCGCTAGTCTTGTTAAAATAGGTCTTTGAGTTATAATTTTATCAAAACGATCTCCGTGAGTGACTATAATACTTTTGTCATGATAATCATCAATAAGATATTCAAAACAAAAAGAAGCGCCAATTAGATGTGCTATTGGTTCACATTGAAAGTCGTGATTACCACTAATCCAGATTAGATTAGTATTTTTAGAGATTTGTCTTAGCTTTTTAAGAATATTCCAGTGAGACTTTTTTAATCTGCCGAAATCCATGTTATCAAATATATCTCCATTTAAGATAAGGTTCGATGTGTCAACATAATACAAAAATTCTAAGATATTATCTGTTCTCGATACCTTTGAACCTAAATGCAAATCAGATATAATTACATAATCGTTCATAATCAACTCTCTTCTGGATACCAAAAACTACAATAAAACTGACCTTCATAGCGATTTATTTCAGACTGAGGATATCCTTCTCTAACTAACCATTCAAGCATTGTGCCTTCTTCTTTGGTTTGGTCATAGAGTTTAGGAAAACCATATTTCCAACCACTGGGAGGATCAACCATCACAGGTTTAGAATAAATATCAGTCATTGTTTTTCCTTATCTATTATTGGTTTGTCAAGAGAGTCCAACATCCATTGTAATGTTTCCCTCATATCTTCTATGCTATGTTCAGTAATGTAAGCCTCTGTCATATAATCAACATCGCCATTTTCGTCATAATATACTTCACAAAGATCAAACATGTCTTGATGGTCTTCATGTAGCTTATTGTACCAGATACGTTTAACTATACGGTAATCCCAGTTTCCCATTAGT
>Ga0070754_10002734_pt1 | contig 12782 bp, 11 predicted proteins | sample VirMetDEL_Sep_01_FD_75181 | JGI IMG/M metagenome (GOLD analysis project Ga0070754, IMG submission 75181) | Aqueous microbial communities from the Delaware River and Bay under freshwater to marine salinity gradient to study organic matter... | ecosystem: Environmental > Aquatic > Marine >... | reverse complement strand
TAAATAAAAATGACTGAATTTACATCTACCGAATTAGAAATAGCGGATTTTATGGCCAATCTACAACCGCCGTCCTCACCGCGAGAAATGGTTCCAGAATTGAAAGAAGAGTGGAAAGTTCTGGAAGAGATAGAACGCAGAGACAATACTGATCAACTTGCTTCACTGTTAAATTGGAATCCTTTGCATAGAGCCGCGAATGCTAATAAGTTTCGTACCAAAAAGTCGAAATTAAGGACAGACAACTTTATAATGTGGTACATGACACACGATCTAAGTCCCAGAGTAGACTATGAGTTGTTGCAAAAAGATACGGATGGTTTAATACCATACGATATAGCAAAAGATAATCCACAATTAACACAGAAGACAAAAGATGATATGTGGGCACGCACTAAATATGCACATAAACTTCAACGTGAGAAAAAGGATGTACTAACAATTATACACAAGGTGTTGTTTGACGAAAAACGACGCGATCGAGATCGTTGGTGGGAAAATGATAAAAGAGAGGAAGGGTTGTTGCTTCAGTATTTCTAATTTTTAAATTCTATAATTTAAAAACACACAATTTTTCTCAATCCACCATTGTTATAGAGGCGGATGGTTCGCCGCTGCTTCGCGATGCGGCTTCGTCGCTGGTAGGACCTGTCATTTTTGCCCAGAATATTCCTATTAACCCGAATACAATTAAGGCTGCTCCCGAGTACGTAATTAAACCAGTTCCGACGCCTTTCAACGTGGCTAAAACTCCTTTATCGCCTTTATCGCCAGACTTCTTAAGGTAGGTGCCTCCGCCAAAAAGTGATGCTCCGACCACTATAAGGAGGAATGACATTGCATATTGCGTTTTTTGTTTAGCTTCTGGAGAACCTCCCTTTTTTGCGAACGATCCAAATACCATTAGTGCGAAAACTGCGATTATAACGCCAAAAATACCCTTACTCTTAGTCATTGTTGTGTCTATAGCGTCTGTGTTTGCCTTTCCAAACTCCCTGGCAAGATCGTTAAGACCTGCAGATTTTCCATCTGCTATTTGTTTAGAACTTTGGTCTGCTAATACCCTTGCCGCGATATCACTTGCAGCGGCTTGTCCAGTACTAAATATAGAGTTAGCTATAATTTTTGGCAAGAATTCGTTGTTGAGATCTACATCATTCAAGATGATGTCGCCGCCTGTCTTATTAATAATGGTGATGTTTCCACCGCCATCGTTTTTTACAGATACTCCTCGTGTTGTTGCTTGAATAGTATTATCAATGAGGTCCTTATTGTCTGTCATTTGTTGAATAATCGCTCCAGTAGCATTCGGAGAAAGAGAATTTACGCCAAGTTCTGTCTTTAGTTTTTGCTCAGCGGCTTGTTTAATTTGATTTGTTAAATCCCTTTTAACAGCATTTTTTTGTTCACCGCTCATAGACACTGTGGTGGATATTGTAGAACCACTTGTATTTTTAATTGTAGAACCTCTAATTGTGATATCACCTCCTCACAGCGTCTTTTGAGTCTTATCCAAGGCAGATCGTGCATTTTCCACAATTTTGTTCAAAGTATTTATACTACTATCATTCGTACCACCATTCATAGCGTATTTTGTAGCATTTTCCACAGCCTTATCATATGTTGCTTGTTGCCGTGCTATTATATCATTTAACATTTGTTTCGTTGCCTCGTCCGTTTCAGGGGATTCGTTTTGAATAGATATAGTTAGGTGATCAAATTCCGAAATATCCACAGTTTCACTACTTTCTTGCAGCGAACAAGAAATACTCTGAAAATTAGACAGACTGTTACTTAAGTTTAGCAATGTTTGCTTACACCCCTCATTGGTTGTTTTGCCAGCTGCCGCCTGGAATTGAGCGCTAACATTAGCCTCTGCAGCGCCCCATCCACCAGAAACGCTACCAGCGGCTGATCCTGCGGCGAAAGCGGTCTCGGCCATCTGCTTACACGTCTGATCCATTCCCATCGCTTTCATTACTTGCGCCAAATCTTGTCTGGCCGCCTCGACACTTTTTTGTTTCGAACATTTTGTGTTTTGAGTAGACATTTATTATTAAAAAAAATATAATAAATGACAAGTGATATATTTTTAAACGTATTGTCGATGAACAGTGTTCCAAATAGTCCACATAGTAGATTTTGGCAATCGGTCTCAACTGGTATTAATGCCGGAATTCAATCTACATTTTTTGTTGTTTCTGTAATGACCCATGAGCAGTCATCTGCCATAAATACGGCACTTAACGATGTTGGTACCCATCAACTTTATTTTGACAGAGACGGTAATATTTTAGCAGTAAATACAACTGTCGATGGCATCACCGAGAAGACTTTTATTAAAAATCCTCTTACTGACACAAAAAGAGAAAACATCATAACTGAAAATATGAATTTAACAACCGCTCTTGCCGGTCAAACCAGAATGACTTACGTAGACCCAACCGAACGATATTCAAATGATCAGTATTATAACAGTCCACAATTCACCGATCGTGACATAATAATGTGTCCCTCACTAAAATGGATTCTATTCAACGATAGGGGTACATATAAGCTTCTATATAACCCAATTCAAGCCAAAAATTTTAAAGATTATTTTAAGGACGCAGATTTTAATGACGCAGATTTTACATCAGCCCTTAATAAGGCAAGAGATTACTGTAAATCTTTGATGACAAACTCCTCCAAAAACGACGACATTGATAAAAGGTTGTGCTTTGTAGATCCAACGTGCAATGCATATTTTGACGAGTATACGTGTATAAATAGCAAGGCTGGTATTAATATGAATGCTGTACCTTCTATAGGAAGTGTAAGTGTAAGTGGAAGTGGAAGTGGACAAGGATTAATAACAGACTTAGAATCACGTTGTGTTTGTGATAATCCAGCGTTGGATTATAATCCAACGCAGAATTTTTACTATAATAAGGAAAACACGTTTTTAGAAACTGGTGGTAATTTTAGAAAGTGTTATACAAAAGCTATGAAAGCAAAGTGCGACGATCCCATAAATTATCAAATCAACGATTGTAGAATTATTATCGATGCCGGTGGAAATGTGAATATAAAAGACAGTCATATTGGCAACGAGTGTACAAACACTTTGGAGAAAGCTAGTTGCACCAACTGGGCTGACGGAGCCACGTGTCCGCAAGGTCAACGTCTAGTAACAGATCCTGGATTAATTCATAATCCAAGCGAAGAGAAGTGTTGCGCGAATTTTTGTAGCGACTTTACTTGTCCCGATGGTAAAGTGTTGATGGATAATTCTGAAACTGCGGAGGGAAACGATGCAGATACGTGTTGTCGTGATAAACAGATTGATGAGAAGTTGTGTAAAGATTTCTCGGCGTGTCCAGATGGTATGAAACTAAAAGACAAGTCAGACACAACTGTAGGCGACGATGTAGATAAGTGTTGCGTAAATAAGCTTTGTCAAGACTTTAAGTGTCCTGAAGGTATGAAGTTAAGAACCATATTCGAAGATAAACCGCTAGAGGGTAATACTATCGACGAATGCTGTGTTCCTAAGACGTGTGGCGATTTTAAAGGTCCTTGCGATTCAGGAACGCAACTTGTGTCGGAACCCGAAAACAGACCTGGATCTACTAAGGATCAGTGTTGCGTAAATAAGCCTTGTCCTGGTGGTGGTAATTGTAGCAATAATGGTAAATGTAACGGGGGTACGTGTGATTGTAACGATGGATATTCCGGCGACGGGTGTGAAAAAGTTGATGACACCGAACCCGGTGGTAATTGGATTAGCGACAACAAGGTATTGTTGGGTGCAGGCGGAGTGTTACTAATTGTGTTTTTATTGATTTTATGGTTAACAGGCGATAAAGCTACGCGATGAAATAATTTTTACACGTATGTAGTGTAAAAATGTTCGACTTAATGACTTACCTTCTAATTTTGTGAAAATGATTGGCATCTAAAAAAAAAATCCTTAAGGTAAGTAGGAAATCATGAATGGAACAATCAACAACAATAATACTCTTTCTGTGATGGACTTTTTTGAGTCCAGACGAGCGACCGAGCATCATAGCACCCATGTGTCAATGGTGCACCCGAAAGGCAGTTTTAGGCTAAGTCGACAAGACTATGACTTGTTTTTTAAAATATTGGAAAAAATGCCTTTGTCCGAGGTATCGAAGCTAGGCATAGCAGAGGCGCAGGTATCGGATTTTATTCCGGTCTTAGTAGATGTTGATTTGAAGGTCGACGAAGATGTTGTTCCAGAAATTACCGGTCCAAGGACGCGATGTTTGTATGATCTGGACCAGGTAAAACAACTGGTAGAGAAGTACCAATCTATTCTGGCCGAAATTTGTGATGACCGTTTAGAGAGTAAGCGTTTGTCGTGTGTTTTGTTGGAAAAACCTATGTACAAAAATACGGTAGGTGAAAGAGTTTACGTAAAGAATGGATTTCACCTTCATTTTCCATTTTTGGTTATGGACAAGAAGCACATTCGCGTTCACCTGATTCCTCGCATTCAAGAGTGGATTGGCACTTGTGGATTGTTCGACGATGCGGGTATCAGCAATCCGTGCGACATTATCGATGACGCGGTAGTCAGCAATCCGTGGTTAATGTATGGATGTAAGAAGGATGGTATTGGCATGACACCATATACGGTGTCTGGCGTTTTTTTGAATGGCGGCGAGTTCGTGAGTGTAGAAGAGGCGTTTGAAGGTCAAACAATTTGGACGTTCGAGGAAGAACCCGTAGAATTGACCCGTGAGAATATATCTTCCCACCTGCACAGACTGCTAAGCATTGCTATCGTGCCAGGGTGTACAGATGTTCAGGATATTCGTCCTAGTTTGGCACCGCCGTCTTGTCTTCGAGACGACATTCCCGAAACCGTTGATCTTAGCAATTTGCACACTGATATGTTTTCTAATCCAACGAAGGATTTACAGGAAGCCAAAGAAATCATCGAGTTTTTGAATCCTCATAGAGCCGAAACGTATTCTGAATGGATGAAGGTTGGTTGGATTTTGTATAACATTTCAGGTGGCTGCAGAGAGGGGTTTGATATGTGGAACGAATTTTCCAGAAAGTCAGACAAATACGACGAATCTGTTTGTCTCGACTTGTGGAGCAATAGTATGGAACGTCGTTCTATACCAGGGCTTGGTTCTCTAATCTATATGGCTAGAGTTGACGATTTGGATGGATACACAAAATGGAAGAGTGAAAGCGACAAAGGTATGATAATGAGTGCTATTCAGACGGGTGGCACCCACAATGATCTAGCTCGTATGATGTTTGCCATGTATCGCACAAAGTTCAGGTGTGCATCGGTGTCGAACCGCACGTGGTATCAGTTTCAAAATCATGCTTGGGAGTCAATGGAAGAAGGGACGTACCTTCGCGCTAAAATATCCGATCCAGAGGACGGTTTGGTCGGCGCTTTTCAGACGCAAGTTTCGCAACAGCGGTCTATTCTGGCTGCCGAGACCGACGAAGCAGCCAAGCTGATGCATCAGAAGAGGATTGATATACTGGCGGGAATAATCAAAAATCTCAAGACGTGCAATTACAAGAACAATGTTATGCGCGAATGCACGGAGGTATTTTACGACAATAAGTTTTTGAAGGAGTTGGACCAAGACAGAATGAAGGTGGCATTTAACAACGGGGTGTACGACCTCAAGGAAAACAAGTTCCGCGACGGACTGCCCGAGGATTATATTTCTGTCAAGATGCCAGTTAACTACAGAACTTTTAAGAGGTCTGATGACGCGGTAAAGCACGTCGAATTGTTTTTGGAGCAGGTTTTCCCGGATCCGAGCGTTCGAACGTATTTTTTGGATGTGTACTCTGAGATTTTCGAGGGAGGCAACAGTCGAAAGATCGTTCTCATCTGGACAGGCAACGGCGACAATGGCAAATCGGTCACGCAAAAATTGTTGGAAAAGTTGTTGGGAAAATTGGCTATCAAGTTTTCTACAACTTTACTGTCAGGAACAAAAACGAAGTTGGGAAACGCAGCACCTGAGATGGCGCGTGCTAAACCGCCAGTGCGACACGCAACGATGGACGAGCCAGACAGCGACGAAAAGCTCAACTGTGGTCTGATGAAACAGTTGTCTGGCGGTGATAGTTATTGGGCTCGGGACCTTTTTCAGAAGGGATCGGAGACGATGGAAATAACGCCGATGTTTACTCTTACTTTGCTGTGCAACTCGTTGCCTCGACTTCGGCATCCAGACCGAGCAACGTGGAACAGAATCAGAGTTATTCCGTTTGAATCCAAATTTCCAGCAGATGATAAGGAGTGTCCCGACACATACGAGGAGCAACTCCGTCAAAAGAAGTTTCCGAGGGATCCCAGTTTTGGAGACAAGATTCCTGGAATGTTGGAAGCGCTGGCGTGGTATCTACTTCAACACAGAGCGGGTTGGCCTGATGCCGATGGTAATCGAACACAATGGCCGTCTCCCGATCCTATCAAGGTGAAGGAGGCAACGTTAAAGTATGAGCGTGAAAACGACACGCTGCGTGGATTCTTGGATCAGGACTTTGAAGACAAAGAGGGAGGCAAGGTTCGTGTTAGCGAGGTGTGGGAACGATTCAAGGATTGGTGGAAGATGAACCACGCTCGTACCCAAGATATGCCAGTGGAAAGCATGGAAGCGTGTCGTGCGGCAGTTGTAGAGATCTGGGGACAGCCTCAGATGGTATATGGTCAGTCTTGTTGGGTTGGAAAGTGTATTCGTAAAAATATGTCTTGGGGACACCGCGATGATGATGTGGGTGAAACCAGCGCTGATTTGATGATGCAATAATTAAAAATGATATTTTACAAACATATTAGTCTACCCTTCAAAAAATGTCGAATCTTATCTCGTGTAATTTTGAAGATATGAAAGTTAGTACACGCACATTTACAGCAACAACGAACGCAACGATAGATATTGAAAAAATATCTAAAATTCTTAAAGTGCATCCAACTCAGGACGAACGACTTAGGTCTCCTAAAGACATCCAGAGAGCATTGGTTGATATTCCAAAGGGTGCCATAATTTGCGTAAACTACTTGGGCGAAATCAGAGGATTTAATTTGAAACCAAAGAAGAAGAACAAAAGGTGGTTTAGAAACAGTTTTACGGTTGTAGTTAATGCGGGTGATAAGCTTATTAATTTCAAAGTGTGCAGAAACGGAACATTTCAAATAACGGGAGCTCTTACGTTTGATCACGCCATAGAGTGCATCAAATGTGTGTGGAATAACATTCAAGACACTAATTTTTACAGTTTGAAAGAAGACGACACCAAGTTGAACGCCTTGATTATACCAGCAATGCGAAATCTCGACTTTACATTGGGAATCAACATAAACCGTGAAGTGTTCGACAAATATATCACCGACACGACCCAAAACTACCACTGTTTACTGGAAACCAGTTTTGGATATACAGGACTAAACGTAAAGAAGAAGATTACAAAGCCAATCCAAACGCTAAAGATTTTGAATGTCACTATGCCGAAACGTGGCCCCTCTGGCATAGTTCGCAAAACTGTTCCGTATCAGAAATATCTGGATCAACTTTCTCCAAGTGCACGCGAAGCAAAACTGAACCATACTAGATACAATACGTTTTTGGTTTTCCATTCCGGAAAAATTATACAGTCGGGTCTCTCGGCTGACTTTATGAGGGACGATTTTTACGAATTTTGCGATATTATAAATGCCGCATACAAAGCAGGCAAAATAGAAGAAAAATTAGATATTTAACAATAAATGAAGTTTCTACTCCGATATTTCAAGATCGAAACTTGTATAGTTGCTTCCATTCTTATAATTATTATTGTTGCCGTGTATAGACGTCTTAAGGGATTAAAGGGAACATACAATACCACTTACTTTTACGACCCTGTTTTAGCGGGCGGAAGAAGACCTGGTGAAGGGTTTGACACCACCCGGAAAAGCCACTCAGAGGGAGAAAAAGAATGTAGGCGTGTGTTAGAAGCCATATTTCACAAACCATTCCCATCGAAAAGACCAAATTTTATGAAAAATCCCTTGACTGGGAGAAATTTAGAATTAGACTGCTATAACGAGGAACTAAAAATTGCGTGTGAGTACAATGGAAGACAGCATTACGAATTTCTTAAACATTTTCACACCACCCCCAAAGATTTTTACAAACAGCAAGAAAACGATAAAAAAACCCGGGAAAATTGCATTAAAAATGGCATTTTTCTTATAGAAGTGCCCTACACTGTAAAATTAAAGGACATAGAAAAGTTTATCTTCAAAAAGCTACAACAACGATTGCCGTGAATGTTTTGATTTTAACCTAAAATTAAAACTCCGACTCGGCTTGTAATTATAAAATAGGGAACCCCAATGTTCCGCCCGAAACTCTAACAATATTGAAATTAACACAATCCAACATAAATTGGTATTTCTGTGTTATGTTTACACCAGAACCGTTGATTGAAGTCGGGCCCAATGGTTGGTCGCCTGCCTCGCTCAACGGTAAAGTTGTCGTACTTGGCACAGGCCCTGGCTGTGCGTTTGCCGCAACTGCTAAATCTGTTGCGTAAGGTATAATGCTTACATTAGATAATTTGCCGTAATTTGTACTGCCCATTGGGTCAAGACACGTTAAATCTAATGCATAAGAATAACAGTGGCATCCATCAGCTTCAGGGATGGATTCCGAAGTATAGTAAGGATTTACGTGTGTGAAAAAATCAGCACCCATATTGCCAAGCCGTTTTGTATTCTCATATACCAAATCAACGTGATCCAATGGGTTTACAGCCCATTGAGATGTGTATTTGTTTGTGACCAAGTCTTCCATTCCGCCCTGCAAAGGAGAACCGACTGTGTATACTGAACGTTCATTTTCAAATGTGATATTTCTCACCGCGAAAAACATAGCTTTAACAGCGTGAGAAAATCGCAAATCTATTCTAGGATCACGACGCAATTGCGGAGAGTACAGAATAGGCTGCATTGTTTGAACCTGTTCTATTAAAATATCTCTGGGAGAACACGCCATTCTTTTTCGTTCGTCATTGGATACGATAGCGTAGTTTGCCCACACTTGCACTGATGTTAATTCGGGTTCTACTGTCCCAACAATATCGTTCATTGTCGGAATGTGTCTATATTCCGTATTGGGAGTATTAGAGCTAGGCGATTCTGCGATCAACAATTCATTCCAATCACGAAGCGTAAACGTTATTACCATTTCGTTGTATGGAAGAGCCGCGGTAGGAAGAGCTACACCAGAATCCCGGGAAAAAAAGAACGGCAAAGGCAAATTTAAATACATTTGCTCGGGCTGTCCAGATGTTAGTACACTATTTGGCCAGACTACTGGTACGGAGCCGCCGGGATTTATTTTCGCAGGAAAAACTTGAAAATTTTTACCTGCTATGCCCCCTACGGGGGGTTCACTGGTTAGGTCTATTAAATCAATGCGTTGTCCAATCATTTCGTTGTATGCCGCGTGTTTTCCAGCAGGCACGGTAAACGCTGACCACATATCTAGATGAAAACTATCGAATTCTGAAACAAGTAAATCGTTAAACGTAATGCATACTTTTTTAACAAGATTGTGCATTAGATTTTGACACCATCGCAATCTCAAAGCCGCGGCGTCGGAATGAATCGCGGTGATTGGAGGTATACCAACTCGCAACCATACATTTAACAGGTAATCTCCTGCTCTTGAAATATTCACACTAAACTCTTTTCCAAATCCTGGAGTACCAGATGACGGAGGAAGTATGACAGGCACTACGGTAAACCAAGAAGATTTAACCGTAGTGCGCACAAAATAGGACACTGACGTGTCGCATCCGTATAAATATTTCTCAAGCTCATCGTAAGTTGCCAGATCTATAAAACCAGATGTTATGTTAGAGGTGTTAACGGTGCTCATTTTATTAAAAGCGTAAAACTTTTAATAATCAAATTTTAACTTCGCCATTAAGGGCCTCTGTACATATTCAGCGCTTCGTTAAAAGGCATTTCGGGTTTTCCAAGTCTTTTGTTTACAAGGTTGTGGAAATTCCACAAAAAGGTGAATAAACTTTCTTTATTTTGCAACGCCGCATCTGTATTGGCGTGAGCCATAAATTCCTTGGCGTGTTCGGTACATTCTCTGCATGGCAACAAAAATGGAATGGCCTGTAAAAAACTCTTCATTTTTGCTTTGGCAAATCTAGTCGGAAACATTGGGTAGTTTAACGCCATGGTGTGAAGCATATACCAAAAGTGTGGACCAAACTGAGATGGTTCTCTCTGTGGCTCTATCTGCTCCCAGTTTATTCCTCCTGGCGATGGTTTTTCGCGCACGATCTCTTCATAATTACTTTGGTTCAATCTCGGCAAGAGTTGATCAGCATTATAGTAGTTGGTAGTTATGCCTACGTTTTTCAATGGACAATACATTGTAGATTTATTTATAAATGGGATTATTCTTAATAAATGAAGCAAAGAAAACTGGACGAGTTCCCTTCTTTTTCAGCATATTTTGAACGCTTGATAGACATTGAACGAAAAAGACTGTCTTGCGCTAAAAAACAGACAAATTGTCCTAGATGTTTGAGCTACAACATTTTCAAATTTTTGTTGTGGTCCAACAAATTTAAATGTAATGACTGTGGCCATTCATTTAAAACTGGTAAAATATATTGCGAATAATAAAACTATGGATTTACATTTTAAAAACTATCAAACTATGAATACTATGGCACAGTGTGCAACAAATATGCCACCTCCGTATTGTCTCCGTCCACAATCGGCGATGTACCCAAGAGTAGAAAAATACGAACCGGGTTGGGAAGTTCAACGAAAACAACAACAACAATTATTGGGAACATCTGGATCCAGGCCTTATTGCAGCGCTCTTCCGCGTGATCCGTATTGTCAAGATCGTTAATGTTGTAGTTTTTAAAGAAAAGTTTAAAAACTACAAAAATCGTTGTAGGAGGGGGGATTCCATCATTAGCTGGATCAAAACAAAGATTTCCTTATCGACGACGTAGACGGCGATCCGGACGGCGATCCGGACGGCGATCCGGACGGCGATCGCCGTATACGCCTTGTTCTATTTATACTACGCGCCCGAACCGCGTCTGCGCCACACAACTGTCTCATCGCGCGAGTTAGGCGACCCGATTTACAGTAGTTTCCACAGTGATGCATCCATCTGTCAGCAGGAAGATAGTTTCGCGCAGCCAACGATTCACAGTATTTAAATGTAACGGGTCCTCCGGCACCGCCTCTTATTTTACGTTTGCTTCGGCGTTTAGGACTTCTACGTTTGATTCGGCGTTTAGGACTTCTACGTTTGCTTCGGCGTTTAGGACTTCTACGTTTGCTTCGGCGTTTAGGACTTCTACGTTTTGCTCTGCGACCCCTTGGAGAACGTTTAACACTTCCTCCGGCCCCGCCTCTTATTTTACGTTTGCTTCGACGTTTAGGACGATCAAGTTTTGCTCTGCGACCCCTTGGAGAACGTTTAACACTTCCTCCAGGTCCGGCCCATAAATTTTTACAAGCCCAATATCTCGCAGTTAATTTATCCTTCGCCGTAGAGCAACGATGCCTTGCTCTAAAACTTCTACGCGCCGCATTAGAGTAGTTGTGTCCGTAACCTGTGGCGCCAAAATGAATAATTTTTTCACGTCCTTTCGAACACGCCTTCACAACACGCTTTTTTCCTGGTCTCCAGGATTTCATGGGACTGTTACATCTCATTCTAGATTTAGATCGTTTCATTTATTATACCATTGAGTATAATAATGTTTTTTATGGGCAACGATTCATTTTACCGCACTCGCCCTTTTTTTCAGCGTCAGTTAGGGTATCCATCTGTTTTTTCGTAAAACAAGTTTGTTTAAATCCATCTTTTTGAATTTCACCTTCCGGTTTCCTGCAATTTGGATTGTACGTCCACGCAGGACCGACCTGTTGAGACGAAGGATCTGATTTTTTGGATTTAGCAATTAAAACACCTCCTATAATTATCAAAGACAAACCTACTATTAATATAAACATTTATTTATTACAACATAAAATGACAACACAAGATTCTCAACTGCGCACAAAGTGCTCATTTTGCGTCACTGTTAGACCTCGCTCTGGACTTAAACCTAAGTTTGAAGGAGCATTGGTTAAATGGATTCGTAAGAACATTATCGCTGAGCGACTCGATGGTGCCTATATGGCTATCGAGAAAGAGGGAGAAGCCCGACATGCACATATCCAATTATGGTATGGTAAGAAGATACTACGAGGAAATGTGTGTTCGCCACTCGTAAGGATGGCAGCAACTCATGTCGTGGATTGGGACCCTTTGCAAATAAAGATTCTCCGTGCTGGTGTAAGAATAGCATACAGCGACTGGTATCTTGATTATTTGGAGGATCAACCTGGGAAGGAAGGTGACTTCTTCGAGGTTGTTATTGATGAACCACCGAATTGCACTTCCGAATATTACCCGACAAAGAAAGAACGGGAGACACGGAAAAAAAAGGCAATTCCTTACAAGTCTGGTTTCCGCCGGCTAGAATTATTATACAGAGCGTGGGCACCAGAACATGAATGGGATCCGCCAGATAAGACCTGTGTTGCCCGGTTTTTCAGTGCTATGGTTTTTGCGGATAAAATTCGCCTTGAGAAAGATCCACGTATCGCACGTCAGGAATGCAGCGCTTTCTATTACTGGTTAAAACGCGACGTGCCTGTTAGTCATTACATTTCAAAGAGCGAATTTAAGATTACGAAAAAGCAATAGCAG
>Ga0070754_10002729_pt1 | contig 12800 bp, 22 predicted proteins | sample VirMetDEL_Sep_01_FD_75181 | JGI IMG/M metagenome (GOLD analysis project Ga0070754, IMG submission 75181) | Aqueous microbial communities from the Delaware River and Bay under freshwater to marine salinity gradient to study organic matter... | ecosystem: Environmental > Aquatic > Marine >... | reverse complement strand
TCACAATACTATGCTAATGGATATTCTCTATCTGGAATTAACTCGGACGCAGGTGTCTGGATAGAAACCTATGTCATTCCTCATATACCAATTCAAAAATATTATAGACCAAACTATGAACTTTTATCCGAATTAAAAGACAATGGGTTTTGGGATTCAGAAGATTCGAGAATGAATATGGGTCCGGGTGTTGGAATTGGATATACAGATCCCACAACAAAAGAAGTAAAATCTGGTGTTTCTGGACAATTACTCACTTCAAATGGATCTAATTCAGGACCATATTGGGGACTTATATTAAAACATGGTACTATTCCAGTAAGTACTATTTCTGAAAGTACAACTCCAGCCCCAGTAGTGTTTGATGAACCATTTCCTAACAATTTATATGGTATTCAAACAACAATAAAATCCGCAGAGGGTACTGTAATGGATGCATTTGAAGCATATATTCAAGAAGATTCAGCTGGAGGTTTTAAATGGAAAGTGGCATCGCAAGAAGGTCAGACACATGAAGCTGGAGTTTATTGGCTGGCATATGGAGATTAATTTACAATCACTCTTAAATATGGTAAAATTATATTATGACACCTTTTGATTTTTTACACGCAATTAACACAACTAAAAAAGACATCATGGTAGACGATATTGCAGAAAAGCAATACGTTCCATTTGTTGTCAATCGTAGTCTTTCTTATTTTCCTGACACTGTTCTTCTTGCCAATGAGATGAATTCACGTGCTCACCTTGACAATCGTCTCCAATTTCACTTTCTACTTAACATTATAAGAAAACGCAAACGCTTCTCAAAATGGGCTAAACCCATTCAAGAAAGTGACTTGGAAGTTGTCAAGGAATATTATGGCTACAGTAATGAGAAAGCCCGGCAAGCCTTGACCCTTCTGAATAAAGAACAAATTGATGTATTAAAGAAGAAGGTTTATAAGGGTGGTACTAAAAAGTAGATCTCTTTTTTAGTTCATAATATTTTTTTCACACCTTCGGATATTTTCTTTTTTGCCTCTTCAGACATACGACGACCTTTATTAGCTTTACTAATAGCATCTCTATAAGATTTAATTTTTATAAATACTTTTAGTTATGATATTCATAATGACAACTATAATGAAAAAACAAGTGAGATGGTTTAATGGAAGAAAATAAATTATATGAATGGGATCCGAGCAAAATGCTCGAGGTAACTCTAGCCGAACCAGATGATTTTTTAAAAGTTAAAGAAACGCTAACTCGTATTGGCGTTGCATCTCGTAAAGATAAAAAACTATATCAGAGTTGTCACATACTTCATAAACAAGGTCGTTATTTCATTGTGCATTTTAAGGAGCTTTTTCTCCTTGATGGTAAGAAGTCGAACCTTGAAGAAAATGATATTGCTCGTAGAAATACCATTGCTATTCTATTGAGTGATTGGGGCTTAATTGATGTTGCGGGTGAGAATCCTGAGTTGGTTGCACCTCTTCGTCAAATTAAGATTCTTTCTTTTAAAGAGAAAGATCAGTGGACACTATGTCCCAAGTACAATATTGGAACTAGATAGCTTTCCAATATAAATAATAATGAGTGCGGATAATCCGACTCGCTTTAATCTTGCTTGTAAAAAGGAGATAACTATGACAGGCTTACAAACACTATTTCCCCGTTCATCTTTTGTTGGTTTTGACCATCTATTCAACGAGCTTGAATGGACAGCTAAACACGCAAATGATCACTATCCACCTCATAACATTATTAAAACTGATGAAACAGATTATCTAATTGAACTAGCTATTGCTGGTTTCTCTAAAGATGAATTATCTGTTGAGGTTAAGGATCGTACACTTACCGTAGAGGGTGAACATAAGTCTAGGGGTCGTGAGTTTATTCATCGAGGTATTTCTACCAAGAAGTTTAAGCGTACGTTCCGGCTGTCTGAGCATGTACAAGTGCACGGAGCAAATATTCAGGATGGTATACTTGCAATCGAACTGAAGTATGTCGTACCTGAAAAAATGCGTCCTCGTAAAATCGAAATCGGTCATTGCGAGGGATTAACAAATGACACAACACGTTCTAATACTAAACAGCTACTTAACGAAACCAATTGAAAGTCTACTCGATTGGGTAAAATCTATTCGAGTCTCATATCAAAAATGGAAAATTTTTAACCAGACATACAAAGAACTCAGTTCTTTGTCTGATTATGAATTACGCGATATTGGTATTTCGAGAGGTGATATTTACTCAACTGCAAAAGGCGACTTAGACATGCGCCGATCCGTTCAAATAAATGAAAATTTAAAAGGACGAGTGTAATGTTTTATGTTGAGAGTATTACTATTGGTAACAGTTCTTTTGTCGCCAGAATCTGGGAGAGGATACAAACCTACTGCGAGATTATTGGATACAGTAGAGCAGCATCACACTTAGCATCAATGGGTTTACATAAACAAGCTAAAGAATGTATGATGCAAGTTGCAAAACTGAAATCATAAAAAAATAAAGAGAGGCCTTGGCCTCTCTTTTCTCCTAATATATAATCATGCGAGCGCAAGGGTAAAGCTTGCAAGCAATATAGGAGAATAAAATGGAACTACTCACACTTTGGATGGTAGTCGGTTTTTTACTGGCTGCATATTCAGTTATAGCAAATGATTCTGTACAAACGCTCGGTACATGGATCGCTTCAAATAATGAGCGTTACAACTTTAAAGTACTTTGGTTATCAGCCTCTGCTGTTCTTTTATGGGCACTATGGTATGGCTGGTATGCATACGGAGGTGATATTTCATATGGCCGCCTTAATAAAATTCCGTTTCAAGAAGTTCAATGGTATCATGCTCTAGCACCGGGTATTCTATTGATTCTTACACGTTTCGGTATTCCTGTTTCAACAAGTTTCTTAGTCCTTTCAGCATTTGCTTCAACATTCATTCTTGAAAAAATGCTTATTAAATCTATCATGGGTTATGCTATTGCAGCAGCCGCAGCATATGGTATATGGTATTTTGTAAGTAAATGGCTTGATGAAGCAAAACCAGTAAAAGAAGAGCATAAGAAATACTGGAGAATAGGACAGTGGACAACTACTGGTCTTCTTTGGTGGACTTGGCTTTCTCATGATATGGCGAATATTGCTGTATTCTTACCGAGAGTCATTCCTGTTGATTTAATGATTTTGATTAGTGTTGTCTTTGTCGTCGGTCTGTATTGGATGTTCCGTGAAAACGGTGGTAAGATTCAAAAGATCATATTGGAAAAACATAACACTCGCTATGTTCGAAGTGCTACATTGATCGACTTGTTCTATTGGTTAATCCTTTGGTTCTTTAAAGAGTTGAATGATATTCCAATGTCTACAACATGGGTATTTGTCGGGCTTCTTGCTGGTCGTGAATTGGCTATTGCTTCATTTACGGGTAAAAAGAAAACTAAATCAGTCTTTCCATTAGTAGGAAAAGACTTCATGAAAATGATGGTAGGACTTGCAGCAAGTGTAGGTATCGTAGTAACTATACACAATATTGTATAAATAGGTTCAATAGCTGATCTGCCATGTGTAGAAACAGCATTCGGGGGTGGCTCCGGTCACCCCCAGCATTAAAGTAGATATAATATGTGTGAGCAATTAATTTGAAAAATCTGAGCAAATGTGCCACATTTATTCGTTGTCATGATACACATAATAGAATATATGAATGATTATATTAAATGGTGTAAATTTTTAAGAGATAATACATCTCTTAATTGTTTTACAATACTTGATTATGCATGGTATAATAACAAATACTGGAAACCAGAAGGTTCGTGGCCGTATGGAATGAAAAGAAAATATAAATAAAAGAAAAAAGGATTACACCATGAAATCATTTCACACCTTAAGAGAAGAATTAAGTGGATCACCCCGACCAGTTCCACGTCCTACTGCGGCACCAAAAAATTCACCAAGACCTCAGCCACGACCTACAGCTGCACCAAAAACTTCTGCGCTGCCTCCGCGCCGTGGAATGTCACCTGAAATGAATAGAGATATACGAAAAGATATGCAGAGAAGAAGCCAAACTCCTACACCAAAGGCAACACCAAAAGTGGTACCGCCGAAAATATATAGAGGCAGGACTTCGCCAACACCGTACAATTCAATGAGACAGAATAAATACGGACGTCAAAGTTTGGCAACAGCATAAAGAATGAGTCAGTTACCAAGGTAGCCGACCTATCGAGGTTTTGATGGTTGAACCAGCGAGCAAATCAACCATTTAATACACACACAACACAAAGGAGAATGTCATGAATGAATATATGACAAATATGTGGATCGATGCGATCCAGAATGCTAAGAAAACCTGGATTGATACTTGGGTCAAAGATGAATCAATGAGTAAACCTCTGAATGAGTTCATTAAAGTTCAAACAGAATTTACAAAAGAAGCAGTGAAACAAACCAACGCATTTGCAAATGCGGCTGGTGCAGCTATGGCAAAGGTGATGAAATGAGCCATAAGAACCCATTTGAAATTCGTGCAGAGATGATTAAGTTGGCGAAAGACTATATGGACCAACAGTATCATATGAACGTTCAACTCATGAATGACATGTTTGAGCAAGGTAAGAAGACGTATGAAGAAGTCCAAGATGCATACAAGATGTATTCAATGGAAGAACTCATGGCTAAAGCTAAAGAGATGTATTCATTCGTTTCTACGAAAGACTAAGTCCTTTTAAACTAAAGAAAAAAAAAGTGCGGGAAGAGGTTTAAATTCCCGCACCAATTACTATATAGGTAATATGAGCTATGGAGGATACAGTATGACTCACACACAACACACCTTCGATATCGCCTGGGATTGTGAAATTCAAACCTTTCTTCAATTCCTTCTGGACCATCAATTAAAACTCGAGTCTTTCATTCCTTCCGGTCCTGATGGTAATCCTGAAATTACGGTATCTGGTCCACCACACCAAATCGAAGAATTGGTGTGGTGGACCAAATCGAAGAATTAAAAGCAATAATGTGACTTTGGGGATTTACAATCCCCTTTTTTTAGTTTAAAATGGCTCCAAAGCATGGAGGTTCAATGACTTTTTACACATCCGTAAATCGCTATGGAAATAGCATTCTGTATCGTGGTTATACTGACAATGGTACACCGGTTTCTCATAAATATAAGTTTTCGCCCAAGCTCTATATTCCTGTTAAAACAAAAAGTAAATTCAAATCATTTGACGGGCATAACCTAAAAGAAATTGAATTTGACACAATGGCAAAGGCCCGTGAATACATGGACATGTATGAGGGTACCGATGATATTAAGATCTATGGTACAACCAATTATATCCATCAATTCATTACGCATAAGTTTCCAAACAATATTGAATTTAATATGAACCATATTAACGTGGTCAACTTCGATATTGAGGTTGCATCTGATGATGGTTTTCCAACACCAGAAGAAGCAGCATATCCAATTATTTCGATTGCTCTTAAATCGAGTAAGTCTTCAGTCTATCAAGTCTGGGGACTTGATGATTATGACTCGAGTAAATCTGAGATTGATCTACATGGTAATATGGTTCAATATCATAAATGTGATACTGAGGTCGAGCTTCTTGTTAAGTTTTTAGGATATTGGACAAAGAATTATCCTGATGTGATTACTGGCTGGAACTCTCGTTTCTTTGATATCCCATATCTTATTAATCGTATTCGCTTGCTTGGATCTGAAGAAGCTGTCAAGAAAATATCTCCTTGGAGTATGATCAATGCGCGTAATGTAAAAAAGATGCAAAGAGAACTACCAGCATATGAAATTGTTGGTATTCAACAAGCTGACTATCTTGAACTCTTTCAAAAGTTTGGATACTCGTATGGAAATCAAGAGTCATATAAACTTGATCACATAGCATACGTTGTGCTTGGTGAGCGTAAACTTTCATACGAAGAACATGGTAACCTCTATACATTGTATAAAGAAGATCACCAAAAGTTTATTGACTATAATATTAAAGACGTTCAGTTAGTTGACCGGATCGATCAGAAAATGGGATTGATCTCTCTCGCCCTTACGATGGGATATAGGGGTGGGGTTAACCTATCAGATACATTTGGCACAACATCTATTTGGGAATCAATTATCTATCGTCGTCTTTTGAGTAAAAATATTCAGTCACCCGTTAAACAGATTCAAAAAGTGCCATATGCTATATTTGGCGCAACTGAAACTTCTGTTAAACATCCTGGCTCTGAGGCAAGGACAAAAGGAAAGAGTCATAGTATTGCCGGTGGTTATGTAAAAGATCCACAAGTTGGTGCACATGATTGGGTTGTATCATTTGACTTGAACTCTCTCTATCCTAACATCATTGTTCAACAGAATATTTCACCAGAAACACTGTGTCGAGATCATACAATTCGTTTCAAACAAAGCACAGATTTTTATCTTGAACATGATCGATCAACACAAGTGGATGATACATATTCTGTTTGTGCTTCTGGTGTTCCGTTCATGAAAGATAAGCAGGGTATTATTCCTGAGCTCATTGTAGATTACTATGCTGAACGTACGAGTATCAAAAAGAAAATGCTATCTACTCAATCTGAATATGAAAAAACTAAAGATCCAAAACTGGATGCTCAGATCAATCAGTTGCATAATAATCAGATGGCGATTAAAATTCTGTTGAATTCTCTTTATGGTGCCATGGCCAACAAATACTTCAAGTATTTTGATAACGCTCTTGCTGAGTCTGTGACTCTAACTGGTCAGACCGTAATTCGTTGGGCTGAAAAAGCAATCAATGAAGAAATGAATAATCTGCTTAAAACGAACAAAGACTATGTGATCGCAATCGATACAGACTCAGTATATCTCAACATGAGTGCTCTTGTTAAAAAGTTCAATCCAAAAGATCCAGTCGCATTTCTTGATAAGATATGTCAAGACCATTTTGAAAAAATTCTAAACAAAGCATATGATGAATTTTATTTTGTAATGAATGGTTATACACCTCGAATGGAAATGGCTCGTGAAGTCATTGCTGATCGTGGTATATGGACAGCCAAGAAAAGATATATTCTAAATGTACATAACTCTGAGGGTGTCCAATTCGCTGAACCAAAGCTAAAGATGATGGGTATCGAAGCAATCAAGTCTTCAACACCCGAGTTTGTACGTAAGAAGTTCAAAGAGATCTTTCATATCATGATTTCTGGTACTGAGTCTGATACTCAAAAATTTATTTCTGAATTTAAAAAATCATTCAGTGAACTGCCTCCAGAAGAAGTCGCGTTTCCTCGTGGAGTATCAGAAGTTGATAAGTGGAGTGATAAGCACGACATTTATTCGAAGGGTACTCCAATCCATGTTCGTGGATCTTTACTATATAATCATTATCTAAAAAATCAATCTCTTGAAAAGAAATACGAAGTGATTAAGAATGGTGAGAAGATTAAGTTCGTGTATCTTAAGAAACCAAATGCATTCAAAGAAAACGTAGTATCATTCCCGGGTTATCTTCCTCCAGAATTTAATCTTCATAGTCGAGTGGATTATAACTTGCAGTTTGAAAAAACTTTCCTTGAACCCTTATCGCCTATTCTCAAAGCTCTTGGTTGGAGTGCTGGAGGTGTCGGTGCTAAAGCGTCACTTGACAGTTTCTTTTTTTGAAAAACTGTGGTAGAATATAATATAACAATGGAGTATATACTATGTCTGATTGGGCTAATGATATTCGAATGATGCATCTTAAATATGGTGTGCATGATTGGTTTGAAAATAATAAGCATAATAAAGAACTCATGAAAGAGTATCTTTATTTCCGTCTTAACATGTGTAAAGAAGAACTTGATGAATCTTTTGATGCTATTGAAGCAAAGGATCCCGAAGAAATTGTTGACGGTCTTATTGATCTTTGTGTATTTGCTATTGGCACTCTTGATGTATTCGGAGTTGATGCTAATGAAGCATGGGATCGAGTGTATGAACCGAATATGAATAAAGAACCCGGTGTAAAACCTGGTCGTCCAAATCCGTTTGGGCTTCCGGATTTGATAAAACCTACAAAAGAAACACATGGCTATGACTGGGTAGCGCCTAATCACGAAGATAATCATGGCGATCTCGATCTCGCACTTTAAAAATATTTGGGATAACAAACCTTCTCAACTTGACTTCTCGGATTGGAATCAATTCGAGAAGTTTCTCTGTTTGTTATCACAACGCAAGCTGAAAGGTAAGAAAGATGCTGAACTTATATCACCGGCTACTTATGTTGATAATACAACTCGGGCCAATCGGAATGTCCTTGGTTGGATCGGTTGGACTGCTGTTGATGTTGACAGCGCTGAAATTAATAACGACATAAAAATCTTTGTAAAAAATATCGTAAAAGATAAAAAGTTTATTTGCTATAGTACAGCGAGTAGTACGCTTGAAAATCCTAAGTTTCGACTCGTATTCGAATTGAGTCGGGATGTAGATCCAGATGAAATCCGACATTTTTGGTTTGCGCTTCAATCTGATCTTGGAGACTTAGGTGATAAACAATGTAAAGACTATAGTCGTATGTATTATACACCAGGAGATTATACAAATGCTTACAACTTCTACTTTACTAGTGGTTCTAATCATGGGCATTCTATTGATGTCGATGAGCTTTTAGTAAAATACCCATATGTTCAAAAGAAAGCTTCAAACAATTTCTTTGACCGACTACCCGAAGAAATTCAAAAGCAAGTGATTGATCATCGTAAGTCAAAGATGGAAGCAACTGGCTTTACATGGTCAAGTTATCATGACTGCCCATTTGTAAATAAAAAACTTATACAAGAATATAAATCAATTGCGTATACAGATAATACTGGTCGTTACGCAATGATCTACAAGATCATGGCTTCCATTGCTGTCAACGCAATCAAACGTGAGTATCCAATTACATCTTATGAAATCGCTGACTTGATTCGTCAACTTGATCGTGATACTTCGAATAGATATGAAAATCGACCACTTGAAATTGAAGCTGATCGTGCTCTTGAGTACGCATATAAAAACGCATAGGAAAGAAAATGAAGATACTCATCATGGGTTTGCCAGGATATGTACTTTGAAACTTTGAAAGAAGCAAAGCGTTGGGCAGAAGCTTATGTCGGCTTCACTTTTAAAATGGGTGAACTCATCGCAAGCGCGGAAGGTTAATCATGACATTTGCAAAAGAAGCTCTCAAAAAAGCAATCCATATTGGATACTTCCACGTTCACGGCGATACTATGACATTCTATCGTAAGGATGGATATCGCGCCAAGGATATTAAAGCTCTTGGCGATGTGGTTTATTTCATGTACGTAAAAGGTAGACTATATAAAATTGGTAAGGCTGGAGGAGCCAGCGGTTTCGTAGGTCGAGCTGGTACGTACAATCGCGGTCGGCTTGGTGATGCTACAAATAATCGCATTATTGATGTAATGGAAGATATCCAGCAAAAAGATATTGAAGTTTATTGTGTACAAATTCCTCGTCCTGTGGTAGAATATACTTGTCCAATCACTGGTGAAGTGTATAATATTCCTGTGTCTATACACAAAGACATCGAATCACTATATACTGAAAAGTATCTATCCGAAGATTCAGCAAATGAACTTCCATTTTGTAATCAACTTACATAAGGTGAAATATGAATCAATCTCTACAAATTCTGAAACAAGCGTCTGAAGTCCAACTGAAAAAAGGTAATGACTATCAGAACCCCAACTCACGAGTACGTCAAGCTGACTACTATCCTCGTGGTTGTGCTACTATTCTCGATACAATGGCTGCCAAAGTTCTACGTATGCAGTCTGTTCTCGAAGCAATGGAATCTGATCCAGACTATGAACCAAACTTTGAATCTCTTTAAGACTCTTGTATTGACATTATTAACTACGCATCTTTCTTCGCTGCGTACATGAAAGGTGGTATTGATGGTCAGTCTCCTGATCGTGATTTCCTCAATCGTCCTGTCCGCAAGACGCAAGAGGTAAAGAATGAAGATTGAAGGCTACGTAATGAAAGTTCAAGAGGACTCATCAGGTGAAATGTTTCTTGAGTTTCCTGATGATCTAATGGAAGAAATGGGTTGGAAAGCCGGCGACAATCTCGTTTGGACACCGACTGACCAAGGTTCCTGGCTGCTTGCTAAAGTGGAGACAGAATGAAAATAGGATTTACTTGTTCAACCTTTGATCTTTTACATGCTGGACACATCTCGATGCTTCGAGAGGCCAAGGAGCAATGTGATTACCTTATCTGTGGACTACAGGTAGATCCATCCCTCGATCGCCCTGAAAAGAACTCTCCGGTACAGACACTAGTGGAACGATACACTCAACTTGTTGCAGTCAAATATGTAGACGAAGTCATAGCATATCAGACTGAATCAGACTTACTCGATATTCTGTCTATGTATCATATCGATGTTCGGATCCTTGGTGAAGAGTATCGTGAGAAAGACTTCACTGGAAAAGACATATGCCGTAAGAGAGGTATCGACCTACACTTTAACAAACGAGACCATAGGTTTAGCTCCTCTGGTCTACGAGCACGGGTGGCAGATCGAGAAAAAAAGTGCAAATAATGTGAAAAAAGTGCGGCCTACTGGTTTAAATTCCCAAAATGATTACTATATCTATACTATACGGAATGGAAAAGGATACACCATGAAATTCGCAATCTACCAGATCAGCCTCACCGACGCCGAAATCGACCTGATCAACTCGACTGGTGATTTTAACTCTGTCCCGAAGAAAGCAGCTTCTTTGAAGATGGAGTTTGCTAATGATGAGATTGGTGGTCTTGCATATGACGCAATGGAAGCTGGTTACTACACTCACGTAGCAAACATTGAAGCCAATGATCTGAACGGTGTTTTCGAAATTGGTAACATCGGCCCTGAAGAAAACATCGAGCGTCTTGCTCCCATGCATTCTCTTTCGGTTGGCGATGTGATCGTTGACGAAGAAGGTCAATGCAATGTTGTTGCTGAATTCGGTTTCGTGGCTTTTAGCTTTCGTCCTCAGTTGGCAGCATAAGGGAGTCTTACAGAATGGACTATATAGCTGTACTAAAGTTTTGAAATGATCGAGAAAGCTAACATCCTTAGTAATAGTCAGTGTGTTCTTGCCTTTGGAGAAGAAGATGAAACGAAAGATCAAAGTGCCTAAAGAACGTAATGCAGCAGTAATGGCTCTGATTGTTAGAGCTGGTGCAGGTTCCGGTAAGCACGGTAAAACAAAAAAAGCAGAACGTAGAGCTGCTAAGATGACTCTACAAAAAAACATCGTGGGCCGTTAGCTGAGTTGAAGCAGTTGATATGACTGCTGGTGAGATTGAAGCTTATCGTTATCGTTATGATAATGAAGAAGATCGTAAGGATTGGGGATAATCCAGTAAAAGTTTTACCGGTAAAAATGGTGGAGAATATTTTACATACCGTTCAAAAAAGAATTTACAACTTTTAAATAATATGGTAGAATAACTTTATATTATTAAGCGAGGTAGTATATGAAATATGACTCTGGCAAAGATCGTATTAATCTGGTTCCACCCGATGTAATACGAGCCGTTTCAAAAGTGTTTGCTTTTGGTGCAGACAAGTACGGTGAAAATAACTGGCGTGATGACATGGTCAACACGTCATATGTTCGTACATATAATTCAATTCAACGTCATTTGCTTGATTGGCTTGAGGGTATTAATGATGATCCTGAGTCTGGTCTACCTCACCTTGATCATGCTTTGACTCAAATGATGATCTTAAGAATGCAAACAATCTATAGTCCTGATGAAATGGATGATCGATATAAGGGACCAAATAAACAATGAAAATCATTGCCAAAAAACTAAAACTGAATAGTATAAATGACATCCGTGAATTCTTTATTGGCGAACTTGCTGATGAAGAATTCACTATTGATAAAACCGGCCAAAAAACCATTGAAATGATCGGCGCTTCTTTTATTGCTGATGAGCCGGCAATCTTTGGTACTCCGAATGAAGAGTATATTAATAAAGAACTTGAATGGTATCAGTCCCAATCAACAAATATTTATGATATTAATAAAGAGTCTGGTGCTGATGCTCCTGCTGCTTGGAAGTATGCTGCAGATAAACATGGTAATATCAATTCTAACTATGGCCTTCTTGTTTTTTCTGAAAAGTACTTCAGACAATTTTATGCAGCCTTTAATGAGCTATCGGCTAATCCTGACAGCCGTCGTGCTCAAATGATTTACAACCGTCCTTCTATCTGGGTTGAATTCAATGAAGGTGGCAAATCAGATTACATATGCACAAATGCTCAAACATTTTATATTCGAGATGGATTACTTCATATGGTTTCTCAGATGAGAAGCAACGATTGCATTTTTGGTTACAAGAATGATTATGCTTGGGCGCAGTATTTGATGGATAAATTTGTAGCACGATGGAATAGTGAGGCTGTTTATAATAATCATCCAGAAATTCAGAAAGGTCAACTCATTTGGCAGGTAATGAATTTGCACGTATATTCTAGGCATTTTCACCTTGTCAAATAAATGGGATAAACGTTACCTTAGACTTGCTCGAGAAGTCAGCACATGGTCTAAGGATCCATCATCAAAGATTGGTGCAGTCGCTGTTGGATCTAAAGGCCAAGTCTTGGCTCAAGGATACAACGGCTTTTGTCGTGGCATTAAAGACAGAGATGATCGATACAATAATCGAGAAACAAAATATAAGTTTATTGTTCATGCTGAACAGAACTTAATTTATAATGCTACATATAATGGT
>Ga0070754_10002726_pt1 | contig 12805 bp, 12 predicted proteins | sample VirMetDEL_Sep_01_FD_75181 | JGI IMG/M metagenome (GOLD analysis project Ga0070754, IMG submission 75181) | Aqueous microbial communities from the Delaware River and Bay under freshwater to marine salinity gradient to study organic matter... | ecosystem: Environmental > Aquatic > Marine >... | reverse complement strand
TACCGAGCGACGGCAACAGGCAAACCAGGACGAAACACAGCGATTTCAGCAGCGGCTGTCGAAGCGGACCATTTCGGCGAGCGCGCGGCTCGTCCTTCGTACGCTGTGTGGGGTTAGGCTTCGGCAGGACCGGCTTGCGACGAATGGCTGACTCGTCGAGCGACATTGGCGCATCCAGACGAATATGCGTGGCACGACACATGCGCCCGGCCTTGTCCCGTTCGCTCAGATACAACACCCGGTCGCCCTGCACGGGTCGGCGGCCACCGCGCATGGCCGAGATATGCACGAAGATGTCGTCACCGCCCTGCTCAGGCCGGATAAAGCCAAATCCTTTCTGATCGTTCCAGCTTTTCAGCCGACCACGTAATTCCATGATGGAAAGGCTCGATGACAAAGGTCCAGCATTCTAGCGGGCGTTTGTCCGGCGGCAATGGTTCGCGCCGTTCGGACTACTGCCCGAATTGATATCGACGGCTCAGGAAATTCAGCAGCAACTCGTTGACCCGTTCAGGCTGCTCGTTCTGTATCCAGTGACCGCAGTCGCTCAGTAGGTGCTGCTCAAGATCCGGCACCCAGGTAGGCATCTTCTGCAACGTGTGCGCTTCGAGCGTTCCGACCGGGTCCTTATCACCCAGCAGAAACAGCGCCGGTTGTTCAACCCTGCGCTCGGCGAGCGGTGCGGTCCGCTCCCAGTTGCGCTGGAAGTTGCGGTACCAGTTGAGCGCCCCTCGAAAGCCACGCCCCTCGAAGGTGCGTTCATATACCTCAAAGGCGTCAGGACCGCACCATGTCGGAGGCATGCCGGGGTCCTGCATTCCAAAGTAAAGGGAGCTGTCGGCCGGCTTGTTCTGCAGGAAGAAATCCTTGGGCACGGCCGCCGAGGTGTTGTGCATCATCATTCGCAAAGTCCGCGGAATATCCTGATCCAGCTCCGTCTCGGCGACACCGGGTTGCTGGAAATAAAGGATGTAGTTGAAGCGGTCAGCGAACTGGCTGCGGATGATTTCGATGGCAGGCTTTTTCGGGCGCCCGCCGTAAGGGACGGCCATCGCGGCAACTGCACGGACTCGCAGAGGCTCGAGTAACGCCAGGTGCCAGGCAATGGGGGCGCCCCAGTCGTGACCAACTACCGCCACCGAGCGATGATCGAGCAGATCCATCGCGGCCTGAATGTCGCCACACACGGTAATCAAGTCATAAGCGGCTGTTTCGTCAGGGGCACTGGTGCGCCCATAGCCGCGCATTTCCGGCACCAGGACGCGGTAGCCCGCCTCGGCAAGAGCACGCATCTGATGGCGCCACGAATACCAACTCTCCGGGAAGCCGTGCAGCAGCCAGACCACCGGCCCTTGTTCCGGCCCTGCACTGTAGACGCTTAGCGTGATGCCGTTGGTCTGCAGCAATTGATGTTCGTAAGCGTTCACGGGGGCGCTCCTTCAGCAATCAGCTTTTCAGCGCGCTCAGCCCGTTGCGGTACTCCAGTCGATCAGGCTGAACTGCCAGGTCGCCAGGATGATGATGCCGAAGATGATTCGATACCAGGCAAATGCCGCATAGCTATGGTTGCCTATAAATTTCAGTAGTGCCCGAACCGCCAGCATCGCGAAGATGAACGAGGTGACGAAGCCGATCGCAAACACCGGAAAGTCGCTCGGCTGAAACAGCTCGCGGTATTTATAGCCCGAGTAGACCGCCGCGCCGACCATGGTCGGCATCGCCAGGAAGAAGGAAAACTCGGTGGCCGCTTTGCGAGACAGTCCGAACAACAACCCGCCGATGATGGTGGCCCCGGAACGCGACGTGCCCGGAATAAGCGCCAAGCATTGGGCGCAACCCACCTTCAGCGCGTGGGTCCAGTGCATGTCGTCGACGGTCTCTGCCTGGACGCGGTGCTGACGCTTTTCCGCCCAGAGCATGACCACGCCACCAATAACCAGCGCAGTCGCCACAGTAATCGGATTGAACAAGTATTCGTGAATCAGATCTGCAAAAGTCACTCCGAGTACCACAGCGGGAAAGAACGCCACCAGCAGATTGCCGGTGAACTTTTGCGCCTGTCTTTCCTTGGGCAACCCAATCACCACGTCGAAAATCTTGCGCCGGTACTCCCACACCACAGCCAAGATCGCGCCCAGCTGGATGATGATGTTGAAAGCCAGTGCCCGCTCGCCGCCAAAGCCGATCAGGTCGGCAACGATGATCTGGTGTCCCGTACTGGAAATGGGGAGAAATTCAGTGATGCCTTCTACCACACCTAGAATCAATGCCTGGAAGGCAATCCAAAGATCCATCTAATCCCCATCAGCGGTGCAAACCACCGCGCTTGAATATGCAACCAAGGTATATGCCAGACAGCCATCTGAGCGCTGTTCTGACTCGCTTGTACCAATTAAATTCACTGCCTCGAAGCTGGCACTCTCATCTTTTATCGAGATCTGCCGAAACGCTATTCGATGGCGTATGAAAACAATCGCTGCCATATGAAAAACCCCAGGGCAGACCATGACGCCAGGCTCCAGCCCCGACACCACCTTACAAAAATAATGAAGATAAAGCCTCAACAGGAGCTCACAAGCCAATGAATCTGCTGCGAAATTTCCCGATCAGTAAACGCCTCTGGCTGATTCCGGTGGTAGCAGTCGCCATGCTATTCATCCTCGGCCTGTTGATGATTCAGCAAGTACGGACTGACCTGTACAAGGGCAAGCAGGTCATGACCCAAAACATCGTCGAGACGGCCAACGGCATTCTCGACTATTACCAGCAGCTCGAAGCCAGCGGGACCCTGAGTACCGCCGAGGCGCAAAAGGCCGCCATGGACCAGATCCGCGTGCTGCGCTACGGCCAGAACGATTATTTCTGGATCAACGACATGACGCCGACGATGCTCATGCACCCCATGAAGCCGGAACTGGAAGGTCAAAACCTATCCAATCTTAAAGATCCGAACGGCAAGGCGCTGTTCAACGAGATGGTCAAAATAGCCCGACTGCAGGGCGCAGGTCTGGTGGATTACCAATGGTCCAAACCAGGCGCAAAGGACCCCGTACCGAAGATTTCCTACGTTGAGCTGTTCAAGCCCTGGGGCTGGATCATCGGCACAGGCATCTATGTCGACGACGTGGAAGCGGAATTCCGGAATTACCTGGTTCGCTTCTCCATCATCGGGCTGGCTATCGCCGCGCTGATGGCCGTGCTGGTCGCCATTCTCATTCGTAGCATCACCCAGCCGTTGCGCCACTCCATGCAGGCTATGGCCAACATCGCCAGCGGCGAAGCCGATCTCACACGCAACCTCGACGTCTCGGGAAATGACGAACTGACGACCCTGAGCCGCGACTTCAACACCTTTATTCAGAAGCTCCGTACGGTTATCGGTCAGCTGTTCGAAACTGCTGGATCGCTGGAGCAATCCTCCAATGCCCTCGGCGGGCTTGCCGGACAAGCGCACAAGCAGAGCCAGCAGCAATCGCAGCAAATGGAACTGGTGGCAACGGCCATCAACGAAGTGACTTATGCGGTACAGGAAGTGGCGAAGAATGCCGAGCATGCTTCCAGCGAGGTCGGAGAAGCCGAAAGCCAGGCAGGTCATGGCCAGCGCAGCATCGCAACCAGCCTGCAACAGATCGGTGAGCTGTCGACTACCATCGGCGAAGCTGTCGGCGTGATTCAATCGCTGGCAGATGAAACCACCAAGATCGGCTCGGTCCTTGAGGTGATCGGTTCGATTGCCGACCAAACTAATCTCCTGGCACTAAACGCAGCGATTGAGGCGGCGCGTGCTGGTGAGCAAGGTCGTGGTTTCGACGTCGTGGCTGACGAAGTCCGCCTGCTGGCGCAGCGCACACAGCAGTCGACCGCGGAAATTCATACGATGATCGAACGCTTGCAGAAGAATTCCGGTGCGGCGGTCACCGTCATCATGGAAAGTAGTCGAGCTTCGCAAGCCACTGTCGAACAAGCCAGCCAGGCAGGTGAAAGCCTGGGTCAGATCGCACAGGCACTGCGCACCCTGTCGGGCCTCAACGCCTCGATTGCCAGCGCTACGCTGCAGCAGGCCCACGTGGTCGAAGACATCAATCAGAACGTAACTCAGGCAGCCGGACTGGCACAGGAGAGTACCCTTGCCGCGGAGCAATCGAGCGCAGCTGGCGATCAGCTGGGGGAACTGGCCGAACAGTTGAATAGGCTGCTCCGGCAGTTCAAGGTGTGACGGCGTAGTCGATGCCACTCAGCGTTCGGTAGTTGGCAGTTATAAACAAAATTAAATGGCCGGGTGCTTAAAGCCCCGGCCATTTTTTTCATCTCAGCGATAGCTTTCTCGCCACGCCGAGACAACTCCGCCGGTTGTTTAATGTTGCTCCAAACGACTGGAAAGATCGCACCGCGCCAGCAAAATCGCGGCATGCGCCACAGGATTGATGACGAACAGAAGCACACCCAGTGTTATACCTTCGACTAATTGTAAAAATACTTAAGGATGACGAACTCTCAATGTGACTTATCAGTCCTCTGTGTACATCAATGGAATGTAAGGCCAACGCCGGCAGCCTGGCGGCAAGGCTCAATCCGATTCCTTGGGTATCACACAGAGAGACATGCCCCATGAACAGCCCTCTTCGCTTCAACGACGCCCTTCTCATCACTGATCGCGCGTTCAAGCCCTTCCAGTGCGTCGCCTGGACCCTTCTTGAAGGCGATGGTGAGCTCAGCATCACCGTTGTAGATGGCAGCGAATCCCGTGCCGTTGGCCATTGCAAACTTTCTAGCAGCGTCTATTCCGATCCGGTCAAGCTTGGCCAGTCACTGGAGAAAGCCCGCGCCGACCTGAGCCGTCAGGGCGTCGACCTCGCCCCATGGCACATGCCGGAATGAACGCGCCAGCTTATGAATGAGTAATGGCCCGGTTGCGCAAGCACCGGGCTTTTTCGTTTGCGACTCGAATCCAGCCCGCATCCTGGTTCCGCTTTCAGACTGATCCATTCGCTTGTTTTACGGTCCCAGCAATAAGTGGATAAACAGGAGCGAGCCATGAAAGGTGCAGAAGCCTACGTTAATGATCAGTGGCACAGCAGCGGACTGGCAAACTTGCCGGAGGGTGTCGAAGGGCATTGCATCACGCTGAAGTTCATCATTCCACGAGATGCTCAGTTCACCGGGCTGATCACGCATGTCTGTGAAGTGGCTCAACAGAGATTGCGCGAGCACTACCAAGGCCGTCGGATAACGCACAAGCCCGTCGTGGGGTCGGTCGTAGGTGATGGCAGTGGCGATGGCATCGACCTCGTCTTCAACGTCGCGCCAGCCGATGGGATGGCTTCTCGCAACACCGCGGAGTGATGACCATGACCGCCCAGCACCTCGCACTAGATGAAGCCATGCGCATCAGCGAGATGGCCTTTCTACCCAGCCATGCAACCGCCAAGGCAAATACCGAAGATGCCAGCTTTTCGCTGCGTGTAGTCAACGCGGCGGGTGATGAGCTCCTGGCAATTTCCCACATCGCTCGTTCTCAATACGTCGATCCTGCTCACCTTGCTGGGCTGCTGGAGAAAGCGCGCCTGCAGCTGAGCAAGGATGGCGTACCGCTGAGCGCCTGGTCCATGCCGGCGCAACCGGGCATATCGGGATGAATGGCCGAATGATCGACTTTCGCTAAAGAGGCCAGCATGACTCCCTTTGATTGGCAGCGCATGCTGCTGGACGATATTCCGCTGCTGTTCCTCGCTGAAGTGGCGCTGCGTGCACTCTTCGCCTTCGTTGGGGTATTTCTGTTCCTGAAGGTCAGCGGGCGCCGCGGCATTAGGCAGCTATCGCTATTCGAGCTGGTGGTGATTCTGACGCTGGGATCGGCAGCCGGTGACGTGTCTTTCTACGAGGATGTGCCGCTGCTTCCGATCGCAGCGGTTTTCGTCACCCTGCTTTTACTCTATAGGCTGACAGTCCTGGCGATGACCCATAGCGAGCGACTCTCCAACTGGATGGAGGGCAAGCCGGTTACGATCATCAAGGATGGGTTGTATGAGCTGAACAGTCTGGACAGACTGAACATTTCGTCCGACGAGTTCTTCATGGAGCTGCGCCAGCAAGGCGTTGAGCATTTGGGTCAGATCCGCCTCGGCATTCTTGAAACCGATGGCGATGTCAGTCTCTTTTTCAACGATTCTGAAGCGGTACGACCCGGACTTCCGGTACTGCCGAAAGAACATCGGCCGCTATACCGACAGGCACCTTCCAGCGGTCTATATGCGTGTACGCGTTGTGGTTTACCAAGCGTAATCGAGAGTCAGCAGACGGCCACTTGCCCTCGCTGCGGTAATCAGCAATGGGCCAAAGCGTTAAGCCATCCCCGAGCTCGCTGATATGCGGCGCGAACGGCCGCCGTTCACATAGGTCATTAAAGAGACGGGCGCCGCGCTGACCGCGACTGCCCTTTTTATTCTGCGACCTAGGAGCGTTCATATGATAGGCGACTACTCCTCGATAAATGATCATTTGGAAACTGCGCGACATCTCGCCAATACGGCTGAAACCAAAGCGGACCCTGCCATCTATCGCGAGGCGATCGATGAGCTGGTTGCGGCGATACGGCTGTTGATGCGTAACAGCCCGGAGAGTGAAAACTGACCGCCATCGGTACCAAGCACGGAGTCGCGTTGCGACGACTACCCAGGCGTCGCAAGACCGAGGGATTGCTTGCGCTATCACGTGGCATATTGGCGTCGCGATGCTTTCCATGAGGGGCTTCACATGCTGATCGACCAGAGCGTTAGCGGTGAGCCCCACCGCCCCATGGCAGAAGGTATTCGTCCAGTGCCGGAGGAGGAGCGATCCGATACCGGCACGGCTTTTTGTCCGGCGCTTCCTGCTGATCTGCACTATGTCGATGACACTGGTCCCGGCATTAGCCGCCGGATACTGAGAGGCAAGTTCGCCTACTTTCTTCCAAACGGAGAACGTATTCGCGATACAGCGGACATCTCGCGAATCAACAAGTTGGCCATCCCCCCGGCCTATACCGACGTATGGATTTGTCTCGATCCCATGGGTCACATGCAGGCAACCGGGCGAGACGCACGCGGCCGTAAACAATACCGCTACCACCCACGCTGGCGAGAGATTCGAGACAGCGACAAGTACGAGCGTATCCTGTCGTTCGGCGCATCGTTGCCCAAGCTGCGCGCGCGTCTGGAGCAGAGCCTGGCGCTGCGTGGAATGCCACGAGAGAAAGTCATGGCGCTGGTTGTACAGCTGCTGGAGTCGACGTTGATTCGCGTTGGCAATTCACGCTACGCGCGCGAAAACCGCTCCTATGGCCTGACCACGCTACGCACACGCCACGTGGATGTACGCGGTACTGCGATTCGCTTTCAGTTTCGAGGCAAAAGCGGCGTGGAACATCAGGTCACGCTGAAAAACCAGCGCCTGGCGCGCATCATGCGGCGCTGTATGGAACTGCCTGGGCAGCATCTGTTTCAGTATCTGGACGAAAACAACCAGCGCCATGCCGTGAGTTCCAGCGACGTAAACCAGTTTCTTCGCGAAATGACCGGCGGCGACTTTACCGCCAAGGATTATCGCACCTGGGCAGGCAGTGCCCTGGCACTGGAATATCTGCGTAAGCATGAGTGGCAACCAGAGGCAGTCGCTCGCCGCAACCTGGTCGAAACAGTCAAGGACGTGTCCCGCCAGCTGGGTAACACCCCAGCGGTCTGTCGCCAATGCTACATCCACCCCGACGTCCTCGACGCGTTTGCGTCGGGCGAGCTCGCAAGATTGCCAAAGGCGAGAAAGCGCAAATGGATGAGCAGTGAGGAGGTCGCGCTGTTGAATTTTCTGACTGAACGTAGTCCGGCCTAACGACAAACGGCCTATAGGTAGAGCGTCACTCGGTTGCGGCCCGCCGATTTCGACGCATAGAGCGCGCTGTCAGCCCGTTCGATCAGTTGCGCATAGCCGCTCGTAGGCAGACTGAGATCGGCGATACCGAAGCTGATGGTAAAGCGAATGTTGTGGTTCTCGTGGTTCACTTCATAAGCTTCGGCGGACTGCCGCAGCCGTTCGGCAAACATCACCGCACCCTCACTGTCGGTATCTGGCAGCAGGACCACGAATTCTTCACCGCCATAACGCCCCGCGACGTCGGCGCCCCGCATGTTCTGCCGGATAAGATTGGCGGTTTGCTGAATCACGGCATCACCGGCCTGATGGCCATATTTATCATTGATCTTCTTGAAATGATCTATGTCGAACATCACCAGCGCTGCGTTGCTGTCGTAACGACGGTGCCGGGCATAATCCTGACGCAGTATTTCTTCCCAATGGCCTCGGTTGAACAGGCCTGTGAGGCGATCGGTACTGGATAGTCGCCGCAGCTCCTGGTTTGCCGCCTGCAGCTGGCGGCGGTTGGTTGCCACGTCGGTCACATCGTAGATAATCAAGCAGATCTGCTCGATGCTGCCATTGAGTCCCTTCAACGGCAGCAGCGTGGTGTTCTGATACATGAAGTCTTCCAACCCGGTGATCGGCTGGTAGTTCTTGAATCGCAGCAGGTACGGACGCTGCTCCCAGATGGTGGAGGATGGAGTACCGAGCGTCGCGACGTTTTCCACCTTGCGCCGAAACCAATGCTCGTCCACTTCAGGGAACAGCTCAAAGAAAGACTTTTTATGCGCATCTTCAGGCAACCGCCCGGAGCGATTCTCCATGAAGGTGTTCCATACATCGACGCGGTAGTCGCGATCTAGCACCACGACGCCAACGTCGATGCTTTGGACAATCGCCAGCAGCCAGTGAAGCTCCAGATTGATCGAGTCGGACATGCTCAGTTCATCATGTGGGCAAGTTTGCGAGACAGCAGCTCAACCGAATCCTCGGTGAACAGCAACAACAGATCGAAATGGATATCGTGGCCTTCCAGGCTGTAGCTGATTTCCACCGCAAGGGTGCTTTGCCAGCGTTGCCGGTTGAGACGGATGAGCTCGATGATCGAGGCATGCTGCCCCAGCACCTGCGGATGCCCCAGCGAAAACATCACATCGATCTGCTCGGCGATCCCGCTCAAGCATGCACTGATCAACAGACTCGACAGATCGAGCAGCATTTCCAGCTCGCGATAATCATCGGCGTGCATCAGACGCGCCATATCGGCCACTTCCGAATCGTGGAAGATGAGCAGTGCCTCGCCGGAAATGCCGCCCCCGATATAGCCCTGGCAAACCGCGGTGAGCTTGTCGCCCTGGGCTGCATCGGCGAGCGCCATATGCAGCTCACTGGCTTCAAGAATATTCACGTTAGGCACGGGAAGCTGCACGAAGACCCCAAGAACCTTGGCGAGCAACGCCGCCGCACGTCCCATCGCGACGTTCACCACCTCGCTAAAGGCATCGCGAAAGACGATTGGCCCTGCCTCCCGCTCGCCGAGCATCGATAACTCGCTGCCCATCAGCCCGAGGCCCGCCAACGTTTGTCGCAGATGCACGGGATCGGCGGGCTTGCGGATGAATGCCAGCGCGCCCAGCTCCAACACGCGTCGTACGGCCTCTTCCTGGATATCTGCCGATATGACGATGACCTTGCAATCGAGATGGTCATCACGAATCACCGCTAGGACCTGATAGCCGTCCATATCAGGCATCGTGAGATCGAGCAGCAACACGTCGATGCCGCCTTTACGAATACGCTCGAGCGCCTCGTGGCCGCTTGCCGCCTGGTGAATGTTCAGCGGCCAGGCAGCCGGAAGCGCACGCAGCACTTGCTTGCGCGCCAGGCTCGAATCATCGCAAATCAACAGGGAAACGGCAGACATGCAGCGCTCGCTCAGTTATCCAGGTCCCCGGAACCCGGACAGCTTATCCCAGCGAGCAAGCGCTGTGGTGGTGGCGCCGAACAAATAGTGGCCTTTTGCCAAAAATTTATCAGGAGCGCCCGCAGCTTGGGCCGTTGCGGCCTTTGCAGCTTTAGTAGTAGGCGTTATCCCGATTGGTATGGTCCGTCACGTCACGCACACCTTTGAGCTCCGGGATACGCTCTAAAAGCGTCTTTTCTATTCCTTCTTTGAGCGTCACGTCGGCTTGGCCACAGCCCTGACAACCGCCACCGAACTGCAACACCGCCACGCCCTCCTCGACCACGTCGATCAGCGTGACCTGACCAGCATGACTGGCTAGCCCAGGGTTGATTTCAGTCTGAAGGTAATAATTGATGCGCTCATTCAACGGGCTGTCTTCGTTAACCATCGGCACCTTGGCATTCGGTGCCTTGATGGTCAGCTGGCCGCCCATGCGGTCAGTGGCGTAATCGACCAGCGCGTCTTCCAGAAAGGGCTCGCTGACGCCATCGATCCAAGCGGTAAAGTCCTTTAGCGCGATAGCAATGTCGTCCGGCTTTTCTTCACCGGGTTTGCAGTAGGCAATGCAGGTTTCCGCATAGGGTGTGCCGGGCTGAGTGATGAAGACCCGGATGCCGATGCCCTTGGTGTTCTGCTTCTCAAGCAGATCGGCCAAGTAATCGTGTGCAGCTTCGGTAATGATAATGGCGCTCATGGGAACTCCTTTCAGACATGGGAGGCAGTGTACGCCAACCATTGCGCCGGATAAAGTCCTAGTGTTTTAGTAGGGAATACAGGATTGTTCATGCGACACATCGCCGCGAACATGAGCGCCCTTCATGTAAAGCCGGGTGGCGATCAAAAAGCATGCAGCTTTGCTATCATTCGCGACCTCGCAAACCAGCTTTCAGGTAGTCCCCATGCTCGACCGCAACGCCCGTCTCCAGGCACTCCAGCAGGCGCTCAAGAAGCGCATCCTGATTCTCGACGGCGGCATGGGGACCATGATCCAGAGCTATAAACTGGATGAGTCCGACTACCGTGGCGAGCGCTTCGCCGACTGGCCGCAGGATCTCAAAGGCAACAACGACCTGCTGATCCTCACCCGCCCAGACGCTATCAGCGCCATCGAAAAAGCCTACTTCGACGCCGGCGCCGATATCGTCGAAACCAACACTTTCAACGCCACCCGCGTTTCGCAGGCCGATTACGGCATGGAAGAGTTGGTCTATGAATTGAACGTCGAAGGCGCCCGCCTCGCCCGGCAGGCCGCCGACGCCAAGACGGCCGAAACGCCTGATCGCCCGCGTTTCGTCGCTGGCGTACTAGGCCCGACCAGCCGCACCTGCTCGCTTTCACCGGACGTGAACAACCCAGGCTATCGCAACGTCACTTTCGATGAACTGGTGGAGAACTACACCGAAGCCACCCGCGGCCTGATCGAAGGTGGCGCGGATATGATTTTGATCGAGACCATCTTTGACACGCTGAACGCGAAAGCCGCCATCTTCGCCGTGCAGGAAGTGTTCGAAGAAATCGGTTTCGAACTACCAATCATGATCTCCGGGACTATCACCGACGCCTCTGGTCGCACGCTGTCCGGCCAGACCACCGAGGCGTTCTGGAACTCTGTGCGCCACGCCAAGCCTATCTCAGTCGGCTTGAACTGCGCCCTCGGCGCCAAGGAGCTGCGGCCCTACCTGGAAGAGCTGTCGAACAAGGCTGAAACCAATGTATCGGCGCACCCCAATGCCGGCCTGCCAAACGCCTTCGGTGAGTACGACGAAAGCCCGGCAGAAATGGCCGCGGTGGTGGAAGAGTTCGCAGCGGCGGGCTTCCTCAATATCGTAGGCGGTTGCTGCGGCACGACGCCGGCGCACATCGAGGCGATTGCCAAGGCAGTCGCCAAATACGCACCACGAGCGCTTCCCGATATTTCCAAGGCTTGCCGCCTGTCGGGTCTCGAGCCCTTCACCATCGATCGCAATTCCCTATTCGTCAACGTCGGCGAACGCACCAACATCACCGGTTCCGCCCGGTTCGCCCGGTTGATCCGCGAGGACAACTACACCGAAGCTCTTGAAGTCGCTCTGCAGCAGGTGGAAGCCGGCGCCCAGGTGATCGACATCAACATGGACGAGGGCATGCTGGATTCGAAGAAGGCCATGGTGACCTTTCTCAATCTGATCGCCGGCGAGCCCGACATCTCCCGCGTGCCGATCATGATCGACTCCTCGAAGTGGGAAGTGATCGAAGCGGGTCTCAAGTGCATCCAGGGCAAGGGCATCGTCAACTCGATCTCGATGAAGGAAGGCGTCGAGCAGTTCAAGCAGCACGCCCGGCTGTGCAAGCGCTACGGCGCAGCAGTCGTGGTGATGGCCTTCGACGAAGCCGGCCAGGCCGATACCGCCGAGCGCAAGCGCGAGATCTGTAAGCGCAGCTACGACATCCTGGTCGACGAAGTCGGCTTCCCGCCGGAAGACATCATCTTCGACCCGAACATCTTTGCCATCGCCACGGGGATCGAAGAGCACAACAACTATGCCGTGGACTTCATCGAAGCCTGCGCGTATATCCGCGACAACCTTCCCTACGCGCTGACTTCAGGCGGGGTTTCCAATGTGTCGTTCTCGTTCCGCGGCAACAACCCGGTGCGCGAGGCGATCCACTCGGTATTCCTCTACTACGCCATCCAGAACGGCCTGACCATGGGCATCGTCAATGCCGGCCAGCTGGAGATCTACGACGAGATTCCGAAGAAGCTACGCGATGCGGTCGAAGATGTGGTGCTCAACCGCACGCCCAACGGCACCGAAGCGCTGCTCGCAATCGCCGATGAGTTCAAGGGGGACGGCAGCGTCAAGGAAGCGGAAACCGAAGAATGGCGCAGCTGGGATGTGGTCGAGCGACTCAAGCACGCGCTGGTGAAGGGCATCACCACGCATATCGTCCAGGACACCGAAGAATTCCGCC
>Ga0070754_10002720_pt1 | contig 12829 bp, 28 predicted proteins | sample VirMetDEL_Sep_01_FD_75181 | JGI IMG/M metagenome (GOLD analysis project Ga0070754, IMG submission 75181) | Aqueous microbial communities from the Delaware River and Bay under freshwater to marine salinity gradient to study organic matter... | ecosystem: Environmental > Aquatic > Marine >... | reverse complement strand
TTCACTAGAATTGCTTTTAATAGCCATTTTTCTATAAATTTAAAGGGTTAGTTTCTTGATACACGTCGTTCTCTTGTTCCCACGCTTCTGCTTGCATCATATTCTTTTCATGGTCTGAATATTGAGGCGATTCAAAGTGAGGATTTTCTTCTTCAATAGGAGTATGATCTATAGCGTCTTGAGATCTTAAATCAGCTCTATTATGAAATTCTTCTCCCGCTGTAGGAATACTAGTTTGATTAGGGTCTACTGTAGGAGTATCATCTACAAATGTAAAAGACATTTTCTTTACTTTACGGGCTTTTTTACCTTTAAGTGCAGGATGTTTAAACATTTGAACTACTTCCCATGACTCTAAGCCATACTTTGTTTGTATCCCTTTGCGGTCAATGCCATTTTCTAAGTCATTGATAATCATAGATGTTGTAATCACATCTGGCGTAGCTGCCTTCTCTGCAGCGGCCTGGTTTTGGTGTCTTGCTTCAATCATTTTTTTAATTTTAAAGCGGGTTAATCAATAAAAATCTTTGACCATTCTAAAGGCATGGTCTTACCTTTCAAGTGCTCACAACGACTGCCTGCAGTAATATCGTCCATAGAATCAAAAGAAATCATAGTTTTCTCATCTTCTCTGTACAAAAATCCTACAGCGTCCGCATTTGCACACGTAATTTGCTTGATTTTACCTGTAAGGTCTAAGTCTTTCACAGCTACTTCCTTACCTTTCTTTTCAAGCATTTTGTCCTTTAGGTGACCAACTAGAATAATGTGATCTGCTAGAGTGTTCAGTCTATCTATCCACTTTTTATATGCTATACGTAAATACAAATAGCCTGCGCCGTTCGGCAGTGATAAGACTGAAGCTCCTGGATTTTTTTGTTCAAAGTTTTTACCCATAGGAGTTTGCATATATAATACTTTAGCATCAGCTTCACACCACTCTTCTAATTTAGAGATAGTGTCAATAGCTACGTATTTATATGGCTTCTTAGCTTCATGAATTGCTTTACCGGCTTCTCCAAGTTCTTTCAGGCTTCCCACTTTTACTTTTAGCGCGTCAACCATGTCAGAGCCATCTTCCAAGTCAATAATTAGACAATCATCAAGCTGTGATAATACAGTAGTTTTCCCAATTTTTGGTGCACCGTATATTATCATGTTCTTTGGCGACTTTCTAGACGCCTTTACTTTAGTTTTTGGTAATTCCATTTTTATCTTTCTTTAATTGTAAATGTACTCATGTCTGCTTCGTACCCAATCATGCCTAACAATCCATCACGATTCTTTTCTACGTGGCAAGCAAGTAATCCTTGAGGATTTTCACCGCAATAATCTGATGTAATACCATACAAATCGTAAGGTCTGTTAAGTATCATAACAACATGCGCGTCTTGGCCAATGCTGTCACCTCCAAACAAATCTGTTAAAAGAGGCTGATATTGATTCTTAGCACGATGTTCTTGTTCTATATTACGGTTAAGCTGAGACAATAAAATGTTTACAACACCAAACTCTGATTGCATCATCATACAACCTTTTGATATTGTATTTAGCTTCCTAAGCTCTGTATCTTCATTACCCCTAATCAAACGAGAGTGGTCTAATATATTAATAACAATGTGGTTAGGATTACTTTCATGAATATCTTTGTTAGTATTCATAATATAATCCATAGTCCTAGGAATGTTATTAAAGTATATAGGATACTTCTTGTACTTTTGCACCTTACTTACATAAACTCTAAAGTCTACATCTGATAGAGGAGTGTCAATAGACAACAATTGACCTATTTCTCTTCTAACATCTTTAGATGCGGAACGCATAACCTGTTGATAACCTGGCATCTCGAACGTCCAATACAAAACTATAAGCGGTTTGGTAGCATTTGTATCTAACACGTCAAAGATAAGCTGATTACTAAATGCAGATTTACCTACACCAGGTCGTCCTGCAATAACATACATCTTACCTTGCTGCAATCCGCCTAGCAAGTTCCTGTTAAGGCGCTTCCAAGATGTAGGTAAAACTTTACGATTACCTAACTTAGCTTCTTTTACAACTGCAATAGACTGATTAACTGCCTTATCAATTTTCTGGAAGCCCCTAGATTTAAAAAGATCAAAGTTGTCTTGTGATTCTGTTTTCTGATTTTGGTCCATTTTCTTCCATATTTACATACTTTTCCCAAGTATAGTTATTAATCCAAACCTCTAGACTTTGCAAATACTCTAGCCTATCCCTTTCTATTGTTAGCTGTACATCTAAAAGCTCCATAATCTTATCATGAAGATGCTTTTTGTTAAGTACAATTTTGCGGTACCTATCTTTTGCTTTCTTGTTAGCTTTTGCATCAGGATCTGCAGCATGTAACACACGAACACCACCATGTTTAGTTCTAACCTTCATAGGGTATCTAGTTATAAGCTCGGTAAACATTTGATCAAAATCACTAGCAAATAGATTTATAAATTCTTGCCTAACTACATGCTCTTCTATACTATTACCAAGTTTTACAAAAGATTTAGTTTGCAAATCCTCCCAATTAGGAGATAATTTCAAACTCGTAAGTGTTTTGTAACCTTTTCTGTAAATAGCATATAGAGCCAAGTAATCATCTGCGCTAATGTTATGCTTTATCAGCAAGCGCACATCTATATTAATATCCATAACCGTATTTTGTAATTTTACAAGAGCCTATAAATATACTAAATATTGCCATAATATACTAGTTTTTAAAGGTTTAAATGTTGCCTAGCTTAGTGCCAGACAACATTTTTTAATTTTTGAACACTATTATTTAACCACTTTTCTTCTTGACTATCTTTAACATACAATATGTATATCTTACCTATTTTATCTTCTTTAAATCTAATAAGTCGTCCTACACGTTGTATCATAGACAATGATTTGCTAGTTAGCCCACAAATTACACCTACACTAGCATCAGGAACATCAAAACCTTGGTTAAGTGCTTTAGTGCTGCATAGCACACGTTTAGTTCCATCTCTAAAATCTTCTAGAGCTTGTGTTCTTTGTTTTTTAGTTCTAGCACTGTGGTAAATAGTAGCTACCTCTTCGTTAGCAAAAGCAAGTTCATTTGTAAATGCATTAGCACCACCAAACACAATAATCTTTTCTTCTGGATGATCTTCTATAATCTCAGTCAATCCTTCTATTTTATTGTGCGCATGGTCTACAATCTTTTTACGTGTCCGTATACAATTGTAAAATTGTGCTGCTGCTTGTTTCTTTTCAGGAGGCGCATTTTTATTTGCAAGCGCACGCTTAGCTTCATTAAAAGCGTCAAACTGCCCTAGTTGATACTTCCAATAAACAAACTTGTTGTTAACTTTTTTGTAGTCTTTAGCTTCTTCGTCTGTAAGAGTGATTGGTAAACAATGCACTTCATAAGGAGATACAAGACCAAGTTCTACACACTTATCTATAGATATTTGATAATCTACAGGTGCAAGTTCTTTTAACTTAATCCTGTACTCTTCTTCTTCAGGAAGAGTAGCAGTTAAACACAACAAAGAGTCATATTTGTTATTTTCAAAGAATTTACCATATTGTGGTGATAAACCAAGGTGAACCTCGTCACACACAACAATATCATAATGCTCATCTACAAGTTTGTACGCGCTCTGATAACAAAGTACTTCTATGTTTGAAAGATAAGAATCTTTACCCCATTTACTAAATTCTTCAGTAAACTGGTCTTGTAATTGTGTTGTAGGCACAAGAACAAGTGCTCTAGCTTCATGTTTAGTTTCGCTTTTATTAACGTTGTCTATAACATGGCAAACAGCAAGCACACCGCATCTTGATTTACCAAAACCAGTACCTGCGATAATACTACCACAATAACCATTTTTAGCCCAAGAATTGAGTGCTTTTCTCTGTTCACGAGTTTTAACTTCATGCATTACAGTGACACTTTCCATAGGTTCACTGTTCTATTAGTTTCTTTGTCTTCAAAGTCACCTGCATATTTAATAAGTCCTTTTGATCTTAGCTCTTTAACACGGCCAGTTACTCGGTTTATATCCCAACCTAGTTTCTTAGCAATCATGCGATTAGTGCCCTGACCTATCTCATTCTTAAGTATTTGTAATACTTGTACTTGTCTACGCGTTAGACCGTTGTCTTTTGCAAGCTGTGTGTACGAATCAATTGATTTCTGGTTCATAATTTAATCTCCTAAAGTTTCTAAATGTTTTAACGTATGAGTATATACAAAATCAGAATCATCATTAACAATTTGTAATTCTTCTTCTGTAAGCTCTTCCCCAAGCCAAGTAGCATTAGCCACAAAAGCGTCGCAATAATCAGGATGATCTTTAAAGTCTATTCCTTCTATCTCAACGTTCTCAACTTCATGCAGATGCTCACTAGTAAATTTTATTTTAGCATCAGGCTGGTTAGCAGGATGGTGTGGGAGGTCATCCCACCAATCCTTACTCATTTATTTGTGAATTTAAAGCATTATTAATCTCTACTTTTATTTCAAGCTTCTTAATTCTTTCGTTTAAGATATTTAAGCCTTCATACAAAGCATTTAGTGTGGTAGTTTGGTCAGCTATTGTTTTAGTCAACATCTCTACGTTATCTTTTAATTCTTCTTTTACACTCATTTTTCTAGTTTTTATTTTTTAAAGATTTCTTTTTCTTTTTATAAGCGCGTTTAGGCTTATCTTGGTTTGATGTTTTAATCTTAGCAGTCTTTGTACTACTTGCAGATTTTTTCCTCGGCGCTTTGCTGCGCACATCACTGTAGAGATCAAATCCTTCATCTTGTCTTTTTAGGGTTTTTAGTTCGCTTTTATACAATATTGAACTATAAATTATAAATAAAGCTATTGCAACTACAGTCATTAAAGCTATTTCTACCATCATAATTTCTAAATTTAGTTTATAAATGTCCACTATATTTAATGTAGCTCTTAGTGTCTAAAGAGCTGTTCGGGCTTAAAGGCCTACCTGTTCCGTAAGTAGGTATACGATTACCAAACATAAGAATGTCTGTTGACCCTACTACCATACCTCTACTATCAGAAATCATAAAACTATGACCTGACATATTTGTAATGTACTTTGGTTCTACATCACCTTCAGGAGTAGGTTGAATAACTTCTTTTTCTTTTTTGACTATTGGTACATAATCGTAATATCCTTTTTTCATATTTTATAAAATTACTTGATTACAACAAGGGCACACTTCTGCTTTAGGAGCTATGCTTTCTAGTTGAGGTTTTATATCTTTTTCAATATAATTTTTAGCTATCCGCAGTCTTTTAGAGGTTTCAGTTAAATGTGACATAGACTTATTATTATAAACAACAGATGAGTGATTTCTTTTTATCGCTTCACCTATTGATATAGTAGTTTCAAGAGTATATCTACGAGCAAGCATGCAAAACATTTGTCGTGCTTCGCATACTTCTCGTGTTCTATCTCTACTCAAAATGTCTTGTTTATTAACTTTCATTTCTTTGCGTATAGCTTTAAATATTATATCAAAAGGTGTTAAAACTATTTCTCCCATGATTTACTAATATTTGTATCTGCTTTAAGCAGTCCGTTAGTTACTACAGTTAATGCTGCTTTCTCCATAAGCTCAGTCATTTTACTTACCCACTTATCAGCGTACTCAATTTTGCAAATTGTATCTATCTGATCGTGCACAGTCATGACTAACTTAACAGGTACTTGCTCTTTTTTAATATACTCTCTAATGTAAATAAGAGCTAGCTTAGTCATATCTGCAGATGCACCTTGAATTGGTGTATTCTTACTAGCTCTTTCAATACTACCAAGCTCCATTTTATCTGCCTTACTATGCATTATCTTAGCATACCACTTAGGAAACCAACGTTTACGATTGTAAGGAGGAAAGGTTTTAATGTAGCCAAACTTCTTACCGTAATTACCAAGCTTTTCTAAGAAGCCACCAATTGAAGGGAACGCATCAAAATACTTTTCAATCAACTTTTCAGCATCTTTTATAGGTATATTTAATGTGTCTGACAATTTGTGTGGGCCCATACCATAAGCAAGACCAAAGTTAATAGTCTTAACGTTAGTACGTAAGCTCTTATGTTTAGAACAGTTACATTTAAGTTTAGCTCTCTCTGTACCACGTCCTATGCTAGAGTAAGCATAATAAGAACAACCTACATCAGCTGCATCTTTCCATTCTTGCCCATAGACAAGATCTGCACATACACTGTGCAAATCCTGCCCTTGAGTTAGTGCATCAAGCCATACAGGATCTTTACTACCAAAAGCGATGACATTCAACTCTTGTGAACTGTAATCTGACGAAACAAAGCACCAACCGGTAGGAGCAATAAAACAATTTCTAAATGTATTGTCTGCGGGAATCTGTTGCATATTAGGTTTAGAACTGGATACTCTACCTGTATCTAATATCTGATTAAAGCTAGTGTGTATCTTACCATCACCTGATACAAACTTAAAAAAGTCTTTACCATAACTAGTAGCAAGTTTCATCTTCTCTTTGTATTTTACATATCTATCAATAAGAGGAAACTTACGACGATATTTATACATAGCTTTACCGTTAACATTCTCAAGATCAGGCACTAGTTTTTTAAAGACTTTAAGAACTTGAGTAGGAGATGTCCATTTAATATCAAGCTTCCTAATCTCTTCTACAGGCGTAAACAAACTACCTTGTACATACTTAGGAACAAAAGAATCTAGTTTATCATTAGATAATACCATATCATCTAAACTCTCCATTATAGCTATAGCTTCTTGCTCACTTTGTTTAGCTATAGCTTCCCATTTATCTTTATCAATGTCAAGACCGTTGTACTCTATTTCAGCAAAGCCTATGACAGCTTCATTCTCCAAGTCTACAACTTCATTTAAGTTTTGATTATTAATAATAGGTAATTGCAGTTCTCTAATCTTGCACAAATACTCTACATCTTTAGCACCATACACAATCTGATCGTCACGGTAAGGTTGACCTGTTAGACCAATAAACTGGTTTCGCACCTCTTTATTAAGTGTAACATCTAAATACCTTTCACATAAATGTGCAAGTCCGTATCTAATGTCTTTACCGCAATTAATTACTCTTTCTGTTAAGAATGTGTCATAAATACCTTCGCATTCAATGTTTGCCCATTTTTTAATAAACTTGTAGTCAAACTTAGCGTTGTGGAATATTTTTATAATGTCTTTAGACTCTAATATAGGACGCAGTGGTTCTATATCTACAAATCTAGTGTCAATTACAAATTGCTGATGCTCGTCACCAATCTGAAACATAATCATCTTTTTGCACGTAAAGTCAAATCCTTCTGTTTCTGTGTCTACACCTAAAACTTCTGCTCTACTACAGTATGCATACACATCCTCTATAGAACAGCTTGCAAACCTATCAGAACATGGAGTCGTAGTAGAAACAAAATGTATCATGAGTTCATGTCTTTAAATATAGTCTCTGAAAGATTTTTAATGCCTTCAGCTTGTCTCATAGTTATTTTAACGCCTTGAAACATCATAGTTTTTGATTCAGTTTCTTTAGCTTTATCGTATGGAATCATAAATTCTTCTTTAAATCTATCTTCCTTACATATAGTATATATCTGCTTCATCCAGCCCATAGTAATAGTAGTTTTATTCATAATAAAAAGGTTAAAAGAAAATAGGGAAGCTTTTACACTTCCCTATCAAACAAACAACAAGATGTCTGATTACTTTTTAGCAACAGACTTTTTGGTTTTTGATTTAGTTGTGGTTTTAGTTCTCTTCTTATACTTTCTCTTTGGCTTAACAAGATCAAATGTAGTTGAAACTAAATTTATTACAATCTCTTTTTCAGTAACAGATACTTCGTGTGCTGTATCTATTTTAATTGTAGATGTTCCGTTGTTTATAATGGTATTTTTCATAACTGTTTAAAAATAATTTATAGATAGTTTGTAAATATAAACAAAAAAAGCATACTATCAAAAAGATAGTACACTAATTTTGTTTAATTGGAAATTTAGTTAAAGATTTCACCGGTTAGAGTGTCCACTTCAACACCTTCAGCTTGAACTACATTAGATGTAGAAGCTGCAATCGTATCAGGCTTTAAGAATATATCTTGAGGCTCTTGCCCGATAACAATTGTTGAGTTGGTGAAGATATAATTACCATTATGTAATATAAATTCTCGACCTTTACCTTTACGTTTAGCTGCTGTATCTGTGTTAGAGATTTGCCACTCATCGCCTTCAATTGTCTCTTGAATTTGAACACGTATTGGATAAGGTTGTCCATCATAGATAAGAGATGGATTAAGAACGTTCATATCAAGAACTGTATGTCCTTTCTCATTTTGATACCATGCTTGGTCATTACCACAAATACCTGGAAGATTAAACATCTCCTCTACATCTGATGGTTGACCATTTTGCCACGCTCTTCTTGCGCTGTTAGAAGTAAATCTAGAATCTGACTTGTTAAATAAGAATACCGGGTTCAAACCCGACGACGACTCTTTAACTTCTGCAAACTCCATTTGTATTTTACCACCACTAACTTGTCTTAGTTGTGTCAATAATACTTGGCCTTGTTTTAGTGTTTCTAGGCTACCACTGTTCAGTACATTCTCCATGTCTCTGCTTGTTAAATTAAATTACATGTCAGAATTGTTAGTAGGTTTCTGACTTGGACCTGTTAGTTTTAAATAAGTATTGCTGTAACGTAATCTTGCTTATCTTTTTCTACGCTTATCTCAGGAAATATCTTTTTAAGTTCGTAGTATAATGCAAGAAGTTCATAATCTATGCTATCTGTTTCATGATTATGAAAATACATTATCATTCGTATTGAATGTCTTCAGGATAATCACGAGGATCTGTTTGTGGAACAAATGGTTTATCTACATGTTCTCCTGGTTCATACTTATCTCTTAATCTTTTTACTTCTTTTTGCAATGATTGCAATTGAAGTATAATATGTTCAGGTAAGTTCATAAAAATAGTTTTTAAATTAGTAAAGTATGCAGGAATCGAACCTGCCAAGAACCCATTGTTTTTATAATAAATGTTCTTGCACCATGTACTTTATTTAAGAGCAATGCACTGCTCTAATGTTAGATGCCATCCTAACCTTGGCTTTTTTTGAACACACATTGTGCATAATGTGTTTAAGGATTGAGTAACTACTATTGTCTTTTATAGCAACTTTCACCTTTGCAGTTTCTCTTCGTAGAGGCGAAGTATCTGCAGCCTTCTGGTTTGACCCGTCTAGACAACCTCTCTGCTTTAATAGAAAGAGAAGTTTTACAGTTGCGACAATCATCCGCAACTAACCGCACCTTTTATCTTGAAAAATCTCTCCTTGAGAGAAGTTGGCTGGGACTTTACTCTTTCTTATATTAAATACAAACCAAAGCGCAAGGCAATTGCACAAACAAGTGCAATGCCAAGACACAATAGTTCGTTTGGTTCTTTATCTGTCATAATATGTAGGTTTATCATCATTCATCAATAGAATTAGACAGTATGCTGATGCAATTACACCTAATGTACATACGTAAGGCCAAAAGCCATCTAATAAACTTACACCAAATAGACATAGGATACCTGCGAACAATACGATTGTCCACAGTATCCAAAATGCTAGTATATTAATTATCTTTTTCATATCTTATCTTTCATAAATTCATCAATACTTGTATCACCTAAATTAAAAGGCTCAACTTCAAAGTTATCATTTATATGATTTTTAAAGTCAAGTAAATCCAATGTACTTTTCTTGTAGTTACGTGGATTAACTTTACCTGTTGGTTTACTGAACTGATTCTTTTGAATGATAACTTCATCATTAAAAAGTTTATCTTCATCTTGTTGTTTGAAGATAGTAAAGAAGTCAATGAAACCATTCTTATCTTTAGGAAGTGCATCTAATTGCTCTTCTGTATGATTGTCCAAGAACTGTCTAACTTTTTCGATGAAGTCTAACTGTTCTTTTTTGCTTGAAGTAATAGTAATTTTTGCCATTTTTAATGTCTTTTAATGTTAATGTTGTTCTATTCTGTATAGTATATCTTGCATTGCTGCTTTGTATCCATCTTCATAATCTTCATTATAATCTTCTTGCTCTTGGATTGAAATTGAGTTATCAAGTATTCCGTTAGCAAGTTTTTTAATCTTATCTAATATATCCATAGTGTTATATAATCTAATTATTAGTAAATCTTTGGTTGTAAAAAAAGGTAAAAAGTAAAGGGAAAGTGACACCTATGCATAAGCAATCTTCGGTGCGTTTCCCTTTGATATGATACAAAAAATTAAAAAAACAATTACAGAGTAAACTCTGCAACTGTTTCGTAATTGTTAATTGTAGCTATAACTACTCCGTCATCGGTAGTTACATAGTTATACTCGCGTATATCTTTGCAACCTTGGCTTTTCTTGCCGACAGGTATAGTGCCTGTTTCCGTCTTGGATGTCCACGATAAGAAGTCACCGTTTGGTCCGTTTACAATTGCTACTTTGGTAGCACCTAATTCTTTCAAGTGTGAGATGATTGTGTTCATGGTTTTTGGTTTTAAGGGTGGGTTACTAAATTTCCGTAACATAGTGGGGGTCTTTGTAATAGTTGGTCTACGCGCTCAAAGATTTCCCACAAAAATTTTTTTTCCTAAAATTTTATTTTTAACTTTGCCCCAGAAGCACACCAAAAGTGTATCACCCTAGAGGACCGGCAGGGCAGTATAGGGTCAGACGTTGGATTGTAGTTCTCAAATAGAGAATAGAGTTTTCTCCAATAGCTTCTGAAAGAAAGGATATAGCGTTAGTTAGGATAGAATGCACACAGGTAGGTGCGGTGAATTAACACCAGTTTTATTATCCTTTGGTCTCATTTGAGAAGCACTGCTAAACGTAAAATTCCAATCGAAAAGAATAAAACCCAAGGGGGAACCTGTATCCAAAAGCCAAGTAACTCTTATTTGGTAAATTGAAGAAATTATTATTTATTATATTACTGCTCATATCTTATAGAGCGGAGGCGCAGCAAATATTGCCTCAAGATAAATTACTACACCTTGGGGGTAGTTATGTTATTGGTGCTGCTACTACTTCTATTGTTTACCACTACACTCAAAATAAACGTACTTCTAAAATTGCTGGAATAGCAGCAGTAATTCTTATTGGTACTTCCAAAGAAATCTGGGATGTTAAAAATGGAGACCCAGACATTGGAGATTTTACTGCAAACCTTATTGGTGGATCACTTGGGGTAGTTACCATTACTATAAATTTTTAATTTTAATTTGGACTTGTACTAAAATCTTTTATATATTTGTACAAATCAAAATCAAAAACTATGAGTGTAAAGTTTAAACCAAACAACAACTGGATACTTCTTCCAAATCCAGCAAAACGAAAAACAGATTCAGGTATTATTTTAGATGATGCTACTGTAAACGAGTTAAAGACTAATGTCTTAGACGTTTTAGCAGTAGGTCCTAACTGCACATTTGTAAATGTAGGAGATACTGTAATGGTTGACCCTAGAGGAGAAGGTGTTGTTGTAGAAATAGATGATGTTCCACACGTGTTAGTTATGGAGCACCAAGTGTTTGGTGTTATGGAGTCTGAATAAATGAAAATGTACTGCAAAAACTGTGATAATACAGTAGAAGTTACTAAGTTTACTATGAAAATAGTAGATGGAGAGCTTATTAAGCCTGAGTCTATTTGTACATGCAAAACTCAAATGGTAGATGTTACTGAATACAACGGATTTGGTGGTATTATTAAAAAACCAGGCGGTACTGTGTCTAAAAAGTTTTAAATGAAAGGTACAGTAACTATAAGTTTAGAAGATTATGAAAATCTTAAAAGTGCTAGCGATAAAGCTCTACAAAATTTAGAAGGAACTCGCATAGCATCTAAAGAGTTGCAGGTATTCTTAAGTTTTCTTTGCACTAGAGAAAATATAACTCCATTTATTGAAGAGTTTAACAGGCAGTCTACTACAAGTAAAATACTTATAGAAGGCAATAGAGCAAAGATTGAAATAAAGAATGATAAAAACTAAATTTTCTACAGAAAGTCTTTCAAGAGTAATAGAGTTATTAATTGAATTTGAAGACAAATTAACTATGTGGTCAGAAGAAAATATAAATGCAACTTGGGATATAGAAATAACAATAGGCCATTATGAGTATAATATTATAGTAACAGTTAGTGATGAAGAAGATACAGATTCCAATTAATTCAAATTACAAGTATGCGCAGTTTTGGAACGGCATATTTAACATGACTCCTAAAGAGCTTGACGTTTTAGTTGCTTTTTTAGAGTGCTCTACAGATTATGACAATTTTTGCACTTTAAAAAATAAAAAAGAAGTAGCTAAAAAGCTAGGTATAAAAGACAAGAACACTCTTAACAACTATATTAAAAAATTAAAAGACAAAAACGTTCTTAAATACAAAAGAGGATGTTACAGTTTAAATAAATTATTAAACCCACTTAATGGAGACCTTCAAATATCTATATCATGGAAGTAATGTTGAGTTACTAACGTTAGGATATGTTGTTACAGAATTTATTTTAGACGCGCAGTATATTTTAATTATACAAGACGGACAAGGAGAAGTTATAGAAACAGCACAGACAGATTTACGAGAATATGAGTAATATACAGAATAATAAATCTAAAAAGCCGCCTAGGGGAAACGTGAAGTTTAATATAACTTTATCGGACGAGCAAAAGAAAGCAAAGGAGAATATAATGAATCACGCCTACAGCTTTATTGTAGGGAAAGCAGGCTCAGGTAAGACTCTCTTA